>Ga0207997_1000114_pt1 | contig 37522 bp, 54 predicted proteins | sample AntAceMetag02UKN_FD_184777 | JGI IMG/M metagenome (GOLD analysis project Ga0207997, IMG submission 184777) | Saline lake microbial communities from Ace Lake, Antarctica - Antarctic Ace Lake Metagenome 02UKN (SPAdes) (version 2) | ecosystem: Environmental > Aquatic > Non-marine Saline and... | reverse complement strand
TTCTGTTCCAGCCACAGCAACAACAGAATCACTCAACTCACTCCCAGATGAATCGGTACAGATAATCACAAAAACGGTCTTTTCTTCCCGTGCCGCGCGGGAGGGCGGGGGGCTTGTCGGGGCTGTCTCTACTTCCGCCATGACCTTGCGCAACAAATCATAGATGCCATTTTTGGCATATAGTTTATTACCAACTGATACGATAGAGTCGCATATTTTACGCATTTGTTGCAACGCTTCTGCCGCCACGTTGGCGGGTGGGGCGGGGGGAACAAAGCCCTGCTTCAACATTTGTATTTCTTTGTTTTTTCGCTTAAGCACAATCCGCACTAATTCCGCAGGTGCAGTTCCAAGCGGACCGTGTTCTTTAATCATGCCTCCAGATAAATCCAGTTCATTCACTACGTCTTCAAGCATGTTTTCCAATTTTTCTTTTGTGTGACAACTCATATTATTTCCCCCTCTCTGTTTGTAGGTTTATCAGGATTATTTTTTAATCTCATTTCGCATATCCAGCACCCAAGCCAATCTTTATGCCACTGATGATGTTTGGTCAACCATAATAACACTTTAACCATCTTCATATATCAACCCTCTTTGCACTATTACTCTTCATCATCTTTGTTGACGTTTCATTTTCAATGAACCACTTACCCATCATAATTGCATCAGCGTAATTGTTCTCAATGCTTTTAGGCTTAGCGTCTATATCAAAAAACTCCTTACATCTATGACAAGTTATCTCCTTAGTCAACTGACCGTTCCATTTATTATACTTGATATTGTATGCAGGATAAAAAGATACTCCCGTGTCAGCCAGAACTTTAGCACAATAACTTTCCCAACATACAGATATTCTCCCACACAGATACGCAAGTTCTAATGTACCTCCCGACCGTGAAGCAGCCATACCCTTTGTCCCTGCTTGGAAGTAGGGGAACTCCTGAACGAGGATACCAGGCTTGACCGACCTGATGATGTTACTTATCTTGCTGCTCATCTCAAGACAACGGGTTTCCCAATCCTTGCTTGTTGCCTTAAAGATTCCATAGTTCCTCAACTGTGCTGAGGGGGGCTTGATTGGTCCTGTCTCAAAGACTGCATACCCCGTGTATTTCGTTGCTGTGTCTAACGCCATTAACATATTAGTATTTACTTTCATATTTTTCCTTTCATTAGTTAAATCTTTCAACACGCAAACAGTCAACATTTTGACATAGGATAGTTTGCGTTATTGTATTATATAATTGCATTCCCCCACATATTGGACAGTCCCAAACTTGCACAATACATGGAATGATTTTCACCTTTACCATTTTGTGGAACTCCAACCGACATGGAGTTTTGCAGAACTTCTGCCATTTCCGCTTAGGTTCAAACTCCTTCCCACAATTAAGACACTTAATCATTTTCTAAATCCTCCACTACCTGTTTAAGTTTTAACACATCTACCTCTTCCTTCACACACATACTTTCCCACAAGTCCTCATCCCGAACCTCCAAGACATGCTTACGGACAAGACTCTCTAACACCCGTGGCTCAAGTGCATCAAGCTCATAGGATTCATCTCCATATAATTCACGATAACTTTCATACCGAGAATCTGTAACCTTAGCAGGATTGGGAGGTGGATTATACTTTTTAATTTGGTCTTGATTGAGAGCTATACGTTTTACTTCTACAACATCCTCAGCAAACATATTCAATCTTTCTTGAATGTCCCTCGTCATGTCTATTCCTGACGGGTCGTGGTCTCCAAGATGAAAGATAATGGTAGGCTTATTAAATCTTCCATAGCCCGCACCCCACATCTCAGACTGAGACACATACCCACGGCAGGAAAAATAGTCTACATCCAATTCCCGACAAACACTCGAAATCACTCCCACAAGAGCGTCCTTCTCAATCCACACTTCAACTTCATATTCTTGATTATCCCACTTATCAATTTTATACTGTTTAGCACAACTTTTAATAATCTCTTGGGGAGATTTCCAATGAGCATTTCCCTTCACTCCCCGTGTCCTGTCCACTATGCTATCCCAGTCTATCACACCAGCTAACCTCGCATCATTCACAACACACCCTAACATATTGTAACTACGTTCTGTGTTGGGGAATAAATCACGAGCAACAAACTGGTAATAAAGTTGGCGAAGCGTGAGGTCAAACCCCTGCTCTGAATAGGTCTCAATAATCTCGTTTGCTTTCTGAATAATATCCCTCGTTTTCTTCCTAAAATTCTTCTCTCGATAACATATTTTTGGCATCTTCTTATCTTCCTTTTATTATTAGGCAACACTCTTGTCCCGTTTCTACCTATCTTCTCTACACAAATGCGTATACGCATAACTTTCAAGGACTGAGTGACCCTCAACAGTCAGCCCAGTTCTTGCGTAAACCCCTTGTTTCCGCAATTATAGGCAACTCAAATATATCCAGCTTCTTGAGACAATCACAATATGATTTTACCCTGCCTCTTGCCTGTCTGTCTCGCTTGACAGCAAGGTTCTGTTCATCGTGAACTACATTGAATCTATAATCCTCTGTCCCTTTCATTAACTTATCTGTTTCTAACATCCACCACTTGAATACATTACCTGCACATCCCTGACAATAATAATTTACCCCCTTGTATGAAAGGTCAGGAGGCAAGTAATAAACTGCACCGAAGTCATCGTAAATGCAACCCTCCTTTCTTATGACACCAGACCCAAACCTCTGGAGAGCAGAAAATTGTGGGAAGTTTCTCCGAATAGTTTTATACACATGCTCACACCCACTGTATGTGTATGGGAGTTGAAACTTATCAACCATAGTTTTATGGAAGGTCTTGATGCCCACCCCATATTGAACCCCAAGACACCCATGCTTATATGCTGTATAAACATCCTGCTTCTTATTGATGCCCTTGTAATCTGTACAATCCTCTGCCACATAAATGTAGATATTAAAATTATCATCCTTTCTGTACTGTTCAGCAAACCAATCCTCTCCTAAGAATACACTCATAGCGTGAGCACCTATCCTCGCCTCAATAGAGGCAAGGTCTAATTTCACAAAACCAAAACCGTCTGGGACTATGAACCCTGTACGAATGACAGGACCTCCAATTATATTTTGAACCTGACCTTTAGCAATTACTCCATTGTCACCATACATACTCCATGACCTGTACCTCCGTGTGATTGCCGCGGATTGCACAAGGTTAGGGTGGAATATTCCCTTCTCGTTTACCACGGACAGAATATTGTTGGCATAGGTATTGACTATTTTTTGGTCATGTCTAATTCTTTGGACTGCTCGGACTGCTGGTGAAAGGGCGTGGTCTCGGAGGATTGCATCATCAGCTTTGCACATTCCTGTCGGAGTTCTCCGACCTTCCCCTCTATTTTCAAGATGATTTCGTAATGCTATACCTGTCGGTTTTCTGCCTTTTGAAACTTCCAGTAAAGTTGCAGCTTGCTTTGTATTACGTTTAATTCTTCTGCCACCCAATCGGACAACCCGTTTAAGATACGGGACGTCAACGGTGATTCCATTGGATTCCATTCTTTCATTACTTCTGATGAGTTCTGTGTCTTGTTGATAGGCATAATTCTCCATTACTTTAGGGTAGAGCCAACAAGCCAATTTAGCTGTCATCTCTACATCGTGCATACAATAATTGTGAACTAATCTGTCTGGACATTTCGTCATGTCAAAGTCAATGTCATCTTCCCCCTTCATATCATGTTTATGAATCCACTCTCTCAATTCTGTAAGAGGTTTGTATAAATCCCCAAACATATAATATGAAAGAGATTTCAAATCATAAGCAGGTAGGTCATTCCTAAAATGCTTTGCCATTAAGTAGGTGTCATGGACTGTGCCTTTGACAGGGATACCTAATCTCTTCTCCATAAGATGAAGGTCAAAGGAAGCATTGTGAAATATCTTAGGGTGAGGGGTGGACATCATCTTTCTAAGTTGTGGGTCATCAAAGAAAAACATCTGCCCTTCTCTAACCTCATTACGAAAGTCCCAATACCTCCACCCCTGTCTAATTGCGGGTCCTTGTTGACCAGGAGTGTCATCTATTCTACCCACACACACTCGGTCAATCAGACAAGAATATTTATTGGGGGAAGAGGTTTCAAAGTCTATTGAGTACCAAATGTCAGCTTCTGATTTCATCATAATTAAATACTCCTATTTCCCAACCTTTAGTTTTAACTTTCATACCAGCAGCCTTCGCTGCCCTTGCTATTGCTTGTGCTAACCTTACCTCTACTCCTGGTTTCCGAAGAACGTACGCAGGATGGAAGGCAGCATAGATATAGATATTTTCCCACACTGTCTGCACCTCCATACATTCGTACCTTGTTATGCCACTTAGTCCAGTTACTAAGTTTAACGCTGTGCTTCCCATCAGAACAATAGCTTTAGGTTTCACCCCTTTAATCTCTTGGTCAAGGTAAGGTTTACACTGTTCAAAGCACTTGACCAATTCTGATTTCTTCGGTAGTTTGTTCTGCTTAGGGTGACACTTCAAAACATTTGTCACATAAACATCAGCCCTGTCAATCCCTAACTTATTTAAGATATGATTGAGCAACTTACCTGCCTGACCCACGAAGGGGACACCTGCTATGTCCTCTTCCACACCAGGTGACTCACCACATAATAACAAATCTGCATTTGGATTACCTCTACCCCACACACAAGCATTTTGTAATGCACTCTTATGAAGGAGACACCTCTTGCAATTTTTATTTCGTTTCATTTTGCCCCCTTAATTATAGACCAAACAAATAATACAATACCAATGATTGCTAATGGCCAACAGAACAATGCTGTCTTCCAATCAAAAGGTAAGTTGTCTAACCATTCAACTAATCTTCTTTTCATTTCCCCTCCTTAATTATTTGACCACAACAAGGACACCTCTTGCAATTTTTATTTCGTTTCATCTTTTTCTCCTTACTTAACTCTATAAGTAAATAGGCAATAAAAACCCATACGAAAATTGTCCACACAAGTCTCATATCTCCTCCTTAATTATTTGTCCACAACAAGGACACCGTTTTACTTTCTTGGTCTTTGTATTTACAGGAAGTTCAAACTCCAAAACATGGTCAACAAAAGAATCCACAGCAGTGCGGTCATTTATATACCAGTCAGATAAATCTTTTCCTTCATTGGATAACGGAGGACATAGCTCAACCCAATCAGCTACCTCACTTATCTTTTCATACTGCTTCTCAGCTCCTACTCTTCCTGCCTTATCATTATCATAAAGGATAAAGACTATCTTATCTTGGAACAGCCAAGCAAACTCATCATTCCAACCACCTGCCCCCCCTGTCCAAGTGGCAGTAGGTAATCCTGCTTGTCTTCCTATAAGCATATCCCACTCACCTTCAACCAATACAATTTTCTTCTCATTGATGATTTGATTTTCAGGGTACAACCTAACTTTACCATACCCCTTTGTGTTAAGGGCTTTGGCAAAATCTCTTTGTTCCTCTGTCCACCCCATTTTTCTGATATTTACACACCGATTGAATTGGTCATAGATTGGAATGGTTATTCTTTTGGTTTTTGTGTCATAGCCTATTCCATATTTTCCAATCGTAGTACTGCCTAATTTTCTCGTATTGAGAAGATACCTTATACAAGGAGCTTTCCCTAAGGTGAAAGACTTAAAACCCCCCCAAATTTGTTTTTTATATGTGTCAACTCTTGACTCAGGAATTGTCTTGACAACCATCTCATACAGTAACCACCGTGCCTTATCATAGGTAACGCCTTCAATTTTTGAGAAAAAATCTATGATGTTGGAAGCACTCCAACCACATTGACCACTATGACATTTGGCTTTCCCTTCTGGTGAAATATGAAGTGATGCCTTAGTGTCATCGTGAAAAGGACAGACAACCATTCCGTCAGGTTGCCATTCAGGGAAGTAAGTGTGGACAATTTCTTCTATATCCAACCGAGCCTCAAGGAATGAGACCATTTTGTCGTTGACTTTCATCTACCACCTCCTGTTTGTTAATGGAAATTAACAACTCAATCAGGTGCAGCAAGCAGTTTTGAATATATCCTAAAACATAAGAATTGTTATAGTTAATACTCACTGCACCCAATCAAGGTTTGTTATTTCTTTTTCCGTCTTACTTTTTTCTTCACCACTTTCTTTGCTGTCTTCTTTCCTCTCGTTTTCTTTATGCCATAATCCAAGTTATCATCCGTTGAATGCTTTGTGCTACTTTCTTTCTTATCCAATCCAGCAACATCATCACCCAACCCACGATTGATATAGACATTCATTCTATCAGGGTCTTTCTTACCTGCCTTGACTGTGACCTCAACCAATTCCCCTTCACACTTAGCAATGAGGTCTTCTGCCTCAAGTAAGAAACCATCATAGTCTATCTCAAATCCTCCACTTTTATTCTCTCCTGGAATAACATCACCAAGAATCCTCTGAATGTTTGTGGCACACTGTTGAATGCCATCAACTTCTTCAAGAGTAGGAGGGAAAGGAGAAAGTTTCTGACCTTTCTGGTCTCCCAATTCCACAGTTAGAGTCAAGCTGTGCCTTTCTAACTCAACGTCCTTAAACGTTATACCCCTAAGGCTGGACTCTGTAACCCGACAAGTGTATACCCCCGCAGGTACACTGTTGAATCCACCTCCTTTTTCTATTATTCCTTTCTGTCCTCTGAACTTTCGTCTTGCCTCTAATAATTTCTGGTTCATAATTCATCTCCTATTTTTTAATCCACTACCACGAGGTGGTGTTTTTTCTGTTCCATATATTTTCTTATGTCTTGTCTGTCTTTCTTTTTCTGTTCTTGGTTTTCCTTTTCTTCTTGCTCCTGCTGCCATTACTAATCACCTCCTTTTTTATTCTTATCACGTTCTTTTATCATAGTATCTGCTGCATGGTAACAGGCAGAAGCTACGTCTCCCTTATTCTTTGACCAGTCTACTGCACTTCCTGCCAATGCTTGTCCTGCAAAGTAATCACGCACACTTAATGATTCCTGCTGAGGAACAAAGGGACCTATGTCCCTAAATCCCAATCGTATTAAATCCTCTCTCACCAACTCATAAATGTCCACTTCCTTTTTCTTCGCTTTCATTATTCATTCTCCAAATATCCGAAGCACTCCAAGATTGCTTCGGCTGCTTCTTCAGGACTACTACCCAAGTCCAACTCAGCAGGGAACATACCCCACTGGTCTCCTGCCTCAATTCCTGATTGGCTTTCGGCTATCAATACATGTTTATCCTCTTCCTCGTTAGGGACAATATCAAAATGCAGAATTTGATTTACAAATCCAGCAAGATACTGTCTACTCTTCCCTGATATATTGAATGTAGCCTGTTGAATCGTGCCTCCTCTTATCCTCTTCTCCATCATATAGACGTGCATAAGAAGAATAATTCCTTTATTCGCACCATCAAGAATACCAAGCATCTCTCTTACTTCATCATATATGATAGACCAAGAAACACCATGGTCTTCAGCCCCATAAGGTGAAGTGATACCCAAGTCCACACACACACTATCCATTATAGTCTGGAACATAGCGTCTGCTGTGTCTATGATGATAGGATTATAGTCTGTCTCTCCTACCCACTTGAACCACTTCCTCATCTCCTTTGTGTCTGCAAGTAGATGACGAACTAATCCTGAACCTTCACACTCTGAGCATTTCTTCTTACCAATCTTGCCTTTACCTCCACACTTGGGACACTTCACTGATGTTCCCTCAAGCTGGACTCCACCTGAGCCACCTTCAAACAACATAAAGAAAGGACTGATGTCAAGGTTGTACTTCTTTGCCACTGTTCCAAGAGCAGCAGCAGTTGAAGTCTTTCCTATCTTCGGTGCTCCCTTCCATATCTGCTTTGCACTTTTGAAGTCCATGTCTTTAGACAACTCCTTTATTGCTTGTCCGTCTGGGCCAACGATTTCCTTCATAATTATTTCACCTCCTTTTTATCTTCCTCCAATTCAGGGTGCTGAATTACTTTCTTCCTATACAATCCAGCACACTCACCTGCATCCCACCCATTCTTATGCCCTGCCATCCACGCTGTGCAAGCAGGAGCGAATGGACATGGTTGACCATAGCGTTGTTCACATGATGAGAAACGCATTGATGGTATCACCCCTTTTTGACATAACTCTGTCCAATCCATGACATATCCAGCAACCATCTCTTTAAGATTGTCTAACGCCTTCGCCTCAATTATACGAGGTGGAGTGCGGAAGAACATATCATCTGGCTTCTCAACATACTGCTGTTGAACCCGTGCCTCATACTGAAGCAAGGCTTCGGGGTGTGCTACCATCTCACCCTTCTTAGGCTTCACACCTTTGCGTCTCAATGAGGATTTCTTGATTACATTCCAGACATACCAGTTAGGAAACTTGCCTGTCAGTTCCTTGAACCCTAATGTATAGACCAACTGTTGAAGGTTGAGTGGCAGGTTTGTGTAAGTGCCTAATGAGAATGAACTCAAGAACTTATGCTCCACAAAACCAACCTCTTTAGTTTTCTTATCTTCAACACCCAAGTCAATCCTGCCTCTGAATGTCACACCACCTAACTCAATCTCAAACTTTGCTTCGTTCAATATGATATTGAACTGGTCAAAGTCTTTCTTGTAATGAGACTTGTATGCGTAACACGCACCAATCATAGCTGACAGCTTGGCTTTCTTCCTGTTCATTTCTTCTTCTTCAACTTCACCAAGTTCATCAATCAGTTTGTTGACACGCTTTATCATATTCTCTCTCAACATCAACCCATGAGGAGGATTAGCATACCAATGAGAGAGAGCGTAATGCCCAAACTCCCCTTCAAGAAAGAAATCAGGTCGTGCCATGACCTCAACACCATTTCCTCCTGCTTGAAACTTGAACCATTCCAAACGCTCACACGTTAGGAAGTCCATCAACCGAGATTGTGTGAACACAATCTTGTGTGGTGTTGCTATTTCTACCACAACCTCCTTTTTTTCTGGTAAAACTTTTGTTACCTTCATTTGTGGTTCATCTTCTATTATCTTTTTCTTTGTCCTTGCTTTTGCCATAACTTTTCCTTTCATACTACTACTGTTTTATCATTACATAAAAACTTTCTCTTCGTAGGCACGTTCTTTTCAAACGTGTCCATGCAACAAGCGATTGCTGTTACAATCAAACCTGATACTGATACCCCCCGAACATTATCAGACAGCTTTGTTAATCTGTCCAACAACTCCTGCTGTTCCCCAAAATAAACATTGGCTGTCGTGTAGTCATTCGGGGACTTCAAATGTTTTATCTCCTTCAATTACATCACCTCCCTTTCTGTGTTTTATATTACATTATCACAAACTATAGCATAACTGTCAAATATGTCAAGTTATTTTTTAAGAAAAATTTGCTTTAATCCATTGATGGTCAAGCTCATGTTTTTCTTCTGCTCTAACATGTGGTATACTAATTCATCTGCACCCCCCGTCGTTACTATGTCCACGAAGTGAGTAACATCAGTCTTGCTTGTGATTCTCCTACTCCTGCCCTCTGCTTGTGCTCTCCTCGCATAGCTCAATGGATTGGAATAGAAGATTGCTATGTCAGCGTCAGCTAACTGATTGATGCCCTTACATAAGGCAGTCCTGATTAAAAGCACACCCCTCTTGCATTTCTTGAATGCTTTCAACTGGTCAACTCGTTCAGGTGAGTCCATTACATAGAGAGGTTTTACCTTTAAGCCTGTTTGCAAGAGTTCTGTTTCAGGAATATAACTATGCCATACTACAATTTTAGCATTAGGATTGTGTGTGATTATGTCTTGGACATGCTGGACTTTATAGTTATGCACGAACTTGACATTTTCTCCACGGAATACACCACCTGATAACTGCAATCTCTTGATGAAAAGGGAAGCGGCATAGTTGACTTCAATTTTTTCCTTGCCCAGTTCAGCAGCAAACCATTTCTTTAAGTCATCATCTATTCTCTTCTGTTCTTTGGTCATAGGTATTAAGATTTTATGATAATGACGTTTAGGCATCTTCACCTTTATCTTATCAACCCAGTAACATACATCACTACAGGCTGCCCTTACCCTTGAGTATGCTGACCGTTGAGGAAGCCACCCGTATCCTGAAATATTATCAGGATTCATGTATCGTAATCTGAATTGAGTAATAGATTTACCAAGATGTTCACCACCATCAAGGATTTTGAATTGACCGAACAAATCCTCCAACCTCTCTGTCATAGGTGTGCCGTTAAGAATGAGCCTGTATGGTATGTCCCTCACGACTCTGTTCAAGGCTGTGTGTTTGTCTGTCCTCTGGTCTTTGAACTCTAACGACTCATCACCTATCCACAAGTCCCAAGGGACTTGACTATACATTTTCCAACGAGCAGTGAGTAAGTCATAGTTAATACACGTGCAGATAGGTTGATTGTCCGCTACCCGAATCCATTCAGGTCTAACATCACACTCATAATCCGTATGCCTGTATATTTCATCAGGCCAGGTGTTGATGATGTTGTTCTTGTCTGACGTGATAAGGATTCGCCTTGCCTCAATGTGCTCTGCATAAGCCAGAGCAATTAAAGATTTTCCTGTGCCGAGGGGTAAGAACTCAGCACAAGGTGAGTGACTTTTGAGATAGGTTAATGCTTTCTTTTGATAAGAAAGCAAGGGTGTAATTATCATATTGATTTTCCCTTAGAAGGTAATTCATTCACCCAATGTCTACACGCACGTGCCATTATAACTTCCAGTGTATCTAATGTCTCACGCCTAACTTGTGTGTACTTGTGAGTGCGAGTATTCTTTGCGTACTCTAATAAGTAATTCCTCACTTTCTTTCTTCTCATCAGCCCTCTATTTATTAAATTCATAATCATCTCCTGTTTAAGTGGGGGGAGCCAAAAGAAAACCTTTCATATTGGTTTGTTAATTTAGATTAACAAACGTGAAAGGAAAAACAAAACAATGACTCCCCCCTGAATAAATTATTCCATCGTGTCTTTATATATTTTTCTGATTATATAATCCATGCTTATTGCTTGACCTGAACAACACCGCCCCCACCAATCACCATAATCATTATGCAATACAGGTTCGTGCAAATCTTCTAACTTACCAAGCAACCAATCATTCACAACCCACCACTCAAACACATCTCTATGTAGTGGGTCAAGGTCATAAGTTGCCTCAGTCATATCATAATCAATTACCTCATCTTCTTTTGCTTCTTGATAAGTGTATTGAAGATTTTCTATATCTTCATAATTAAATATCTCCTTCTCCAACATCTCACCAACGAGAGATGATTGACAACACTGAACGTTGTTACTAACAAACTTATCACAATCTCTTTGAAGCTCTATCTCTATTTCTCTTTCTGTTTTCTCCGTCATTTTAATCCTCCTGTTTTATGAATACTTTATATGTTCCACCCTTTGTGCGATACAAGAAAGGCAATCCTTCCTTTCTCATACGCATACGTCTCTTCTTACTCTTAACACTATTTATAAAATAAGACCCACCAGCCTGCACTATCAAGTTGATGAACCCTCTCTGTGTATACTCCTCCCCTGTTTCTGCATTTGTCCATGACATACAAACCTCCCTGTTTTATAATCTTATTGGCATTACTGTTGCAAGTAAATGCTTCTTGTCCCGTATAGTAAGCACGTTCCCCTCTTTTCCACCTAACTTAAATTGCAACCCCTCTGCCCAAGTAAGATAGTGGTTATTAAACCTTAACTCTTTACCTATAACCTTTCGAGTATATAAATCTCCACCTATGAAAGGGGTAGACTTCTTCACATGAGCGTCAAGTCTCACATCTTGAAGAGAACTTTCAGTAAGTTGCTCTAATACTATCCTCATATCTGGAGTATTCCCTGCCCACCTTAACTTCTCATCATACTTTCCTGCCTTCCCCTTGAATATCACCTCTTCCAATTTCTTCCACCCTGTGATAGAAATATAAGACAGATTGAAAGCAGCAGCCCCATCAGTAAACCATCTGGCTCTGCCTACCTTGCAAATAGCAAACCACCCCTTTCGTTTCAACCTTGCCTTATAGTAAGGTCTGTTGATTTTGTATATTACTTTTTTCATCTAATTCTCCTTTCTTATAGTAAATATAAACTTCTGTTCTTCTACTGTGCCACTTGAGAAATATGACATTGCATAAATATTTCCTACTACTGTTCCCATCATCGTTTCCGTTAACTGTTCCTCAATTTTATATCCCATCAACTCCAAGTTTCTAATCCCTCTTTTCACCATGTTTATATTCTTGTTTCTTTTCTTATCATAATCACTTAATATAATCCTGCTCATTTTTACCTCCCTCCTGCTACTGCTCTATGATTTTTTCTACAACATTTTCCACACACCTCACCCAACACAATCCACTCCAATGTGTTCATCTTGGTATGACACTGACTGCACCTATGCACAGTCCCGACTGTCCGTCTCCAATCCGCTTCCTTTTTTGTTGTGCTCATATTATTTTTCCTCCATTAGTGTTGGCTCATCTTCCCTTTCATATTCGCCAATATATAACTCGCCATCACAATCTTCCCATTGAGGAGTGGCAGCATAAATACATAAATTGTCTAACATTCTATGTATCTGCTCTGCTGCTTGTTCCTTATCTTCAGCGTTGGTAGTTACGGTACTACTTAATGTTACTACTTGCTCATATCTCATAATTTCCTCCTTAATTTACTGACATTTCATTCTCTGTTTCATCATCATAAATAAGTGCTTGTAATCCTTCCCCTTTTAATAATTCTTCTATTTTATCTTCTAACTTTTCAAGATATTCTGGTGTTACCATATCACGAATTTGAATCCTAATCATAATTTAACCCTCCATTTTAGAAACAATCATATAAAACATACCCTTCACCTTTTTCATTAGCCCAGATAATATCTTCCATAATTGCATCTCGGATACTATCTTCTAATTCAAGCTCATCGTGAGCTGCTTCTAAATCATCAACCCCAATGTCTATTGTTCCCTCATGAAACTCTACTCCTCTCTTCCTTAAAAATTCCACTAACCCCTCATCATTCCAGACATTAAAAGTTGCTTCGTCTTTATATACTAACTCATTTATTCTATGTGCTCTTATACTCATAAGTCCCTCCTGTTTTTATGCCATTGCTATACGATATACCAATGGAACTTTGTTTTGTATCCATCGCTTCACTTGGAAGCAATGCTTCTTTGTTTTACTCTTAATCTCACAATCTATTGAACCTCTTGCGTCTTGCAAGGCTTCCTCCGTTGAGTAGAAACCCCAACAACTATCCTCTCCTGCAACAAACCCACACACATCACCAGAGAGATATTGGTTGTAAGTCTCCACCTCTTTCGTTAATGCCTCCTCTACCTGTTGAAGGGTTTTCTTATTGATACGCTTTACATCATACCACTTCCTTACAACCTCGTTCGTAGTGTAGATGAAACCTACCTGACCACTATCAAACTCAGCGTGTCCTTGTGGCAACAAGCCTTGAAAACTTCCTATCTTTAGGCTTATCCCACTGTGGTCATACAGGAACAGAGGACTAATCAATGCCACAGGCTCAGCCCGACAGATAGCCTCCATCAACTCCTTCCACGATTCATAATCATCAGTGTGGTAATCAGTCTTATCTCCCAGTGTGTATCGTCTATGAAAACACACCATCTTACCCAAGTTATCCCACTCTCGTGGGTCTTCTGGGTTCTCATCTTGAAATATTTCTATTGTCTTACCTTTGTACTCTTCTGTTTGAATAGCATCCATCTTGCACCTCCTGTTTTGTTTTGTTAATTTTTTCTTAACGAAATATATTGACTCGCTTTCCCCTTTACACGCACATGACCATCATTGTCCAAAGCAATGTCAGTCTTGTCCTTCGTTATATGCTTGTATAATAAATCTTGAAAAGTAATCTTTTGTTTTTTATCATTTTGTTTTTTCATAATTATTTAATCTCCTAATCCACACACCTTGAACCATTTCTCATTATTGAATTTAGGGTTATCCTCTGTCAATCTCATACCTATTCGTCTGGCAATATAATACTTGTCACCCTTAGCCAGGATTAACGCATGGATAACCTCTGCCAACATAACATAATCTTTCTTTGTCATTTTTCCTCACCCCCTTTTAATTTCAGGTTTGTTCACAACCTCTAATTGATGACGCTCTCTCGCACCTTCCAGAGTTTCCAGAGTTTCAGCGACAATCACTAACATATGTGTTTCTTCTTCCAACCACATAGCATTCAACGCATCACTCCCCTTATGCGGAACTCGCATCATGTCTTCCCAATGACGATGGATTTCTTGAAGTGTATTACCGAGTGCTATTCTTGCTGTCTGAAGCATTGCTTCAAAATCCAACTCCACTTTGTTAAAAGACAAGTTATTTTTTGTGTATTGCATTTCGTTTTTCCTCCTGTTTTATTTTTCTTGACACCCACCTGTTCATACCTTTTATGTCTGTCTTGCTCATTTTATTTCACCCCCTTTTTAGAAATAACTCCTTACCCACTTTACTGCTTTCTTGCCGTATTCACGTTCAACAAGTTGAGCCATTGAACAATCTTCATTTGCATCATAATTTCCAAACTTCTCATGCAAATATTTATCCAACTCACCAACATCAATCTTTACCTCCCCAAGCAGTATCATCACCTTATCAACAAACCTACCACATCTCGGAGTTTCACCAAAATATCTATGAAACTCATCATGGTATTTTTTCATGCCTATCGTCTCGTAACTTACAACTCTCCCATTATTCACTTTTGTCATTTTTCTCACCACCCTTCATTTTATTTTATCCTACAAATATGATGGTATTTTGGAAGCATACTTGGTTTATTTTTATAACCAAACATCCGCCTTAAATACCGCCTGTCTTCACGCTCTATTTTCCTGCTTTGTTTTTTTGTCATAGTTTTCCTTTCATAAGACAACCCATGCCAAAATAGCAAGGATTATCAACATTATAAAAAACACGATTGATTTAATTATCTGTTTCGTCATCTTTATCTCCTTCCGTTTCAGTTTGTTAAATCACATTAACAAAATGAAATGGAAGGCAGAGACCGTTTATAACGAATTGATTTTTTCAATAAGTTATTAAAACTGTATTGACTTGTTACGTATGAAACGGTCTCTCTTTCCACAGCCGTGAGCTATTAACCACTACGCCCTTTTTGGACTACACGACATTTGGCTTTGACATGCCTTGCCTGTTCCGTACAGGCATCAATCATAAACGCCTTACTCGCTTGTTATTGCTTTCAGGTATTCCAATCATCAGAAGTTCTTCACGCCCACCCGACCTGCTTCCAATGGGACAAACCCTGTCCTATGCGTTTGTTAATTCCTATTATCATTTGATAATCTCTATTATCATTTGATAATTGGAATTAACAAACCATTCACGCTTGGCTGTTTTTTGGCACAGCTTACCATTTTTATTCTTATAACATATTATAGCACAGAAATAAAAAAAAGTCAAGGTGCTAAAATGAAAGTTGCTTACCACTCTACGTTCAGGATAAAAAGCGTTTGATAATTTTTATTTCCATTTGATAATTTTTATTATCAAAAAAACATTTCAATTATCAAAAAAAAGAAAAAAAAAATAGCATGGAGTTTTTTTGACTCCATGCTATTTTTGTTTTTTCTTGTGTGATGTCTTATGATTATTATTTATTGATTACATAGCCGCCGCAAGTTTTGCGTCTATGCGTTTTATATCTTCTAACCTTGCTTTACTTCTTTTTGTTTTTTCTACCGTGTGACTTGTATCCAGTGATATATCTGTTATATCAATCATATCACTGATTTTTGTTCTTGCTATGTTATCACGCAACAGAACAGTTAAAATACTTGTCAGTTTTTCTGAAAAACTATCTTTTTGACTGTTCGCCGTGTACCTGGTCTTACTGGTTGCTGTATTATAATCAACAAGATTTATTGAAAAATGCTTTTCAAACTTCTTGCTATTATGTACAGCATGCGCCATTTGACGTGGCAAGCTCAACTCTTTTTTCATGTTTGAGAATTGAACTTGTAGTGACTTATCATTCATAGCATAGCCAATTACCAGTTTTTCTCTAATATACTTACAGGCAATATTGACAAGGTTTACAGTTAAGTTTTTATTTTTCAAAAACTTGTTTGTCTTCTTATCAAAACCGCAACCAGTAAACTCAACAATAGCCATTGCGAAATATAACCGAAAGCTCGTATTGCTTTCAGATAGTGACGCAAGTGTTTTTGTTGATACTTTGCCAGCGTATGAGTATTCTATAACTTCTTTTTTCTTTTTTGTTTTGTCTTTTTTCATAGTGTCCTTTATGTTTGTAAAGGCATCACACAAAAATTATGAAGTATATGAATACAAGTTTATAATTCATAAACCAAGATGATTTATATTCATATCTTATATTTCAATGAACAATATTAAATAGTATTTAATTATTTAATATAAACATATTATTGCATAAGTTTAATAAATTGTCAATCAATAAAGTGAAAATAAATTGATTTATTTTTATGTGTTCTATTGTGTTCTTTTGTGTTCTTTTGTATTCATGCTATGAATAAGTAAGAACGGGATAGGGGAGAATCTGTCCCCCTATTTTTACCCCATTCTATCTTTCACAACTTTCACAACTTTCACAACTTTCACAAAACTGTAAAAGATAGAATATCACAACCGCACACTCCAGGGGGTAACATAAGACGCCGAGCGGGTCGCCGCCGCGACCCAAAAAAATCGCCTATGCCCCTACAACCCAAAAGAGTCCCTGGAAAGGGCGGCCGACCGGAGAGAGGGGGACTGTTCCTCTCTAATTCCCTATATCCCCTATGGTTCTCTCTAATTCCACATACCCGAAATCTCTCATTTTACCCCAATTTCCCTTATGGTATAATATGGTGTCGCATAACAGCGTGGAACATTAAATCTCTGTTTCCTCTACTCTAACCAATAGTATCAACACACAAAGCGTGGAACATTTCTGGAACTGTCTCAAGAAAGGGTCATATAAGACAGTTTGAGACAGTTAAGACACTATTTTGAGACAGCAAAATACCTAAAATACCCCCCATTTACCTTCCAAGTGTCTCAAAAGGGTGTCTCAAGTGTCTCAAAAGTGTCTCAAAGTGTCTCAATCCTATTAAGTTATAAGATTATATATATGTCCCCCCCTATAGGGGGGGCCATATATATAAATAATACTATAACTTAAGACAGCCCACTCGGCAAAAAGGCCCCCAAAAATAAATCAAAGTTTTTTTTATTTTCTCCTTGACAAATTATTTTTTATCCTTTATTTTTTCTTCAGACGGAGAATTGTAACTTCAAAACAGGAGGGACGGTTTTATGACGGAACATAAAGGACGGGAAAAAATTGAAGAAGAGCTTGCAGTCCAGTTAGTAAAAAAATACCACCCGATTACAATAAAGGATTTGCAGGATTTTAAGGTAGACCCAAAAAGTAATATCGCGGGGTTGGGTTTTGTAAGAAGACAGGCTGCGACTATTCTGACTGGAAGCACAGGTATAGGTAAAAGCGTGTTGGTGGAACAACTTGCTGTATATTTAGCAAGTGGGCGCGATATATTCAACAGGATAAAAGTTTCACACAAAAATAAGGTGCTGCTTATCAATTCGCAAAATGATATGCAGACATTAAAGCAGGACATGAAAAGTATTTCATACTTTACAAAAATCAAACAGGAAGATTATCAGAAGAACCTCGATATACGATACATTCCTTCTCTTCCCTCCAATGAATTTTTTATTTTCCTTGAATATGTTTTGAAGAAAACAAAACCCGATGTTGTAATGATAGACCCCTATCAGGATTTTATCGGGGCTGTAGATATAAAGGAATCTAAACCTTTTTTTCAGTGGCGTGATACTATTGAACCTTTGATGAAAGAATATAACTTTGCCTTATTGACCACTCCCCATACAACCAAGCCCCAGGCACGAGATGGGTGGGCTGACCAGGAGATGGCATATTTGGCTATAGGAACAAGTGCGTTGCCGAACTGGTGCAGGGTAAGTTGTGAATTGCTGCACGAAAAAGAGGATGTCACAAAATACAAATTGCACTTTTCAAAAAATCCTGTTAGAACAGGAATGGTAGATAGTGGTGGAAACACAATAAAGAATTTATACATTGAGCATTGTGGTAATGAGTCCGAACCTTGTTGGAAAGTTTGTCTTAATCAAGGTGGAGCAATAAAAGTAAATGAAGAAGCATTGATTAAGGATATGGCTTGGAGTAATCCTTCATGGAGTTATCGGGAATTGGGGAAGCATTTGAAGTTAAGTAAAGATACCGTGCGAAGGTATTACCCTGAGAAATTAAAGACTATGAAAAAGAAAGAGGATAAAAAATAAATTACAGTCTCCTCCCCCCTCCTTTATCCTGTTTTGGAGGACCTATCCGTCTGGGTAAAAGGGAGGAGGCTCCTATCTATTATGAGTGAAATAGTATATATGCGTTATAGGAAGTTTCATGGATGGAAATTTAATGGTCCTCGTTATACTGTAAGGAGGCATTTAATTTCTCGTATCAGTAAATTAAAACGAGGGGAGGCGTTAGAGATAGATGAAAAAAAGGTCCACGTCAATATCAAGGACACACAAGACGAAATTGAAAGAGAGTTCCCCAAAGAAAAAATCCAATGGCTTAGACTCCATGGAAACGTCTGGCTCGTCAAAAGAGCGTAATATACAGACTATGGTTTGGGGGGATATACGTCGTAAGTCGTGCCGTTCACGGTTTCTGGCTTATATTAAAAACATAAAAAGTGCTGCACCCTACTTGACAAGAGGTGGGATGATTTGGTATCGGAGATTGTCTATTCGGGCAAGGCTGCATATTAGAGAACGCTTAAAGGAAGTAGACCCTGAGGGGTTAAAGCAATTAAGGAAGTGGGCAATGGCAAGTGACATGAGGAGGGCATCAGTTAAAAAATACAAAAAGGAAGAAGAGTTTATCTCAAACAAAGATATTAAGAATGATATGGTGGCTGTGCGAGATACTCAAAATGAGATGGAAGGTGTTGCTACTATTCGGTTTATGCACTTGGGGGGGTTGAAGAAGATTATAGCTATCTGTATTGCCGCGGGCTATAAGCGGGAAGAAACTGCTGCTGCTTTGAAGATTGATGTTACTGACTTGAACTCTATGGTTTCTGATGAAGATATAAAAGAAGCAGTAAGGGCTTTACCTAATGCTGTTATTGCTGCGGCTGACCAGAAAGTTATGAGGGATTTGTTGAAGGACACTGTGACTCCCACAACTGCTATAGCTGATATGATTTCTCAAAGACGAAAGAAACTTATAATAGACGCTCATGCTGAAGGTAGGGTGGGAACGAAAGAGAGTGCTTCTTTGCAGGAGAAGCGGGAAGAAGATGTAGCACAAAGATTTGGGGTAGATAGAAAGAAGGGGGAAACTATAAATGTTGAAGCAAAAGAAGATACAAAAAATAAATAAGAAAATATATTTGGGGGAGTATTTTCTTAATGGGTTTAAGCGGAAGGTTTATCTACTTCCTGATTCCTGTTCCGCACAGCATAAATGGCCTCAGAAAAATGATAAAGAGATATTGCCCCGTTTTGAAATTGGGATTGGTGATGCCTTGAGGACTGGATGTCTTTTTGAGTTTTATGAGAATCTCCTACATGAGTTTTTTGAAACTGAGGCTACTGAGATGATGTTGAGTTTTGAGGGGACATTTCAGACTACACATTCTGCGGATGTTCGTTATCTTTTTATGTCTCACGCGAATTTTTCAGAATTGTGTTCAAGGGTTGCAGATACATTTACTGCATTATTGCCTGATGCCCTTCGTGAAATAAACAAGAGGAGAAAACTATGCAAATAGTATCGCCAAATAAACCTGTGGTTGCGTCTATGGGAAAAACGACAGTGACTTATAGACCTTTCTGTAGATACATTGTGTCTGACTATGAGGCTATGTATTTGATAGAGTTTGCGAGAAACACAGAATGGACAAAGAGTTCCTTCAATCCCTATGAGCATAGGTATGGGGGGCAGGATTTGAATGGGAAGAAAGTTTGTATTTATCGTCATACAGCTTATGGAGACCAGTTGATGATTTCTGCTGTGCCTTATTATCTTAAAACTGTTTACCCTGATGCAACAGTTCATTTATACTGTGACCCTGGCATAGTTGATATGTGGGGAGGCAACTCTTACGTGGGAGGAGCAGCTCTGCCTTTGCCTATTCCTTTTGATGTGGCTCGGTCTTATGACTATCATATTTTCTATGAGGGAATGCTGGAGAACAATGGCGAGCATGACCAGAATTGTTGTTATGATGATTTTTTTGAAACAATAGGGTTAATGGATGTTCCTGTTCAATTCAAACGTCCTCATCTTGTAGTGAGGCCTGACGACAGAAATGGTGTTAGGGATTTAGGGCTTGACTTGGAAGGAAAGTATTTGGTGTATCATTTAGCCCCAGCAAATAAAAATAGATGTTATCCTCCAAAAAAAGGAATGGATTTTATTAAGATGTTTTTGAAAGAGCATGAAGATTGGAGAGTTTTTATTGTAGGTAAAGTTGGAAAGGATGAGGCTTGGCAAAAAGAGTATGAAGAACTTATTCCTGAGTGCCATAATGTGGTGAACTTAATAGACAAGACGGAAACCTTCAGGCAGCTTATCCCAATAATACAGACTGCGAGTCTTGTTGTATGTCCTGACTCTTCTGTCCTTCATTTGGCTGCTTGTTTCCCTGATGTCCCTATAATCTCATTGTGGGGAATTTTTCATCCGAATGACCGAGCAAAATATTATCCAAATGACCATCCACTTTTTAAGTTTGATGCTTGTCCTTTTGCTCCTTGTCATAACCACGAGTTCAGTTTGCCTTTACAAAAGTGTAGGCAGTCTGAGGGTTGGAAAGATGGTCAGCAGTATTGTCAAGCTCTTAATAGTATTGAGCCAGAAGATATAATGAAAAAAGTAAAGGAGTTAATATGAAGATATTCATAATCTCGTGCCACAGTAGCCTTGAATATGACCAAGCTATGATGTTCTTGAGGATGGGGCATCAAGTAGCAGGGTCTTTTGATGTTGGGAGCTCTCAGAAACCAAAAATAAAAGGGTGTACGGATGTGTCTCATAGTATTGAGGATGCTTATAAAGAAGCCGACATGCTTGTCCTTCATCAAGTAGAAGACTATGCTACTGTGTTTGCGCGCCACGTTCATGCTATGTACCCCCGTCCTGTTGTGTTGACTTACTTTGGTCAGGGGTGTGAGGAGCAGCATAGACAGGTGGTGGTTACTTTGCGTAATGACATGAATGCTTTTGTTGTGTGTTATAGTCATAAGGAGGAAAAGATTTTAAGTGAGATGGGAGTACCTTCAGATAAAGTAAAAATGATTAGGTTTGGAAAAGATTTGTCTGAGTTTGGACAGTATGGTGGCTGGACAGGATGGTTGCCTATTTGCTTCATGTCTTGTAATTCACTAAAGAAGCGGGGTGAGCCTGAAGGTGGGGGAATGTCTTGGAATGTCGCAAAGGAACTAATTGATTCTAACTTACCCCTTGTGATTGGAGGAAAGGAGAGTCTTGAACTTTCTTGTGGAATAGGAGAACTTTCGTGGGATGCTCTTCGCTCTATGTATCGTCAAGCTCGTTGTTATCTTTCACTTGGAACAAAACCTGCTCCTTATGTTTTAACGATTGTAGAGGCTATGTGTACAGGGACTCCAACCATTGCTTATGATAATGGGTGTGGAATCGCAGATGAAGGGTTAGGTTGTCTTGTTGCACATAGTAAGAAAGAGGTTTTCTCAATGGTCAAGGCTTGTATGGATATAGGACATGCGAGATGTTTAAGTAAAAAGATGATTGTATCCTCAGAAGCCTTCAATATGGAAACTGTGGCACAGCAATGGGCTGGCTTTATGGAGAAAATGATATGAAATTTTTAGCGGACCACCATCACGGCGGGGCAGCGAGAGCACAAGTTTTGTTGTTGGATCATAGATTGGGGCATCAAGTTTATTTTCCAAGTGCTCGATTGGTAGATGAATTGGGATTAGATAAATCTCTTATTCTTCCTTGTATGTCAAGTTGGGCTAAAGGGATAGGAGGTATTCCTTCTGGTCTCCTTAATGATGATGGAACATACCCCTATCTTGTTCACTCATTAGATGAACTAAAAAAAATTGAATGGGACGCTTTTCTTATTACTCGTGTAGAGACTCAAGAAATGTTCAAGGGATTAAAACGAGAATACTTCCCTGGTCGTGATATAAAGATGATTGCTCTTACAGGGAATGACGCTTGTACTTTTGATTATAGTTGGATTAAAAATCTTATGACCTCAGATGAGCCTACATATAATATAGCTCCTAACGACATAAACAAAATCCATTATTCACAAGAGTTGGGAATGCAGTATGGTGAATCTTTTATTCCGATTGGGGTGAAGGAATTAAAAACTATAAATTGTTTTATTAACTGTTGGCATACTTTTACTGGGGCATGGCAATGGAATTATGATATAAGTGGAAATAGAGGAAAGTGTCCTCATTGTAATCATGTTCCGAGTGATTTGGGAAGTCTTAAACCGATTAACCCTTATGGGATTTGGGAGGGGGCAAAGAGCCTTTTGCCTGATTATACTTTTAATGATTATGGGATTGAATGCAAGATGGGGTGTATTCCTGAGGTTCAACTTCCATTAGAATATGCGAGTGGTGCTTTGACTGTCCACATGAAAACTTATGATGGGTATGGTTTCAGTATGCTTCAATCTATTGCGTGTGGTAGACCTGTGATTGTCCCATACAAATTCCATAAGTACAGAACGGCTAATAAATATCTCATTCCTAATGTGACTTGCTTTGAGGCAGACTGGACTGCTGATTCTGTGTATGAGATAATAAAATATGTAACTGGAAACTTAAAGAGGGCAAATGAATATGCCGCGGCTTGTTATGTAGCGGCGAAGGGGTTATTTAACTGGGGACATGATGCTTTTAGGGTGAAGGAGTTTTTGGAAAGGTTGATATGAGCACAGAAACGATGGTGGTATATTCATATTGTGGAACTGATAGAAAGGCGGGAAGGAAGATTCTTCTTGATTCTTGTGACCATCTAAAGATGCTTGAGTGTTCTATGAAGTGGAATAACGCAGGGCATCAATATCCCGAACTTGTATCTTGTACTGCTTTTTCAATTCCTGAGATGATGAAGACTTCTTGTGCTGGATTGATGGAGGAACTCCAGTCTCGTGCCTTGTTTGTTACTTCAGAAGAGGTTTTTGAGCATGTGGAAGGAGCTGCATTTTGTATTAAGCAGGCTCTTGGCAAGTGTGTTGATTTGGATGTTGAGTATTTGGTGTTTATAGCTGAGGACATTCTCTTTCATAATAGGGGTGCGATAGAGCATATAGTTGAGACTCTTAAGAGTGGTTTAGATTATGTAGGGTATGGAGGGCAGGCAAGCCAGAGGGTTATGAGTACTCGTGTGTTTGGTTGCAGGCCTAAGAAATTAACACCTTCTATCTTTAATGTAGATTCTACTGTTTATGGGGTAAATGACGCATCAGGTCTTTCTTTTGAGGAGACGGTGTATAATAGGTTAAGGGAATCTGGATTACAGATTTCGTGTGATGGGATGAGGGAGGCAGGGGTAGCATATTGGCACGGACATGATTCATCTGCTATGTTTGAGGTGTATAAAAACTTAATGGAGGAGGGTAATGGAAATAGATGATAAATACGAAGAGTATTGTAATGCTTCTATCGTAAATAATATAGGTAATGATATACGGGGGCATTTACCCACACTTAAGTATTATGCTTCTATTAGTCGTCATGTTACTGAATTTGGAATACGAGGAGGCACATCTACTGTTGCCCTTATTGCTGGTCGTCCTTCTTACTATCGGGGATATGATGTCCATGATTGTGAGTGTGTGTCATACTTGAGGTGCAAGGCAAAAGAAGTGGGTGTTGATTTTAAGTTTTGCAAAGCTGATGATTTGCAAGTAGAGATAGACCCTACAGATTTTTTATTTATAGATACGCTTCATTTTTATGACCAGTTGCATAATGAACTACTTATACACTCTAACAAGGTTGCTAATTATATAGTGATACACGATACTGCCACCTTTGCAGAACAGGGGCATGATAATTTTCATCCTGAACAGCCAGGGTTGCGAGGGATGCGTTCTGCGATTGAGGATTTTATCAAAATAAGACCTGAGTGGCAAGTTTTTCAAAAGTACGAAAATGATAATGGTTTGACAATATTAAAAAGGAGTTAGAGATGCACGAGACCTCCATGGTTCAAATGTCAAAATTTGTACAAGAATATTTAGATGTTAATAAGGACTTAACTATTTTGGATGTTGGGAGTTTGGATATAAATGGAAGTTACAAGCCTTTATTCTCTAATCCAAAGTGGACATATTTTGGGTTGGATGTGGTGGCTGGCCCCAATGTAGATGTGGTGGCTTCTGCCCCTTATGACTGGGGTCTTGACATTAAATATGATGTAGTTATTTCAGGGCAATGTTTAGAGCATGTTCCAGACACTAAGTTGTGGATATTGGAAATTAAAAAAGTGCTCAACCCTGGGGGGATAGTTTGTGTTATTGCTCCTTTTATGTATTTTGAGCATAAGTATCCAGTAGACTGTTGGAGAATACTACCAGATGGGATAAGTTACTTATTGCATGATGTGTGTGGTTACACTGTACTGAAGGCTTATATAGAAGGAGCTGATTGTGTTGGTATTGCAAAAAATGAAGGAGTATAAAATATGAATTTCGTAAATATGCCGATAGCAACTTTTCGACCAGAGTATGAGCCGAAGGAGTATGCCACAATCTTAAAGATTGAATCTCAAATGCTTGTTATGGCTTGTGCGAGATTTGCGTGTCCTAATGTTTTGGAAATAGGAACTCAATATGGAGACGCAACAGCGAACATGGCACGAGTGGTTAAGCCTCTTGGGGGAAGGGTAGTGACTATTGATGTGACCCATTCACCAAAAACAATTCCCCATATTCAAAGAGAGGATTGCCGACCAAAAGAAGAAATAGGAATGAACATTCCCGAAGATTTAATGTCTTGTGTTACTCCAGTTCTTATAGACCCTGACAATCCCAATGCCCTTGATGAGGCATTGGATTGGCCAGGATTGGAATGGGATGTAGTTTTTGTTGATGGAGACCATTCTTACGAGGGGGTTAAGCACGATTATCTTTCTATAAGAAATAGAGTATCTAACAGGGGGTTGATTCTATTTCACGATGTCTGGTGGGATGTTGACCCTGCACCAGTTGATGGCCCATTGAGATTGATGCAGAAGCTTGGTGGCGTTGTTCTGAATCTTTCTCACATGGGATGTTTGCCTGAACATATAAACGAAATTGAAAGGAGATATTTATGAAAAGTAAAGTGGTGATTGGGTTGGAAGAGTGTATAGAGAGGCAAGGTACTGGTTGTGTGTTGTATGATGAGTATGGTATAAATCGTGTGGTTGAGAAGAAGGAAATAGCAGGTGAGGATAAAGTTGGTTTTCTTGTTATTGATGCAAGAGTAGAGCATCCTGTTTATCAATTTTGGCGATTAGCAGATGCTGATGTGTTAGAAGATAATTGCCATATTGTATTTACCGATGTGGAGGACTCCACAACTTGGAAAGACTTGGTGGATTGTTATGGTGGGTTGAGGTTTGGTTCTCTCTTCCTGATGGTTTATCGGGAAAGCACCAGAGTCGGGGTGTTCCCAAGTCAGCGTGGTATGTATATGAAGTAAAAAAAGTTTCATTTTTTTATTGACTTTTTTTGTGTTTTGTGATTTTTTAGAAGGAAAGGAGGTGTGTTATGCCGTCAGTATCAAAAGCTCAACAAATGATGATGGGTGCGGAATTGGAACGTAAACGTGCAGGGAAGAAAACCGTTACAGGTATGACTGAAACCCAAATAGAGGATTTTGCTGGAACAAAGCAGAAAGGTCTTCCTGTAAGGAAGAAAGTAGGTCAGGGTCATTGGGGGAATGAAAAGCAATCTGCGGGGGGAAGCAAAACTTTACTCACAGAAAAAGAAATGATGAGTTAATATGTAGTTATGCAGAAATTTGATGCTACTCTTTATCCCAATTTAGCTTTGTTAGATGAGAAGGTAAAAAATTTACTCTTGTCTGACGCAGCCAAAACTTGGGCTACTCCACGAACTCAATATGAGATTAGTAGAATCCACCCGATTTACTTTCTTGAGGAGTACGGGTGGATTCGTCCAGGTGAGGTTTATTTGGGTTCATTGAAGGAGGTAAGGGGAGCAGAGCCGATTCGTTTTATTCTTAATCCTGTTCAGTTAAATGTGGCAGACAGGCTCTGTGCTCATTTTGTCAGTAATAATTTCACTCGTGTTTTCACAATTATATTGAAGCATCGCAAGGGTGGAATTTCTACTCTTATAGCAGGTTTTGATTATTGGTTTCAGCGATTTTATAATCTGGATGGATTCACGATTGCTGATGTAAGCAGTCATACAGATAATTTAATGAGGATGATTCAATTATTCCAAGAGCATGACACTTGTGGGCAGGGGGCAAAGAATCCAGACCACCGTCCCCTTTCTACTATTCCAATGACAAAGAACAAGAAAGGTATGCGTTTGAGGAATGGTGCGATGATTGAGCAGGACTCTGGAGAGAACCCCAACCCAGGAACATCAGGAACAATCAATGTTCTTCATCTTTCAGAGTTCGCCAAGTTCAGGGAGAGTAGTATGGGAGACGCAGAAACTTCTCTCCTCAATTCTGTTCCACGAAAAGGTTTTGTTTTTGTTATAAAAGAATCTACTGCCTGGGGTCTTAATAAATATGCGCAGGATTGTGATAATGCCCTCAAGGGTAAATCTGCTTGGGAGTTGATATTTGTGTCTTGGCTTGATATGCCTGATTGTGAAGATGATGTCTACCCTGGTGAGTCTTTAGATTTAACAAAGGAAGAAAAAGAACTGATGGCTGCCTATCCTAAAATGAGGTTGGGGCATGTCAAATTCAGGCGTAGGCAGATTGAGCTTCTACAAAGTGCTCAAAGGTTCAGGCAGGATTTTCCACTCAATCCAAGAGAGCCATTTTTAATTACAGGTTCAACTTATTTCAACGCTTCTTTGATAAAACAGCGAATGGATGAGATTAACTTTTATATAGATTGGAAAACTTTAGGGTTAGAAAAAATCAAAGGCAAATACCCTGACCTTATTATGCGGATTAAGCATCACCCTCGTGGAGCGAATGCGGCATTGGCTCGGATGGAAGATGATTGTGTTATCCCTCAAATGGTGGAGTTCCATTTGAATGTTCTATATGATGAAAACCCCAAACCAAGAATTAAACAGCAAGGAGCGTCTTATGATGGATTAGTTTCTTATGTCCATACTCCTGAAGCAAAAACGGAAGATGGAGCAGCCTTGATGTTTCGTGCTCCCAGAAAAGGCAGGAAGTATGTTGTAGTTGTGGATGTGGCTGAAGGGAAGAAGACAGCTGAGTATGAAAGTGATGACAGTGAAATTCGGGTTCTTGATTGTTTTCGCCGTGAGGAGGTTCTTCAGTGGGGTGGTATTTTTGATGAAGAGATGACTGCTGATTATGCAGTAAGGATTGCTAAAGTCTACAACGATGCCTTGATAGTTCCAGAGATGAATAATAAATGCGGAGGGTTACTGTGGGGGTATTTGCAAAAATCAAAATATCGTAATTTTTATTATAGAGAAGCAATATCAGGCAACAAAAGAAAAAGGGAACCTGGGTGGGATACGAAGTCAGGAATAAAAAAGGAAGTATGTGGTCAGCTTAAACTTGATTTTAAGAACGGAGACTGTTTAATTCACAGTTTGAAAACACTTGAACAGATGTTATATTTTGTGGATAAAAAAGGAAAATTGGAAGCAGCAGTGGGACACAAAGATGATGCGATTACTTGTCTTTCAGTAGGGTTGAAGGTGATTTCTATAACTCCTGCTCTGCGTAAGCGGAAAGAGGATGAGAAAGGTTTCGTGCCATTACAAAGTTCTTATGTAGTTCCTTCTGCTACGATGCCTCAACCTGCATCTTTTGGTGAAGGAAAACGAATACATGATGAAAGCGTTGTAAGTAATTATTTATAAATGAGGAGTAAATTATGCCAGAATTAACACCAATAGGTCCAGATACAGCAGTGCCAGCTCCCAGTGAAGCGGTAGTTTCTGAAGATATTCCTTCACAAGAGGGGTTGTTAGGTTCGGGAAGAGGGGCTGATTTAGGTAAGGTAACTTTTGAAGATTATTTCCCAGAGATTGATATAGATGAGGATGAAGAGCAAATTTTGTCCACTTGGTTTGAACGGGATTTAAGAAGTTGTGTTAAAAATATAAACGCGTATAAGTATAAATGGGCAATGTATCGGGCTGTATATATGCTTGAGTATGTACAAAAGTATTACCCCGAAATTGAAGCAGGGGCTGATTATGCCTCAGGTCTTTTGTGTGAGAAAGTTTTAGAGGGAATGGACAGAATGAAAAAGTCTGTCTTTCGTGCTGCACCATATTTTAATCCCGACTTTAGAACTACTGGTTCTTCAAACGATGTTGACTTCTTCAATAGAGCACAGTGGAGCCTTCACACAATGTTAGATGATTTAGGGGTTTCTGATGCGATAGGGGATGCGGGATTTTTTGACTTTGTTACGGATGGTTCTCTTATTATAGAAGCTGATAATATTTATGAAAAGGTTCCACAACGAACTATCAAGACTTATACAGATATGGATGCGTTAGTTGAGGATGAAGAAAAAATACTTGACCAGTCAAGACTTGAACAGGCGTATGATGATTTGACAAACAAGGGAGTTGCCCGTGTGTTGATTGAAGAGGATGTGGTGACAAAAAACGGATTGCAATTTTTCCGTGTTGATAAACTTGACCACTTAGTTCCTCAGGGTGTTTTAGATGACTCTGATATTAAGTTCAGAGCAAGGCGAATGTATCTTACTAAATCTGATTTGCGGCTGTTAGCCAATGATGATGTGAATTGGTATGATAAGAAGAAGGTAGAGGAAGTAATAAATGAAAGGAACGTAGCCAGAGGTTATCGTGGTATGGGAGCTGATGAAAAAGCAACAGAGCAGTTGCGGGCAATGTCTGATAATTACTCATTGATGTATCATTGGCACGAGGAAGATGACGAGTTAAAGGCTAATGCTCAAACTCAGCCTTACACAGATGTATATGCTATCTATCGGGTTCTCTGCAAGTATGGGTATAAGACTAAAAGTGACCCACAGGGAGTGATACCAAAATATTGTTTATTTGATTACTCTCCTGAAGGACGGAAGATTCTTCGTGCAGTGACTTATCCTCACTTCAAGGAACGGCGTAATTATTTTCACTTCAAGTTGGGGTATGCTCCTAAGAGTTATTATGGGTTTGGCTATGGTGCAAGATGTCTTCAGGATGATTTCTTAGAATCAAATGCAGTTGGTTTATTTATGAACACAGCCGCATTTGCTTGTTTCAATCCTTATATTTGTAGACATCCAGATGCTGGCGGAAGGTTTCCTTTCACAGGAGGTTTTGGGCCTGGCAAGATAGGGTATGCTATGGACCCTCAGACTGACTTCTTCCAAATGAAAATAGCTCAGCCAAGTGAAGCATTACTTCGTAATATTCTTCCTATTGTGAGGACACATTCAGCAAATAAAACGAGTGTGACCTCATTAGTTCAAGGACAAACGGAATCAAGTGACCCTCGCTCTCCTGCCGCAAAGACTTCTATGTTGTTAGGGCAGGCGAGTGTTGGACTTGATGTAATGATAGGAGATTGGGGGAGAACTGGGTGGGAGCCACTTGCTGCCTTTACTTGGTTTTCAATGTATGAACAAGCTGTGTTTGCAGTAGAGCATGGAGTAGATGTGAAGAATGCTCTTAATGGTCTCGTGGTACTTGGAGGAGATGTTACAGGTAAAGAAAATGTAATAACGATGGATGAGTTGAAAAGAAATGTTAAATGGAAAAGTGGAGCGTCATCTGATTATTTGAATCCAGAATTGAGGGTCCAAAGATTCATTCAACATTTTATGTTCTTTATGCCTCTGTTGAAAGAGATGGCACAATTCAGTCCTGATTTATACAAGACTTATTTTATGCGGTGGATGAGTCGTGCCTCTCAGGAGATGGATTTGCCTGGTTCTGCATTTCTTGTTCCGACAGCAGATGAGATTAAAAACATTCCAAATGATAATTTACAGGGCGTGTTGGAAAATCTCGTTTCTAATGCACAATCGGGAGCCGTGCCCGGGGTACAAAATATAATGGGTGGTGGAACAGCTAAAGCAGGAGGAAGGTAATGTCTACATTATTAAATTCTATAAGTGACCCGTCACAGTTTCTTGACCCTCTTCATAGAGTGGATGCGGTGAAAGAAGGAACTGAGGAGGAGACGAAAGTTATTGAAGAGCGATTGGCTAAATGGAAAGCATTCTCTCAAACTCGTAATGGGAGAATTACAATAGAGTTAGCTGGTCCTACTATTGATTATTTGACAGGGGAGATTTGCAAGAGTGTTATGGATTTTCCGAATCTTTCTATTGGACAGTTTGAGGCTCGTAGGAATACTCTTATAGGTGAGCTTCGGGTATGGAGTGACATTAAGAGTAATAGCGACTTGTTAGAGCGGCGATTAAACGAACTCGCAGAGAAAGAAAAAGAAGATGAGGTGAAGGAGATTCAAGACGCAGAGTCTGAGATTTCGCCTGAGGTGCAAAAATATGCTGAAAAATAGTTTCATTTTTTTATTGACATCTTTCACGTTTTATGATTTTTTAGTATTAAATAGTTAAATAGCCAACTACAGGCAATATGTAGTAACAAACAAATGAGGTAAAAAAGATGGCAGAAAATCAGAACCTTGCTGATGCAGATGAGTACAAAGCACTTATGGATTCATTGGAAGAGGATGATGAGTTAGATGACGCTCTTCCTGATGATGATGATAAGCAATCCAAAATTGGTCACGCTTTTGCACAGAAGAAGCGGGCTAATAAGGAGGCTGCGGCTCTAATAAAAAAACAACAGGATGAGTTGAGCGAATATAAAAAGAAGGACGCTGAGGCACAAAAAAGTTTGGAGACTGTTCCTAAAGTTGACACTGCTGCGGTAGACCGAGCAAGTCAAATTAAAAACATTCTTAATGGACTTACAGTCCGTGCTATGCAGGGGTTAGGAATCTTTCAGATTACTACTCCTGAACAGCAGGAAATGGTTCGGATGGAACGTGACCGCCTGTATCTTCAGCAGGCTAACGCATTTGAGGCACAGGAAAAAGCGAAACAGACTGCTCCTCAAATCATTGAAGATGCACTTTCAGAGTATTCTCAGTTAAATGAGGATGATGTAAAAGTGCTCAGGGGTCGGTTGAACAAACAAGAGATACTTCAGCGAACTGATTTGGGCGTGATAAGAAGGGAAGTTGCTCTTTATCTTGGAGAACAGAGTTTGTCAGTGGTCAACAAGGATGAACTCGAAGAGGAAGAGATAGAGGAGAACAACCAACTTTCCGCAGCTCAAAAAGCAGAGGGAGCCACTTCAAGTGTAGCAGCAGCATCGGCTGTTAAAACTGGACAGGTTCATAAAGGGGTTAAGCCTGGTAAGAAGAATGCCAAGCCTGGACCTGCGCCTGCCAAACCTGATGAACTCGCTACAATGAGAAAACTTGGAATGACTGACCTTAACGCTTTTCGGGAAGCACAAGCCCTAAAAGGTAAATATAAAAGCCAGTAACTAACTTGCCTGTTTTACAGTGTTCGTTAAGTTATTGGCTAAGTTAAGGGGATTATTATGACAGAGAAAGTCGATAACTTTACGGACCCTGCCTGTCGTTGTCACGATGGTGTAGACCGTATCCAATGGGTGGAAATGGACGGAGGCGTCACATTCCCACGCAGAGGTGGTAAAGGTGTTATGCTATGTGGCAGATACCGTCATGCTAACGCTGACTCTTCGTCTCTTGCTGGATGGCTTGAGTGTGAAGCGGCTGGTGTGACTGGTGGACATCCTGATAGTGTAACGTCTGGCGACAGACTCCCTGTTAATTTTGGGTTGGATAAAACCTGCGTATTTCCTACTTCTAACCGTGTTGCGGTTGAAGCGGATATTGGCAGGAGATTCAACATAACTACAGTTGGAGTCAATCAATCACAGCATGTAGACTTGACCCATACGAATCTTGGCGTTGTGGAAGTTACTGACGTTATAGATGATGGTGCTCATGTCGAAGTGCGCATTCCCACAGCTCATCGCTATGGTAACTTATAAAACGTAGGAGGAAATTATGCACTTTAGTATACAATTTCCTGAATTATTCAGGAAAGAAACCTACGCTGTAAACTTGGCGTTGGTTGAGGGTCGGCAATTAACGGATGTGTTCAAAGATACTATTCTTGCTTCACGTCCAATAGAAGGTGTTTGGGATAAGGAGTATTCAGTTGTTCCTATTGGGGAACTTGAAGGCAGAGAAGAAGGGGAGGACATCCCCCAGAAGAACATGACACCAGGGTATACGTGTTATGGTTCTATCAGCAATGAGGCTTCTGGTAAGGTCGGTCTGACCAAACTTCTAAAGCAACGCTCTAAAGAGTTCAAGGCTGCTGGAGGAGGCGTAGATGAGCCGAAATTTGCGGGTCATCTTGCTGACACAGCAAGTCGTGGATTTATTGTTCGGAGGAATCAGAGATTCCGCAAGTTAGCCTCTAAGATTTTCAATCTTGGTGCGATACAGGCGGGTAATGCTTTCTTCAACCATAGGGACCGTTGCAAGATGTCTGATGTGCCTGATAGTGACCTGATATATGATGGTTGTCCATTGTTTGCTATACCAGCAAACGCTCATCCATCGTATGCAGCAGGAGCAACAGTAGGGCCAGGGACTGCACCTGTAGGAAATTTTGTGGATTATCAAATGACCATGGTTGATACAGGAGGTTATTTTAATGCCTTCCGTTATCCGCCTGCTTATTGGGCATTAAAGAGAGTCGTGCAACATTTCTGTTTCAATATGCAGTTTGATGAAAATGATGAGAGAGAGGAAGACAAACCTGATACATTGCTTGTATCTTCATACAATGCAATGTCATGGATTGAAACTCTCAAGTCTCATTTCATTGAACCTACGGCTGCTGGCAATACCACGAACATTGAGAATATCTTCCAGATGGAAGATTTCAAGATGAACCTGGTTGCGTCTGCCGACTTAGTCAGAAACACATGGTATGTCGGTAAAGCCAAGAGTCAGGGTATTCTTCTTGAGGAACCAACGAAAGAGGAAGACCCATGGGCATATTGGAGAGATGAAAAGGATAGGTCCTATTGGATTTCCTTTGAAGATGATTGGGGCTTTATGATTCGGAATTGGAGACGATGGGTCGCTGGTGCTTATACAGCAGATGGCGAAACAGCTCCTACTTTCGGGGATATTGCTGAAACCGCATGGAACACTATGCCTGATGGCATTTAGTTTTCCGTGTAAAACTTTGGGGGAAGGTGCAGTCCTATTCTGCATCTTCCTTCATTAGGAGACAGCAGTGAAAAAGTCCCTTCTTGCCATATTCTTGTCATTATTCTTTTCTCTTCCTGCTGTGGGTGCTTGGGGTGATACCAAAATGGTCCGTAGTACGGATGGAGGAGACGAGGATAATATTGCAATTTTTGATGAAGAGAAGATAGAGGGTAAGCAATGGATTAAAGACAGTGGTATTCCCATAGGACAGATAGGGGAGGGAACAAACGCTTGGGGCTGGATAGGAATATATTCCAACTGTATTGTTTATGTATGTTCTCGCACAAACGAGTTTGACGGTTGGAGCAATGCTTGGGAGTGGGTAACTGATAATTCCAACGGGGTCGCTTTTGTTTTCTCTTGGACAAATCAGTTTGACAATTTCAGTAATGCTTGGGCATGGGTAGATAGCAACTCTAATGAAGTTGCTTTTGTTTTTTCATGGACTAATCAATATGGGAATTGGAGTAATGGCTGGGATTGGATAACTGATAATTCTAATTGTGTAGAGTATATGTGTTCAAGAACAGATGAATGGGACAAGGCTGTTATTGACGCAATCTTCGGGACAAACTGGATTGTTACTTGGTCTAATCAGGTTGCTCAGGCTGTTACCAATGAAGTAGACCCTGTGTGGTCGGGGGTAAGTAATCTTTACGCAACTACCAACTGGGTAATTTCTTTGGGTTATGTGACAGCGAATATAACCAATGGATTAGCAACAACAAACTGGGTCTTATCACAATCCTATGTAACTGCTTCTATTACGAATGGTCTTGCCTCAACAAATTGGGTAGTAGCACAAGGATATTCTACCGATACTACAAATGGCTTGGCTTCAACGAATTGGGTTATCTCTTTAGGATATGTCACATCATCTATAACAAATGGGCTTGCTTCTACTAACTGGGTAACGAGTCAGGGCTTCCTGACTGCGTGTTGTGATTGGTGGACAAATGCACCAGATACAGCAATTACGTTTCCCACGAACAGTTGGGTTGCTGGATATGTGCTGACATCAGATGATGGCACAAATTGGTATTGGGTTGTTCAGGCTGGTGTTGGAGGGGACACCAATGCAATTTGGGGAAATATTACTGGGACACTGGCTAATCAGTTAGACCTTGTCAGCACAGTAGCACACGCAGCATCTGCTCATAGCATTACAGCCAATGGTGGCTTTCAGGCAGGAACAGGTGCTTCGGCAATTTTGGGTGGTGCAGTTGGTAAAGCTGCTTCAGCAAGATGGGGCGGTGCAGTTGGGTCTAATGCTTCAGCACGTGATGGCGGTGCAGTTGGGTACAGTACTTCAGTAAATGAGGGTGGTGCCGTTGGGCGTAGTGCTAAAACCTCCGATGGCTTTGCTGGTGGAAAATATGCTTATGCTACAGATGATGGCACAGAAAGTGGCACTGGCATAGACGCTATTCAACTCGGCACAGGGGGGAATACTGTCCCAGGTACACTCCAAGTTTATACTCATCTGATTGTAGATGCTAATGGTAATGTTTATAAAGTCGCTATGACCAATGGTGCTTCACAGATGGCGGGAGCCAATATAGTATGGAATGCTGTAACAGGGCAGTTTGATGGCCCTGATGAAACTTTATGGGAAGTTGATGTAGGAACAGGCTGCACTCAATTAAAAGTTGCTGATGAGGTTAATATTCAAGACAGATTTTTCTATTTAGATACTGCTAAGGCAGTTAGATTGGTAGCAGTTGGGGGAAGCATACAAGTAGGCTTAGGTGCTGGAGAAACTTTAGATATGAATGTGCATAAAATAGAATGTGTGGTAGACCCTACTGCCGACCAAGATGCAGCAACTAAAAAATATGTGGATGATAATGTAATTGTTGCAAGTTATGCTTCTATAGGTATATGGGGGATGAATAGTGGTATGGAAGTTGTAATGTTAGCCAATGTCTTAACTACAGAGGTTGGATTTTGGAAAATGAATACGTCTGGTGAAATTATGTTGAGTGGAAATCAGTGGAGTGATAGTTTTTGGACTACTAATGTTTTGGGTGAAGTTATAATAAGGAATGTGCCATGAAAAAATTATTTTTGTTTTCTGTAGGAATCTGTTTTTCCTCTGTTCTCTGGGCAGGAACTATAAACCTCACTAACGATACTGTGTATGTAAAGACTCCTACAACTAATCCTGAAGCTGCCACAAAGAAATATGTGGATGATGTAGGTGCAGCGGCAGGGGCGAGCGACTGGGATATTCCGTTGCGGTTTGAAAATGTCCATACCACAGGCGAAACGCAGAATATCGCCGTTGTGCGGGGGACAACGCTGGACGTTGACGGCGGGGTGAATTGGAAAATGTACGACGCTTTTGCTTGCAGTGAAACATCAGCGCAGGAGGGGAAGGCATATGCTGGAATTACTATACCATACGACTATGCGGCTGTAACCAATCTGCGGTTTGGTTTTAAGCAAAATCAGTCAACGAACTATCCTGTTATCCTGAAATTCAGTCTGGTCGGTGACGATGCGAATTCGCAGACAGTAACGGGTACGGTTACAACGGCAGATACGCTGGAATATCATAACTGGGTGCCGGACGCTTTCCTGACGAACAGCGTAGGCAAGGGTGTACTTGTGAGAGCATATTGCAGCTTGCTATCAACAAATGCAAGCACAACAGCATATAGAGGAATCTATAAATGGACAAAATTACAAAAGTAATAATCCTTAATATCTGCTTTTTGGCGGGGCAGACACTTACACTTCCGAGTGCAGAAGTTGAAGAACTCCACAACGAGCGAGGATGCGTTTTGCGTGTGGGACGTGTGGGGTTCAGCAACAACACAAAAGCGTTAGACACAAGCGGACACGAGAACGATGGAGTGTTAAATGGCAATACCATAGCGTGGAGTTATTCAAAATCAGCTTACGCCATAAATGAGGATGGGAATAGAAATAATTGTTTGATAATTGGAACTGTTGACGCTTTGGATTATGCGAATACATTTGATTCTATAGATAAAACAATTACAGCATGGATATGGTTAGACACAGCATCTGTAACAACCTGGTATAATCCTGTTTTCTTCTGTTCTGATTCAGATGGTAGTCCCAGGATTCGCTGTTTTGCTTATATGAATGGGCGTTCTGATATGTTATTTAATATACAGGGAGATGGAGGGGCAAATTCAACGGCTTCATCATCGGGAAATGAAGCTACAACGGGAATATGGCATTTTGTAATCTGTGAAAGAGATGTAAGTGAAAATAAATCAACTATATATTTAGACAATAAAGAAATAGCGAGCGATACAACTGATGTTGGGACAATTAGTCAATTTACTTCAGATGATTATCCGAGAATAGGAGCCCCAACTCATCCCGCTATTGATCATTCTTTTGATGGATTTATAGGAGAAGTTAAATGGTATAATCGACTTTTAACCGCTACAGAAAAACATAAATCATATTTACAAGGAAAGGATAAACACAAATGAACTTAACACCCGAACAGAAAACGATACTCCGCAACTGGATAGCCACGCAACCCGACAAAGACGCCGGACGGCTGGCGACGAAGCTCAACGCCAAGCACGAAACTGGCAAAACTCCGCCGGATATGGTAGACGAACCCCGTCCCGCACAGCGTGTTGCCGACGAACAGGCGTGGCTGGCGGCAGGGCAGACAATGAAAGCCACAGTTGATTTAATCCAAGTAGCATTACGGTTGACAGGCGGAAGCGTGCCTATTGTAACAGGTGCAGAAACCGAACAGATAGATACGGGCAGTAAGCCAGTATATGGGCAGAGTATAGCCAAAGAATTAGACTTGCCAAACGGAATCTCTTGGAAGGATATAGAAGGATTATGAAACCAACAAA
>Ga0207997_1000112_pt1 | contig 37866 bp, 42 predicted proteins | sample AntAceMetag02UKN_FD_184777 | JGI IMG/M metagenome (GOLD analysis project Ga0207997, IMG submission 184777) | Saline lake microbial communities from Ace Lake, Antarctica - Antarctic Ace Lake Metagenome 02UKN (SPAdes) (version 2) | ecosystem: Environmental > Aquatic > Non-marine Saline and... | reverse complement strand
TTCACTCCAAAAGACTGTGATATACTCCACGGCTTTGCGTCTATAAATGGTTTGCAAATGTTTTTCATAAAGGTTAAAGGGGAGATATAACCTATTTAATATGTTAGACGTTATAGTCTGTGGCATATCTCCCCATAGTTTAGACCATATTCCTGACGTGCAGAAAATGGTTTTAGGTGGTACGTTTCCGTACTACTGCGAATAGTCTGACTACTAAGTCGTGGTCTTTGCTATCGCAAGTGTAGGTGTACTGTTCCAGTATAACTGGAAAGGCTTCACGTCTAGCACTATCGGGTGCTTGAATTTCGTAAAGCAGCAAGCCTTCGTCTTTCTCTCCTACGCCTTTTGCGTTGCCCGTGTTTTCCTCTGCCATCATTAGCCTCCCTTCTGTCGGTTTCAACTTTTTTAAGTTGTAGGTGCTGACAAGGACAATTTTCGTTCCTTACACAACAATATCTAACAACTTTTCCGTCTGCGATAAACCTACGCTTCTTGTGACAATATCCCTTAATCATCATCTCTCTCCTTTCGGAAATTTCTCAACTTCCTCGTCAAAGAAAATAACGACAATCCTACGTTTCCGTCTGTTCACCTTTTTTAGTAAGTGGTGAAGTTTGTGAATCAGAAGCATTAAATCTTCTTTGTCATCAATGTAGACTTCCTCCTCAATTATGCTTTCGGCAGCCATAATACGTACTCCTATTTGTTAAGGAACTCTGCCATCCACCTAATCACGGGAAGTTTTATGGATAATCTCCTAAGAAATTATATTTGCCTTATTTACTTATTCGGCAAAATCCAACGATTAAGGTGTATGGGAGACGCTAGGACACCTATCAAAGATAGATGGCAGAACCCTCAACTATATAAATGTGCTGTCTCTTAATTAATTATCTAATATATAAAATAATATGTCAAAAAGTTATTAACCTTTATTCTATTCCTAATTTCTGGCAAATCTTAGCCAATACTACGCTTATCTTTGTATGCTCTTTAGTGTTTTCTACTAATTGAACTTCAATGGCTTTTTGGTGTATCAAGTGATTACTTTCAAGCATTTTCTGCTTTTGTCGTAACAACGCAATCTCAACCTCTTGGTTATTGTCGGTCTTTCCTTTATCAGCGTTTCTATTCAAATAATCAAAGAACTTGGTAGTGCTGAATTTAATCAAGGCGATTAATCCTGTTGTTATCCCTACTACTGCTGACACTACTAAACCGATTGTTGTTAGTTCTTCCATTACTTATTTATTTAATTATTTTATATCTTTACCTCCGTTGTGTTTCTTACAACATTTTTTGCACCATTCTCGGTCATTATGCCCGTTATCTTCTTCGGGTTCTCTTATTTTCTTTTGACATCTAGCACAAATTATTGATAGTTTCATTGTATTCTATTTAATTAAAATGATTGTAAAAAGTTACCTGTTGGCGGGGTCAACGATACTGTTAGCCCTGCTACTATTGAAGTTGGCCTAGTCGTTGCACTTGAAAAATTTGTCTCTACATTTCCAGTAGCCACAGTCCCGTCACTATCCCCTAGTGATGCTTGAATATTCGCTGCGATTAATTGGGCATTTTGTCTTTCGGTATACTCTGTAACAATATCAACTCCGGCATCTGTGCAAACGTGAGTTCCTAAGTTTACTAGCCAAGCATTAGAATTTCTAACAGCTGTATCAAGGGCTAAATCGGTTGTTCCTGCGCTTGTTTTATCGCTTGCTACAGCATCTATATTCCCAACGCCAGTATAGCTTGTTACAAAAGCTACATTATCGCTTGCTACAGTTTTATTTATTACTAAAGTATTTGAGCCAGAAGCAGGATTTAATAAAACGAATAAATACATTCCATAAGTATTTTGCTCAGTAATAACCTTAGTTAGAGAAACTCCATCATAGGTTACTCCAGTTATATTTGTTTCATTTACTTGTGCATTAAAAATACCGACAACTAACGCTCTGTCCTTTCCAGTACAAGTGTATGAAAAAGAATAAGCTGTACTCTCTGCTGTATTATCAAATGCTATAGGGTGAAATGGATATGGAAGCCCTGCTCCTAAGTTATAAAGATTTGTTACATCTCTATCATTTAATGCTTCATTAAAATAGTAGAGCTCATCTAATGTTCCGTTGAATTTAGCAAACCAATCAACGCTATTTCCTATTCCCGCTCCTATCCCTCCAACATCTAATCCAGCTTTATCAGTCCAAGCTCCATTATTATTACCAACTCCCACTGTTAAAGTTTTTTCCACTCCGTCTAAATAAAGTCTATATTCAGAAGTATCAGCTACAAAAACAATGTGATGCCAATTACCATCAAATAATTCGCTTCTTGTTGCAGTTGTATATCCAATCCTGTTTTCTGTTCCTCCAGATGAATTGGTTACTATTGTTATTAATTCATCTGTTAAAAACCCTGTTGAGCCTGCTCCTACTTCTATAGACACAAAGGTTACAGCATCATCATCTCCTTGTTCAAAGATTATTCCTCTAGCATCATTAGTTGATTTAATCCAAAACGAAAGCCCAGCATTGGCTGTATGCAAACTTGAATCTCCTCCAATATCTACATAATCATTTGTTCCATCAAAAGTTCTGCCATTGTTAATCTTTCCTGCGACAACAGTAGTTCCATTATCCGTGCCAGTATTGGTTCCATGAGAATCCACTAAATTTCCAGACTCTTCGTCCATTTTCCAAGCAGATACTAAGTTTGTTATTAATGCCATATTATACTTCTTGGGTTGTAGCAACACAGCCCCATTTTGAGGTTACTGTGTCATATATAAACCCAACTGTTAATACTTTTGATATTACTGTGGTTACGGGCAAAGCTATTCCCTTTGCTTCAAAATCTGAACCCCAAGTTATTGCTCTTGCAGTTCCGTTATCTTTTATTCTTACTGTAATCTTTTGGAAGTTTGTTGGCGTTCCAGTAAAGTTCATATCAGTGATTGCTGCGGCCTGTGCTGTAATAGTTACTGCGTCATAATCATCTGTATCTACATCTGGTGTAGCATCAGAAGAGAATGTAGCAACTCTTGCTGTAATTCTTTTATTGGTTAAAGTGTTTGTTGAGCTTATAGAAGGAATTACAACTCCTTCCACCGCCAATATTCCTGCCGCACTTCTTGAAAGAGTAGTATCAGAGGCGTGTCCTAATTCTAAAGTACCGACTCCTAAAGCTGTTGTAGTATCATCTACTAATCCAGTTAAAGGCAACCCTGTACAACTGGTAAGAGTTCCAGCACTCGGTGTTCCTATGTTCGGAGTAGTCAATGTAAGTCCTGCTAATGTCAAAGCCGCACTCGCTCTATTAATAGCAAGTTGAGTAGTACCTATATAAAATGTTTGGTCTGTAGCAGCGTAAGTTCCTAAATCTGAGATGTCTGCTTCTACTAAAGCCCTGCCTACATATCCCGTAGATCCGTTAGCCATTAAAGCAAACTTGTCTGTGTTAGTAGCACTTACAACATCTGATAATTCAGATAATTGAGAAGCTCCTCCAGTTGCGTCTTGGAATGTTGGGGCCGCTCCTACTCCATTAGATGTTAATACTTGGTCTGCTGTTCCTACAGCTACAAAGGCTGGGTCTCCTGAAGCGTCAAAGGTAGGTATCTCTCCATCTACCCCTGGTTTTAATCCAGTCCAAGGTAAAAGCACTGCACTTGTTATATTTGGCTGTGTAGCTTGTGTTGTAGCTGTGTCTGGAGCTAATCCTGTAATGGTGGTAACTGTTGCTGCGTTTCCTGTGATATCTCCTGCTATCGCATTCGTTACTGTAATATCAACAGCCCATAATTTGGTTAGCCTGTCTCCAGTTACTCCTATTGTCTGTGGAGTGCTTTGGTCTGTAGTAACTAATCCGGCTAAACTCTGGTCGCCTGTGTTAGTCCCAGAAGTATTCCCGATCACTACCAACTCTGCGTCAGTTACATAATTTTTATCTGTAGAAGCTGTAAAGTTTGTGTTTGTAAATGTTGGGGTAGCTCCACTAACCACGCTTTGGTCTATATAGCTGTGGTCTGAACCATTATTAGAAATGTGAGAATATCCTGCGTCATAGTTTGATTTTAATGTTGAGTCTAATCCTACAGTTACATAGTCTCCTCCATCAACATAATCTAAAGTAGAATCTACCCTTAATACGCCATCACCTGCTCCAGCTCCAATATATCCTGCTGTAGCACCCGAATCTATTCCTACTTTTTCGTCTGTGCCTCCGGCTGGAGTATAAAATTCTAAGCCTGTTTCTGCAGCATTAACTCTTACTGAGTTTCCAGTTTCGCCAACATAAGTAGTCTCAAATACATCAGTCAAAGCTATAAAAGTTGAAACTCCTCCAGAACCTGCTCCGTTCTCAAATTTGTTGGTTGTGCTATTCCATTTCAATACTTCTCCATTGGTAAGCCCAGAGATAGAAACATCTGATAAGTCTTTTAGATATCCTGCTCCGGCTATTCCTCCCTTCTGTTTGAATATGGTAGGAGTCTCTTTCAAATCATTATAAGAAATTTTATCCTTTCCTTTTAATGAAGCAACAATCCTTACAACATCTTTTGAGGTAAGAGATTTGTTGGTTTTATCTTTAGACATTTCTGACAAAACATCTTTTGCAATTTTAGTATAGTCAATAGCGTCCTTATTGTTTTTTGAAATAGTAACAAGAGCCAAAACATCTTTTGCAATCTTTTCTATTTCTTTTTCAGTATAATAATCAACGCCTTTGACGGGTGTCTTTCCATCAATCCCTTTTGCAAAGTCTCCTTTCTCTCCTTGTTCTCCCTTTCTCCCTTTAAGCATTTTGAAAAAAGCTGTAGCCAATTCATTCCCATCTTCTTTATCTTCTTTCGTAACTATCTCAATCTTTTGGACCTCATTTTTATCTTTCTCTTTAGAAGTGTCTATTGAGTCTATTGAGCCTTTAATCTCTGAGAGCGCTTCAAGACTTGCCTCTCTGATAGTTTGAGCTTCTTGGTGGTTTTCGGAACGCTGAACAATCTCAGTCTCTTTAAGATTCTGAACGTCTCTTCTGGTTTCTTCGTTGTGTAGAAGTAAATCTTCTACTCCGATACTAGGGTCTTGTGGCTCTTGTGGATTTTCTTTATTATTTATAACCATAGTTTTTTAGTTGATTTGTTAATTCTCTTTTTATTCTATCAGCTTTTGCTCTGTCTCCACTCTCAACTGATGACCTAATTATATCATTTAATAAAGTATATATCTTGTGCATAGACTTAATCTTCAAATACTCTATCTGTTCTTCTGTTGTGGCTATTCCTGCGGATTTTTTCTGTTGCAATCTAGTGTAATCAGTAAAGAAGTTATTAAGTTGTCGTGAAGGGAACTCTCTGTTTCTTAATAGAACGTCTCCAATCACCGGTTGGTCTGCTAATTCTGAATTGCCTTTAGTCTTGAATTGTCTTAGGAACCCACCAGTATAATTATCTATCAAGTAGTCAATCTGTACTGGAGATAGTGTTCCAATATAAGGTAGTTCTATATTAAGAGCGTCAAACATTTTTGAAGTATTGACTGCAAGTTTTGAGGTATAGCTCTTCTTCCTCTCGGTAGGATATAAATACTGTGATCCCTTTGACTCAATCGGTCTGCCCAAGAAGTTCTTGTTTGCAGCAACATCTAGTGATGGCCCAAAGGCTGATGGAGTCGGGTCTGGAATCTGTGATTTTAATATATCAAGAATACCAGAGAAAGCCTCTAAATCTTGTTCTCTAGTACTATCTAATATAGCCATTGGTAAAGACATAAATATTGTACCTAATTCAAAAGGTATAGGTAGCCTGAAGACTACATCTCCAACTTCATAAAATAAGTTGTTGTATTTATATGCAGGTTCTAAATTCTTATACCACTGCTTGTCTTTGTTCTGCCACCAAGAAAGAAGCGCTGTTATTGTAAGCCACATTATAGCCTTTACAATCGTTTGTATTGGTCTTTCTTTCACACTCCTATACATCTTCTCTGGTCCTCTGATAGCTACATTAAAGAAAGCAGAAACTTCGTTTATCTTCCTCGCTAAGCGTCCTGCTTTAGTAAAGTTGATTGTTACATCTTGTGCGTCATTAAATGCTTGAACAAAAGCATCTTCGTCTGTCCAGTCTGGCTTTTCTTTTTTATACTTTTTATAGTTAGCTTCTAGTTCTGCGCTTCTTGGCCCAAGCTCAAATCCTGCTGACACTATATTCCTTAAAGCGTCTATTGGGTGTTTCACAACCATTAAGGTTTTTCCTTTGAATCCTTCGCTCTTTAACAAGACTTCGTCAAAAGTGGACATAGCAGATTTTCTGTCATAGCCTATCTGACCGGACATAGCTCCACCAAGTCGCTTGAATCTCCAAGTAGGCTCTCCTTCTTTAGCTGTTATGCCTTTAATCGTTCCACCTACAATATCAAATGGAGTTGCTCCTTTTCTCTTTGAGAATACAGCATAAGTCGGTGCATCTCTGACTGGGTTTCTAACAAGTCCAAAAGAGGCCTTTAATCCAGTAGCTCCAAGTCTTAACAATCCTGAGAACTTTGATAATACTGTCATTACTCCATTAAGCTTCATCGGCTCAATACTTTGTAGCGCTTCGTATAAGTCTGGGTGTATCTCATAGAACTTTTGTTTTCCGTCCTTATATATAGAGACGATATTGTCTTTACCACTGTACTTACTGTCTTGCGTAAACACTGTTAGCATATCGTCTAACTCTGAGGTACTGACTTCTCCAGTAATTTCTTCTATATAACTTTGTATTTGTGAAGAGTTGAAAGTTGTAGCTTTAGTAGGAGCTGGAACTTCTGTTATAAATCCACCTACTCCTTCTTGCTCTGCTATATTCGCATACAACTTAGCAATCTGTAATTTTTGAGCCCTACCAATAAGCTCTGTAACTGACTGAATCATAGAGTCAAGAGGGTTTATGATAGCTCTCCCACTTCCTTTTATCTTTTTAATTCCTGTTCCAGTATTAACTATACCTCCAGACCCCTTTATAGAAGTCATTATGTCATCTAAGAAAGCTCTCTTAAATGGCAAATATATTGGGTTTAGTTCTCTCATTCTTAGAGTATTTTCTACACTCAAACCACCTGCCCTAGTAAGCCAGTCCATAATATTGTTAGACCAAGTAGTTAAGTCTTCAACTACTGGATCCCACCCTTTATCCTTATACTTTTCAATAATATATTCTGCGTCCTCCATATCAAATCCACTTTCAACTCCTCTGCCTTCTAGGTTTATAACTCTCTTTGCAACTCCATAAGCTACAAAGAATTTGATATCTTTCCTCGCAATAGGTTTTAACACTTCTGCTAAACTCTTTCCAACTACGTTTCCAAATTCATCAATGGCTTTTTCCATAACAAATGTTTTTGCTATAGCTCCTGCTTTTGACTGTGAGAATTCCATCATAGCTGTCGGGCTTTCTGTTGGTCTGAACTTCCTACCGATTATCTTCTCTATTTCTTTTTCTATTTTTCTTGGCACATAAAGAGAGTCATTCAGTTCTGTCTGAATCCATTGTATAGCTTTTTGAGCTTTTCTTCTTACTCCGGGCAAGGTTGTATGTTCCCCTTTCCAGTCAATATGTTGTATAAACCTATTCTCTGCTCCCTGCTTGTTCCAAGTATCAAACATCTGTTTAGTTTCGACTATCTTACCCTTTAGCTCTGGATTTTTAGTCAAAAAGTCTTCAAAGAACTTAGTGAACTCTGGAGCTTTGCTCTCTGCTAAATCAGTTGTTAAATAATATCTCATATACTCGGCAAACCCTTCTTTAGTTCTTCTCTGCTTTTGATTGTAATCTAAATCAGCCAGTTCTTTTTGTATAGCTCTTGTGGATTTTCTCCATTTTGTTTCTAGTTTTAATAGAGTGCTGTCTATGTGGTGTGCAATTTCGTGCGCTGCGACTGCCAACTCTCCCCATTTCTTCATTCTGATTATTTGCTTCTTTGGATAGAACATACCAACGACTGAACCCCACTTGTATGTAGCCTTGCTCTTGATAGGTATGTTATATATCTTCTCAAGCCTTTGCATTATAGTTGTTTTGTTTATCAAACTATCAGTCTCGGCTTCCTTAGACATTTTTATATTCCATTTTGCCCTTTCAGCTGCCATATTCTCGTCTCTCTCTACATCTAAAGCAGAATCACCTGACCCTTCTGAATCATTAAAACTTTCTTCTTGTTGAATAGTTTCAACTGGATCACTTGTTGGGCTTTCTGTTACAGATGTTTTAGTGCCAAGTGCTGGAGCTTTCTCAAAGAAAGTTTTGTTTTGTTCTGCTATCTTGTCTGTTATGTCTTTGAAATCATTCTTCCCTGCAGTAGTGGCTACTCTAGTTTCTTCTTCTTTTGTGGCTTCAGCTAACTTCTCCACATATCTTTCTTCTAGTCCTTCAAGCTCTGTTTTGGATTTGGTAACTTCATTTGATAATAAGTCTAGTTTTTCTATATCCAAAACTCCACGCTCTACTGCTTCTGTCTTAGCTTCCTCATATTTTGCTAGTGTATCGTTATAATCTTCTCTATACTCTTTAGCTTGTCTTGTGTAGTATTCATCAGCTGGGTCTTCCAACGCGCTCTTTTCATAACGCTCAGTCAATTCCAAATACCTGTCTGTTCTTTCTTTAAGGTTGTTAATCTCCTGTGCTTTTCTGCTGTAGAATCCAAAGTTTGACTCGGCTTCTCCGACTGCGTTTTCTAGTTTCTTTTTCTCTATTTCTTTTTCTATCTCAACTCTTCTGACCCCACTTTTGATAAGGTCTAGTTTCAACTCTTCAAAGTTGACATCTCCAACATCTAAATAGTCTCCTTTATATTTTAACGACTCCTCATATCTTTTTTGCTTTGTCTCAATCTTCTGTGCTGAAAATACGTCTATGCTGTCCTCTATATATACGTTATGTATTCTTACGTTCTTCCATTCGTTACCCTGTCTCCAAACTCTTCCAATAACTTGTTTTACCTGTGTAAAGTTCCAAGGCAAAGAAGCAATATACAAGTCTGTTGTTTTCACCTGTAAATTTACTCCTTCTTTGATAGCGTCTGAACCAAGCAAGACTTTAATCTTCCCCTCATTAAACTGCTCTTGTATTGTTCCACGAAGTTTTTTGTTTACTGCTCCTGTGATTATTCCTACTTCTGCCGGTTTGAATCCTGACTCTCTGATAAGATACTCTTTTATCATTGGAAAGTGTGTTACTCCAATAGTAGAATATATAACTTGATTAGCAGTTTTCTGGTCGCTCCTATTCTGAACTATCATATCTACAATAGCCTTTATCTTAGGGCTGTTCTCAACAAACTGCTTGTAGGTTGGTAGAGCGCCTTTGTAATAGTGAGAAGCGTACGGGCTGTATGCTATTAGCCTCATCTCTCCAATTCCCTTCATTGTTCCACCTTCATTCTGGAATTTTGGAGTGAATAATTCTTGTGCTTCTTCTGTCAATTCTGTTTGTAAAGCTGTTGGCTTTAGTACGGTTGTATTCGTTACTCTGTTTGGTCTTTTGACTCCGGCTTCTGCTCCGTCTCTAAAGTCTATGAACTCTGTCAAAAGCTTCTGGAACTGTTGGTAGTTTTTGAATCCTCTTATGTTATTTCTCTCTTTCCATTTTCCTGCTGCCGTTGCTTCTCCCTCTACAGTCAAATCCATAAAGGTATTCATAAACTCATTTACATTTTCTATTCCCATTTTCTTTAATCTGCTTCTTGCCATTAAGGAAAGTATTGAGTAATACTCCATTGGGTTGTTTGTAAATGGTGTTGCGCTGGCTAGATAAACATTTCTGCCATTGTTATTTTTTAGAACGTATTGAGTAGCTAACCAAGTCTTTATCCCTAGATCGCTTGGTCTTACTGTAAGGCCTCTGAACTCTGTTGCCTTGCCCTGCTCTGCTAACTTAGCTCCTTTGACTATGTGGTTTGCATTATGTACCTCGTCCATAGCAAACAAGTCAAAACCTAGCTCTTCAAAGAAGTTCTCTGTCTGTGTGCCTTTTTTAGCTTTGCCTAGAGTCTCTTCAACTTGTGTAATCTCTTTAGCTTTAGATCTAGCTGTTTTACTTGGGTTTAGGTCTCCTATTGCGTCTTGCAAGTCCTTAGTCAAACTAGCGTATGTCTCGTCTTTGAATCCTAGTTTCTTTAATCCCTCATAAGATAAAATAGTAATAGAGCCGTCTTCTATCTCTAATGTTTTTAAGTCTCCCTTAAACTCTCCTCCCAAATTAGCTAAAGAGTTTATTTTTATATTAGGTAATAATTCTTGTATTTCTTTTATCCATTGTCCGTAAACATTTCCACCGGGAACAACTAATAGTGGTTTTTTAGACCAACCACGGGCTATTGTCTCGTTGATAGCTATAACTAATTGCATTGTCTTACCAACTCCAACGTCGTGGGCTAACAAGCCTACTCCTTTGTTTACTAAAAATCCGACTCCCTGTAATTGGACGTCTTTAATTTCTAATGGGTTTCCTTTGAAAGTATCGTGTAGCTTACCGGCCAATGGCACTTCTCTATAATCTGGTCTTGCGTACCCGTTGTATTGGTCGTTGAACTTATCAGCTACAATCTTCTGTTGAGAAGGTTCTAGTCCTTCTGTTAAAAACTGTGAAAATAATTTGTTACCGACTACTCTTCTTGCTTCTCTGACTGATTGGTTTCTCTTTTTGTCTCCACCTCTGACTGACTGTTCATTAACATAGTCTCTTATCTCCCATCTGGAAGTCTTGCCAAAAGTTGAGTGTGGTAATGTATCTAAAAACTCTAGGAAAGCGCCTCTTAATGTCCTTTCCTCTCCGTCATAAGTAATCTTTGTCTGTGCAAAAGGTGTATTCGGTGCAATAGATATACGATCTACTTCGTATCTCTCTGGTAATGAAGCCAAAAGACCTTTCTTTTGTTTATCATATTGCTCTCCTCCCTTTGGGAAATCTATCTCTAGTTGTAGCAATTTTTCCTGAATATCACCTGAGAAGTAATTAAAGTTATTTTGCCACTCATTTTTATATTTGTTAAGATATTCTGCCTTTTTCTCTTCTGTAAGTTTTTTGACAAGCTCTGGTGTTGCTTCTCCAGTAGGGCCAACCTCAGTAAGTGCTTCTAGTTCTTCCTTTGGTAGTTTATAGTATTGTCCTAAATCAAGAATACCTTTAGTTTTCTTTGGTGTTGGTATAGTTACTCGTTTATCTACTTTAGCTCCTAGTTTTGCTTTAGGCTTCTTTGTAACGGTATTGACTGGCTTCTCCCAATTCTTTTCAAACTCTTCTGGCTTTGTTATAGCTCCACTTTCAATCTCTGTCTTTATACCATCAGAAGCCTCTTTAATGTCTGATTTGCTCTCTCCAACATCTTGTGCGTCTGCTACCTCTGTAATCTTTGCGTTCTCTTCTGGAGTATATGTTACTTTATCTATAGTAGTTCCTATAGTGATATCTTTTGAGGCTTCAACATATTTCTCTAAACCAAACCTTCCTTTCCTTTCCTTTTCAATTCCTAGGATTTTCTCTGGATTTGATTCAAAATATGTGTTGTTAGTTATTTCCCTTAGTCTTTCTGTTTCTGCTAGTCTTCCTGTGCTATCAGTTCCTACCAATGGTGTCTTTCTGAATATAACAACATCAGTACCAATGTCAGTAGTATCAAATGTAGAATTTGGTAGTCTATATGCGTCAATCAATATACCCGATTTTGCTATTTGTTGTTTAGCATAATCGCTACCATTTCTTAGGAAGCTACTTGGAATTACCATAGCAACTATTCCTCCTTCTTTTGCTATATCAAGTGATCGCTTTATAAAGTATTCTTCGTATTTTGCTATCTTAGGTTCTTCTCCTAATCCTTTGAAGATTCCCCTATGCTCTCCGTATGGAGGGTTTCCAATTACTAAATCAGCATAAGCTGTAGGAGTTTTCTTATTCCCTCTATCGTCAATAAATAGCTTTTCAAAAGAGTCTGTTGTAATACTTGCGTCTGGATATAATATCTGTGCTATCTTTGCGCTAGTCTTATCAATTTCAAATCCTTCAATGATTGAACCTTTAGGAGCGTCTTTTAAGAAGTTTCCAGTTCCTATTGCTGGTTCTATTATCTTTGGATTCTCTGGTAGTAAATCTTTTATATTATTCCAAATCAAATCCACAACCTTTTTAGGTGTGTAATATTCGTCTAATAATCCTCGTCCTTCAGCTCCTGTACTTTCAAGTCCTCCTAGTCCGGAGTATTGTGCTAGAAGTTCTTTCTCGCTAACGCTATAGTCTTCGTTAGCTTTGTTTAATGCTAAGAGTTCTTTAACTTTTTTGTTTATCTCGGCTTGTCCTTTCTTGCCTACATCTTTTCCAAGTCGCTCTCCAATGCGTTTGCCGCTGACACTACGCTTCCTTGGTGCCACGCCTTTGCTATCGACTGCAACTGCTCCTCCAGTGTCGCTGGGTTGCTTTTCGCCCACTTGTATAGCTTTGGGAAGTGTATCTTTTTTAACACTACTCCCGATATTGTTATCGCTTGGTTTTCCATAAGTTTTAGGTTTAATCTTATTATCCTCTTGTTTTTTAACTTTGTCAAGTTTTTTCTTCCTTTTTGGTCTATTCTTTAGTTCTTGTTTAGCAAACTCATTCCCTAGTCCTACTGCGTATTTTTCTGGAGTCATTCCTTGTAATGTATAATCCATCTCATAGTGGCTCTTGTAGCCTGTCCTTGAAATGGAATTGGGCTCATCTGTCATAAACGCAAAGTGCCTTACTCCAAAATCTTCATCATATTCTACATTTATTTCTTCTCCATTTTCAAGTGTTATCTTAAACTCTTTTTTTGTTGATTTTACTTTTGAGTCTGTGTCGTAAGCGCCTTCTCCTTTCTTTATAATCTTACCTTTTCTATCAGAAACAGGCACATCAGATAATGCGCCCTTTTCTACTGTTATCTTTTTTCCCTTTAGTTCCGGTGCTACTGGCTTCTTTACTTCTTTCATATCTCCACCCTTGAAATTCCCGATAAATAGTGAAGCGTCAAAAGTTTCTTCTTCTCCAGTCTTTGTATCTTTAACAGTAAAGTCGTTACCATCTCGTGAGATAACTTTTAACTCTCTTTCTCCCTTGATAACAAATCCTTCATTTCCGTCAGAAAGACTCTTAGTTGATTGAGTAAACGTCTTACCAATAAACTTATCTGCGTCTTCTGTTGTTATTTTTCCAAATTCAAAATCTTTAGGGTTTAATGCTACTTCAGCCTTAGCTTTTTCTTCAATCTCTTTGACTGGAGTCTTTTCTATTGTAGGAATTACCGTCTTCTTGGCTATTCCTGCTACTATTTCACCTGTTGTTTTTGGAATGATTGGAGTCTTGCCAGTCAATGCAGTCTTTATCGTAGCGGCTTTATCTGGGGTTATTACTGGTTTGGTTGGTTCTACTGGTTTCTTAGCTACAGTTACGCTCTCTGCTTCTTTTGGAAGGACCACTTTGTTTTCTGCTGTTACGCCCTTACCGATCTTAGGCATTCCAGTTCCTTGTGGTATTATGCCAGTTGAATCGACTATATCTACAGGATACATCTTACCCTCATAAATTCTATAATTTATTCCATTTTCAAAATTTTGAAATTGTTTTCCTTCTTGAATCCTTCCTGTTTCTTCGTTCAACACCTTCACTTCGTTATTCTTTATGATATAATCTTTTCCTTCTAGATAATTATATTTTACATTCAACTTATTGTTAAGATTGAAAGAATCTTTGTATTGATTTTCAAGTATTCTGATAACTTCTGGACTTTCTTTGGCTACCCTAGCTCTTAACAATCCTTCTTTCGCATAAAATAATGTAGCGTTGGCTTTGCCAATAGTAGCAGAAAGATTACTAATTTCTAATTTAGATAATTTAGGGTTTCTAGCTTCTAGGTGTCCCCTTGAAAGCTCTCCTGTAACAGCTCCCATTCTATTTGTTTCGTATGCCTTAGTGATCGCTCTGCCTGATATTAGTTCAAACAAAGCCATCTGCCCTCCATCTATTAAGATTGGTATAATGTCGTCTTTTGATATCTCTCCGTTTTCTGCGTATCTATCTAAAGCACTCCAACTACTGAAGTTGATAAATTGAGAGGCTACTCTTGCTGGAAGAGTAGCAAAAGATTTTCCTGCTCCGAATAGTGTTCCGGTAGCTACTCCCTTACCTGCTTCTGAAAATAATGTTTTAGGGTCAAACTTATTGTCTGATAATTGCTCCATACCCTCGTGTATTGTTGAAGCTGTAGCAAAGATTGGTACACTAGCTACGATTGAGCCTGCTCCCCTAGATATTTGTGCGCCCTTAAAAATACCTTTCTGTGCTTGATATCCTTTACTGAAAAGACTAGAAGTTTTTGAAGACAGATTTAATGGTTGAAATAATTTTCCAAGAGTTCCAAAAGCCATCAATCCTCCTACGGCTGACCCAGCCATAGCATAATTTGGGTGTTTGTTCTCTGGCAAAAGCATAAAAGCAACATATTCTTTTTTAACTTTTTCTGCTGATTTGTTATAAGCTTCTACCTTTTTGTTAAAACTATCTACATTATCATTATACTTTTGTGTATCGGTATCTTTGATGCTGCTCATATACTTACCTAAATCATCAACTTCAGTCCTTTTCTTATCAAGTTCAGTTGTTTTTACTGTTAATTTCTTCGCTTGTTGTTGTGTCTTATTCGGTATTATTCCAAGTGTTCTACTACTAACAGCAGAAGGAACAACAGCTTGTTCTCTCTCTGTGTATTTACCCAGTTTAGATTTTTTGTGTTCTTCTTGAAGTTTAGCTAAGTCGTCTTTCGACTTCGGTGAATAAGTTGCTTGTACTCCAAATACGGGTGTTTCTTGATAAGCAGTAGCTAGTTCGTCTCTTAGAATATTGAAAGAGCTAGGCAAAAGAGAAACAAAATCACGAGCCTTTTTTAGAAAAGAACCCTGCCCAAAAGGATAGTCTTTCTTTGGTTCTACTGGTGGCGTTGGAGCTGGAACTTCTGATACTGTTGGTTGTGGCACAGAGGGTGCTGGAGTTCCAAACTTCTTCCAATCCATACCACTAGAATTTTCTGTTCCACCTGTTGGACTCGCAAATTTTTTCCAATTTATTGCCATTATTAAGCTATTTAATTTATAAAACCTACTTGCTAGTTATAATTTAGGATTACTGCTCCTTCTGGAGTTGAACCTATCTTTTTGTTTTGATAAGCTCCGGACTTAGCCCAGATATCTTTATTAAGTAAGCTATCTAATGTTTCCCAATTATTAGTTCCGTCGTCGTTCTTCTCTGGCATATCATATTTCTTTTGCATATAATTCCAAGCCTGACCCCAAGTCGCTTTACCAGTTGATAGTTTTTCTGCTTGATCTTGTATGTCTTCGTAAAAATCCTTTTCTCCTTTTGTTCCAGCTTCACTGTAAAGCTTAGCAATCTCAGCTTTTGTCTTAGCTATATCAGCTATTGCTCCTTTTGTCTGCGCTTCGGTCAATCCAATACCAGCAAGTGTTTTAGACAAGTCTGCGTCAAACTTATCTTGCTTATTCTTTGCTTCCTTTTCTTTAGCGTCATAAGTCGCTTTGGCTGTGTTGTAGCTATTTACTAAAGCTTCTGTTGAAACTCCTAGTTGCTTAGCTAACTCTTGAACATATTCGTCTTGTGAGTCTGTAATCTCTACTCCGTTTAGAATAGCATTTTGAATTGCCTTATTCATATTAGCCTTACTCCTCTTAACCTTACCTTGTAAGAAGGCAACCTTATCTGCAAGAGAACCAGCATAAGCTAATTTCTTAGCTGCTATTTCTGCGTCTGCAGAAGTTCTAGCTTCTCCTAATAATGCTGATTTTCTATCTTGTAGTTCTACATCTACAACATTTTGTGCTGAAGTTAGCTCTTGTAGGTTAGAACTATCAAGCTTTGATCTCTCTGATTCACCTGAAACTTGTCCTATCATTCCTGCTCCTGCTTGAAGTGCCGCCTGAGACCCAACTCTATTCTCTCCAAATTGTGTATATTGAGCAGTAACGTCACTTCGTTTTTGTGCGTATAGTCTATCTAAAGCGTCAATCTCTGATTGTAGTCTTGCTATACCGTCTGCTCTTATCGCTGCCTCATCAACTGGGCCTTGAGCGTTAGCTTGTTGAGCGTCTTCTGCAAGTCCTAGATTTATTTCTGCTTCTGATTGTGGCTCTACTAATCCACTATAAACATCTGTCATATTTGGAGGTGGGGTAGTCGCTGGTGGTGGAGTGCTAGTCGCAGGTGGTGGGGTTGTAGTGGTAGGTGGTGGGGTTGTAGTAGCAGGTGGTGTCGCAATAGGCGCAGAAATTTCTTCATATCTTTTGCCAGTAGAGTCGGTTGCTCCATATTTAAGAATCCTTCCGTCTGGAAGAGTTGTCTGTCCAACTATTGTTGTATCTTGTGCCATAATCTTTTATTGTTTAATTTTTGTTTATGCTATAGCTGACCAAACTACATAAGCTCTTGCTGACCAACTTGGGTCTGTTGCAATTGTAAATGTTATATTAGTCGCATCTGCTGTTACTGTAATTTCTATATTTCTATTTGAGCCGACTTCGTGTATCGTTCCACAGTCGCTAGTAGATCCAACCATATCCACGACTCCACCGGGTCCACTTGGATTAACTGTTGAAAGAGAGGATTGTCCAGAAGCGTCCCATTCTGCGTGAGATAAAGAGCCTCCTTCTCCATAAATAGTGAATGAAAGTTTTGCAGGAGTACTTCCTAATCCGTGAGCGACTGTCTCTACTGTTGTATTTATAGCCCAATCTAATTGTGCATATCCGTTCTTTGAAGTTCCAAAAGCTGTTGCGACTTGTGTAGCAACAAAAGCCTTAACTGCTTTCTGGGAAGGATATTTTGTGTCTGAATCTGCGGCTAAAGTGTTGTCTGTATCTTTGTTAGATAATACTTCTTTTAATGCATCTGTATCAGCAGTAACAAACTTGTTTGAGCTAGAAGGAGTGCCTGAACCTGCCAAAGCGTCTTTCTCGTCAGATGTTGGTCTTAAAGTATAATACTCTGAGTCTTTCAAGTATTTTGGATTAACAAGTAACTCTGCAGAAGTTCCTCCTGTTTGAGTACCTGCATTAATTTCAGCGGCAGTAGCTTCTTCTCCAATACCTTTGACAGTCAAAGATATATTGGGAGAACCTGCAATAGCTAAGTCATCAGCATATTTCACTGTAGCTAATTCTGCGTCCAAAGTAAGAGTAGGGTCGCCATCATATTTTAGTGGGACTGTTGAATCTAAGTCTGTTGTTCCATCTAATAATTCATTCAATCTTAGAATATGTGCAAAATCAGTTATGGTAACTGTTGCTCCAATTCTATGTTCTCTTGCTACTCCTGTGCTTTCTACTCCTTGCCTTGAAATACTTTTGATTAAAGACAAAGTAGTGCCGGTCAAGGTGGCATAGATATGTTCCTTTTGGTTATTGTCTCCATCTAAAGTAAAGTAATACTTTCCAGTTGGCAAAGCTACTGAATCGTCATCTGTTGCAGATAACAATGTAGCTCCTTCTCCCGCTACGCTTATCTTTGTTGATAACGAAGTTCGGAAGTCAGCAATTATTTTGGCTAGTTTAGTACTCATAAGTTTGTATTTATTTAATTATCTTCAGATGTGCCATCAAGAGACACTGCTTGTTTTTGTCTAAACCTCTTAGGAATCCTTTGTTCAAATGTTAGGATATCCCAATCCATCATTGACTCTATATCAAAATAGCCTATTCCTGTAGCCATTATCTTTATCTCTCTCTTCCTAAATTTTGGTGTATTTAATTTAAGTTCCATAAAGTATGGGTAAGCTGAAACTGTATCGTCTCCCCCAATCTGGATTGTTCCTATCATATTGCTACCTATAAATTGTGGAGTGGCATAATCTACATAAGGAGCGTCTCCTCTGATTGTGCCTACTAATTGGAATCCTGCGTCGTCATAAGAGGCATAGATCTCAACAACTTGGTCTGGGTCAATTAGTCCTTTGAGTCTTAACTTCCTAAACTTTTTAAGCTTCTCTGCTATTCTCTTTCCAGTGTATTGTTCTCCTCTCCCGATCCAAAAGTTTTCTATTGCATATCCTTCATCATCAAATCCGTTGAATACCTTATGAACTGATTGAGTCATAGAAGAACCTATATATAATATTCCAGAATCTTTAGCAAACATTCTTGCTGGAAAATATGTTACGTCAACGGTTCCTTGCGTAGTGTCGCAAAGCAATATTGTTCTGTTGACTGTATCGTCTGTTTCCCTGCAAGTTACTACTATATATCTCTCCCAAGTATCAATAGCACAATCGTCAAAATTATAGTTAGCAAATTTGAATTGTGGGAATAATACTACTGGTTCTACATTATCTCCTAGTGGGTTTCTTTGTAGTATAGTCATCTCTGGCTTCTCTGGGTTGGCAGTATTCATAAACATAATGCCTTTTGAAGTAGAAACCGAAGCTCTCCAATTAGAAATACCGATGTTTCTTCTGTAAACTAGGTTTGTGAATGTTATGTCGTCTGCTGAAATCGCCAATCTATATGAAGAGTGTTTTTTCAGTGAGTAGTATGCTCCGTCTTGTCCTACTTCTACTTTCATTATCTCATCTCCTCCAATGTCTTGTGTTATTCTGTTTCCCTCTGAGGCAACTCTTGTTGCTGAAAAGGTAAAGTCTGCCAATCCTTCTGCTGTTGAATCTTCCCAGAAGTAAGTACAAACGGCTGAAGTACAAGTTGCTGAAAAAGTAAAGTCATATACTCCTGTAGTATAGTTGATTGTTCCAGTTCCTCCTTTATCAGATGTTAGTGTTCCATCTTTATTGTCTGTGAATGTTTCTGCAGTTCCTCCAGTAGTTCCGGATAGCTGTAATCCAAAGCTATTTCTCTTAGCTCCACCGGCCTTAAATGCTAGTGTGCCTGTGAAATTAGCTGCGGCAGTTCCTATAGCCTCGGCTGTTACTGTTGTGTAAACATCAGAGTTTTGTCTATCAATCCAAGATAATAATAAAGTTGTTTTTGAATAGTTTAAGCAATCCCACATAATCAACCTGCCTTTATCAATCATTATCTTACCTTTGTCATTTTTTACAGCGTCGTATAGATTGATAGCGTCTGCTGGGTTAGCTGTATTTATCTTATATAATCCGTCAATTCCAGAAGCGAAGACAAAAGAACCTGCAAGGGAAGTGTAGTTAGCAAAGCTATATTCTGCTCCACTTGTTAGTCCGGTTACTATATCAGTCCAAGTCGTACCTGAAAGGTATTGTAAAACTGTGTCTGTCTTTCTAAATAGAATCTTTGTTCCTACTGCCCTATATCCCCAATGTAAACCCTGTATTGTTCCGACTACGCCTTCTGCTCCAATCAATGCTCTACCGTTGGACAATTTCAATTTGCCGTCTTGCGTAACGAAGTTCTTGCTATCTTGCGCTGCCGAAGAAGGGATAACTTCTGAGTCAACTAGGTTATGTATTCCTTCACTAAAAATTTTTATGGAGTGATCCATTAGAAAGTATCTTCTGTTAGCTGTGAATTATAATAAGCTAAGTCTCTCATATAACTGTTGTGTTTTGCTTGATTCTCTGAAGAATAGCTTCTGGCCTTATCTGACATCTCAATTATAGCGTGGTCTGTACACATAGCGTGGTAAATTGCCGGAGTCATTATATCTGATGGGCCGACTGGCTCTGTAGCTGTAGTGAGGTCGTCTGGTATATAAATGTAGTCAAAGCTGTAAGAGTAAGCTGACGTTGGTTGTAGTGTGAAAGTCAATCTGCTATTTGCTAAGTCTATATAGCAATATCCGCTTTGGTCTGTATAGTCTCTTCTGTCTGCGTAGTTGATTATTTTGTATTCAGTAACAACTCCGTTAATAGTAACAAATACTGTTCTATCAAGTGTTGGTATTGCAAAATCAGAAGGTAAAGCAACATAAGCAACAGAAGTAGATAAATTTCCGGTCTCTTCTTTCTTCAAGAACTCCCACGGTCTATTCCTGCATATTTTTTTGTAATATTTGTTGACTAAAATAAGCTCATCTGAGGAGCTTAACTCTGTAGCGTCATCTACAAAAGTTTCGAATAAATTTATTATATCTTGTCCTGTTGACATAAGTTTATGTTTAATAGTCTAATCTCTGCCCTCGTAAAAGGGCAGAATCAAATCACTAAACTGTGTGATATCTTACTGTAAGAACAGCTGTTCCAGTTCCTGTAGCAAAGTCTTGTGTTTGCACTCCGACATATACTCCAATCCCTGTAATATCTGCTGTGGCTACTGACGAATGACCTGCTACTAGAGCAACTCTTTGCGTTAGTATTCTTGCAGTTGCACCAGTCAATACTGTTGCGGCAATATCTGCGTGTAGAAGAACTCCTCCTCCATTTGCAGTGTCCTTATATTGCAACGCTAATACTCCTCCGGCAGTAAACTGTGTTGCTGTACCAGTTAAATCTAATACCATATCATCTAAAATGATATTCTTTCCAGCAATTGCTGGAATTACCTCAATAGAAGTTGTGAATAGGGCATTAATTTGTGCTGCTGTCAAAGCTACTTGTACGACTTGCTGATAAAGAGGGTTTGCCTCTTCATTGTCGTCTATCAAGTCAATGTTATTCCAGCTTGGCACTGCTACAGTACCTTCGTTTCTAAAAATTCCATCAGTGCAAATCATTTCTGCATTGACGGCGAACTTGGAGGCAGTTGTTGGAAGCGCACTTCCTATTCCTTTAGAACTACCTCTCATAATATAGCCAGCTTCGTTCTTTGACTGTATTAGTATTCCAAGTCCTAAGTCTGCGTCTGTACTTGGCATAATTTTTTATCTATTTAATTACATTTCCCCTAATGGGTAGAGTACTAATACCCTACCCAAAAGAGAATGGCGTTTGACTAGACTGCGATCAAAACGTCTAAGAACTGTTTAGCTCCATCATCAAAGGTTTTGATACCTGCAAGATAAGAACTAAAGATATTGTAACCTCTTAAGTCTGAGCGTTTTCTCATATCTACTGACTTTGAGTCTTGAACTACCAAATCGATAGCTCCTTTCTTTCCGTAGTAGCCGTGAATGCACGTTAGAGTCCAAGCTCCTGAAGCTGCAGTATCAGAAACTGTCAATCTTCCTGCGCCTACTCCAGTAACAATAATAGCTGAGGCAGCTACAGAAACTGTTGCTGTCAACTTTAATGTATCTGTGAACAAAATTTGGTTAGCTGTTGATAGCGCTACTTGTCCTGCATCAGTTGTGCCAGGAGCGTTAATCAATTCAAGTAAGTTAGCTAAAGCTGCAGTATTGTCTGCACCTAAAGCGAAGTTACCTGCTGTTGTTCCAAGAGTTGTCTTCGCTGTAAGAGTAACTCCATTGATGATAACTGTTTCACCATCAGCTAATCCAACGTCTGTGAACAAAGTTGTACCAGTTAGGTTCTCTGAAATGTAAACTTCTGCTGTAGAAATAATACCAGAATATCCATTTTTGAATACAGACTCTACAATAGAGAACTGTTTGCCTAATAGGTATTCTTCAATTTCTGCTCCTGCATAGGAGTCAATTACTAAAGCCATATTAGTAATAGTTTGGTTTGCACCTCTTCTCAACTTAGCTGGCATTCTTACTACCATTTGTGGAACGGTTGTAGAAGACAAAGTAATTGGTGTGCCGTCTGCAGCCAATGTAGTTAAGTCTCCGTTGTCAAATGTTTGGTAAGCGTTTAAGACTTCTGCAAAACATCTTGCATCTAAGTCTGTTGCTACTTTAATAGCAACTTGTCCACCGATAACTTCTCCCGGATTTAATGGTCCGGCTTGTGTAATTTCACCATCAGACAATGGGAATACGGCTTCTTTCTCCAAGTTAATTGTTAGCAAGGCTGTTGAATCTGTTAGCGAATCAACAGTAGAAGCAGAATTTCTTACAACTGTTCTGACTCTTACTGCAGATAAGTCGTATGCGAATCTTTCTACTGACTCACCATACTTTAGGGTTGCTTCGAATCTTGTGTTCATAATTGGCTTTGAAACCAAAACTTTGTTGAACACTGTTTCATAGGAGTTATCGAACTTCTCCTGAAAATCATTTAAACTCATAATTGTTTGTTTTTAACCACTCTGTTATTTATAACTTCAATCTGGCAACAAGTCCTTCATTGTATTGTTCTTTGAGCGTAGGGTCTGACATTATCTGCTTGAAATACTCTGAATCATCTTTAGCTTTTGCAAAGTCAATCTTATCGATTTGCTCCACTCTAGCTTGTGTTGATTCAAGGGTAGTCTTGCCTTTAACGAGGTTCCCGTATGCTCCTTCTAAAATCTGTCCGAAAGTCTTGTTACTGTTTGCTGGGTCTAAGGAAAGCTGTTTGATAGTTTCTTTATCTGCAATTTCTGCATAAGCAGGCATTTGAGATATAGTCTTCTCATAGTTTTCATTGAACCTCTTATCAATTTCAGCAAGGCGTTCCTTGTCTGCCATTGGTTTGAGTTTCTTTGCAAAACTTTCCTCTAACTTCGCTTCTGTTTGAGACTCAGTCAATTTAACCAGCTTTCCTAAGAACTCTGGGTCAATATCGTGTTCTTCAGCCAATGCCTTGATATCAGAAGATATATCTAAATTAGAAGGACCTTCTGCAATCTGAGCTTTAAGCGCTTTGACTTCACCTTTAAGGTCTTTAACTTCTCTTTTTCTTTCGATAAGAGTAGCAACTGGAACCATATCTGGTCCGGTTTCCTTAGTGTTATCAAGAACTTCGCTGACTTTGACATCTTTGCCAGTAGGTTCTGGCGCAATTTCTGTCTTTATTGCTGTTGCGTCTTTGTTTGGCTCTGCAACGGGAGCGTCTTTGACTTCATCTGTCATAGATTTAACACTGTAACGGAGTGCTGACGAGGTTTTGTTAGCCTTTCAGCGAAGCGACCTAATGCTCCAAAAGATTTATACTTCCCCAAGTTCTGCCTATAAAGGCATAGTGCAATCCATAAAGAGTGGAAAGTTATGGACTGCTCTATATCTTCAAGATACTATATTTATTCTTCCTCTTCCTTTTCGTCCTTAATCAATTCGTCCAGTGCGTCTTTGGCTAGGTTCTTATTCTTTTTGGATCTGGTTAAGACTCTCAATAATGTCATTCTCTCTGAAAGTCTAGCTGTGATTGATACTAACTCAACGTGAGTTGCAGTCTTATAGGACGTGCAAAGGCTATCCAAAGAGTCATTGATAGTCTTTACAAGGGATTTGATAAGCTTCTCTCCTCCCTTTGTCTTTGCGACTGCCTCCATCTCTGCATATCCTACAATGTCTCTTCTAATGCTGTCTGCTTCTTTTGACATATTATTTCTTTTTATCAACAGAAACTAATACTAGCCCTGTTTGCTTTGAAATCTCAGCCATTTCTTTTTGGTCTCTAGCGACTTGCTTTCTTAATTCAGTCAACTTTGCCTTTCCTCCTTTGACTGTTGAAGAAGCTAACTCATATATTGCGCAGGCAACTCTAAACTTTGTGTCTGCCGTCTTAACTTCCGGGTGGCTTCTCAATACGTTCACCATCTTAGCCTTCTCAATAGCTACTTGCTGTGCTACTTCTGTTATACTCTTAGTATTTGACTTGATGGCATCATTGTAATCACCAAGTGTTAATTCCTCAACCTTTCCAGAAACTTCTAAAAGAGTTGTTGCTGGATCCCCCTTCTTACCCTTGATTTTGTACTTGACCATTGTTTTGTTGTGGAATTTTTTGATTATTAGGTTGTTCTCCAGCTCCACTGACTGGCAAACTTCCTTGATTTAATGTGTCTATCATTGATTTATTAATCATTCGAGCTGTGTTCTTATAGATATACTTGTCCACTTTAGCAACATAATCGATTATAGATGTGAACTGCTTCATACTCATATCTTCTTCGTGGTCTTTTAAGTAATCTACGAACCTTTGTTTGTAGGCATTTGTAGCTGACATATTTACTTTGACGTTGTCTCCGTCAAGTAATCCTTCAATGTCTCTCTCTGCCTCTGCCATTAACTCTTGGTTTCCAAATTCTGAAATATCCATAAGTTCTTTAACTTCTTCCTCATTAAGTCCGGCATTTTTAGCCTGTATCTCAAAGAGTTTCTGTTGGTTAATAGTTTGGTTGTTCACCTGGCTTGATAAGAAAGCAGTCTTCTGGTCTTGCTTTATTGTAGAAGCCATAGTCTCTGCGTTACTTGCCTCAACAAGAACTCCGAACTCATCTTTGTTTTTGAATATGTCTGTTCGTGTGATATCCATTGTCTCAATTCCATTTGGCCCGATAATATCTATTGAAGTCTTTTTGTTCAAATGGTCTCTAACTCCTATCTCATAAAGTCTAGCGAACCTTTTATATCCAAATGAATAGGATTTGTTTAATAGTCCGAACCTATCTGCTGTAGCTTCTTGGTTTCCTTTGTATATTCCAACCTTTCCGTCTTCTTCTGCTACTCCTTTAGAACCTGCTGTAACTCCTGAAGCCTTCTCTTGGATATTTTCTAGTACGTTATAGACATTGATTGGAGTGTTTATAGCTGGAGTCTCTAATATCTGTACTGCTTTGTTTGCGTCAAAGTCTCCTTTAACCTTGATAGTTCCGTTCTTCTTATATTTAAGTTCAGCTAAGTTTTCAATAGCAGTTACATTGACTACCTTCTGTGGCTTGTTAATCTGCTCTGAGTTGTCTAACGATTGGTTTATGCTAACATTCTGTGCTTGAAAGACTTCTCTAACATAATCACAGTATGAAGGAGACCAGAACTCTGTTAGGTCTGGGAAGGCAGCCCAAGTCCAGAAAGGATAAGCTCCCATTGGAAACTGCTTGTTAGGAGTAAACATATCTGTTAGTCTCTCTATCTTTATACATTTACCTCCGGTTTCTTGATATAAGGCATAATATCTGACTCCCTTATAAGTAGTGAACCATTCCCAGAACTTGAACTGGTCGTCGTTCTGTAGGTTCTTCTCTCCGATAGTATTCTGTGCTTGTCTTCTTTTGTCTTTATTAACCTCTTCTTGTGGCTTCTCTGTGTTGTTTCCAGTACCATCTAAAAGCGATTTTATTTCTGACTTAATATGTTTACTGGTTTGGCTCTTTGCAAGTGCTTCTAGCTGTTTTCTAGTCTTAACAACTCCATATCTTCCAAGGTGCATAGCCTTTTCAATATCAATACCTCCTGCGCTTGGATCAATTAGGAAGTCATAAACATCTGTATTATCTAGGTGGGATTGATAAGTTCCATCAATGCTGTCTGCGTAGTAAGCAAAAACTGCACGGCCATATATTATGCCCTGCTTCTTTCCTACTAAGTCTTTGATATCCCAGTCGTTATTCTGTTGGTCAACTGTCCTTAGAGCGTTAAGGTTGGCTACTCTTTTAAGTTGAGCCTCTTTCCTCTTCAAGAATTTGAAGACAAGTGGATTATCTATCTTTGAAAGTAGAGTATGCACAAACTCCTGCATCTTTCCAAGCTCTACATTAGCCCTAGACTCAACAGTAGGAGACTTGACTGCATAATACATATTCTCGTTCTTCTGCCAGTTGGTAGTCTTCCCTTGCTTGTATCTTCTATCAAAGGTTATCTCAGTTGCCATCTGAGCCTTTAATTCTTCTATCTCTGCTGGTGTTAAATTTTTTACCTCTTTTGCTTTTGTAGCCATTATATCAGTTATCCACTCTGATAATGTTATATACCTATGTCGCTATAAATTACTTCGTCTTCTTCCTCTTCTACTTCTGCTTGGTAGTGAGGCTTATATGCTAAGTCGTCAACATATTGAAGAGCGTCTGCTAAATCATCATATTGACTCCTTGGGAATCGTATTAGCTCATCAACTAAGTCTTCTGTATTATCTGTTGGGTTCTTCTTTAGGAATATCTTCCCGTTCTCAAATCTTGCCTGTAGTCTTCCCCTTATTCTATCTTCCTTTCTTATTCCTTTATCCTTTAACTCTTTAACACTGAAATAAATACTTCGTCTGTCCATCTCTTCCTTTAAGAATGGTTTGATTAAATCGTCAAAGGCTTTCTGCTCTACCCCTATATCTATTGGTTTCCAGTATAAATATAGTTCTATTAGCTTCTGTATTAGATCCGGAGTGCTTAGTTTCAGTCTCAATACCAGTCTGATGTACCAATTGTTCTCTGAATCTACTGAAGCTACTATGCAACCTTGCCAATCTGTTCCGGCTTTTGTGCTTGGTGCATTGTCTAGTGTTATAAAAGTGTTAAGTTCTTTGCCTTTTAGGTCTTCTTCTGTGTATCTATTATTGAAGAAGCTCCTCTTGAATGCCGCACTCTGGTCGTCAACTGGGTCATTCTTCCACAAGCAAGAGAAATCGTATGACCCTATTTCGCCCGAGATTGCCTCCAGTTGCTCTTTACTGAACTTTTCGGGGAATACTGGCTGTCCGTCGTCTTCGTAGCAACCTAGTACCAAAGAATCGTATTGAGGCTGTTCTAATAGTGAACCGTGCATATCATCTATCGCCCATCTCGTTCCAACGTCTAATAATATCCCGTCTGGTTCTAGTAGCGACTGTAAATCTTTCCAGTACTGCTTCACCTTATCCATTTGTTCTTTAGTTCCTACGTTGTTTCTTGAAACTAAGTCATCTGCTATTATAATGTCGTAATGCTGTGAAACCAGTGAGGTGTCTAAACTTCCTACCTGTATTGTTGGTTCTTTAACTACTTTGGTTCGGGCCTTAATGATTATCTGTGTCTCTGTCCACTTGTTGTCTTCATTCTTCCAGTCTCCGTATAAGTATTTGAATTTGTTGTTCTTTTCAAAGTGTGTCTTTATCTCTCTAAGAATTGACTTTGCGTTGTCTAATCTCTCGTTAGTTATCAGTATTCTTAGGTTCGGGTTGTTGATTAACTGCTGGATCGTCCAACTTATTGTTATCTGTGTTGTTTTCAGGTGAGACCTCGGTAATAGTATCACTGCTCTCCTTGACTCTTGGACTGTCTTCTTCAGGAACTTCTCCACCTTCCGGTGTATCTGTCCCATCTTTGGGTAAACCAATATGTCCTCCATCAGGAATATTAGGTCCTTCTTCCCCAACCTTCTGTCCCATTCTGCCAAGTCGTCCTTCAAGTCTGTCTTTAAGTTGTTCGTCTGTAAGTTCTCCATAAGGGTTTGTTACTGTTTCCACTTCTACTTGCTCTTTAGGATTGCCTTCGCTCATTTTCCATATTACTTCTTTGGGCAATCCTTTCAAAAACTCGTTGCGTTCTTCCTCTGACATCTCCATTAGTTTCTTTCTAGCCCATTCTTTAAGCGTTGGGCCTACCGGCCTTCCTTTTGGATTAGGAGCGAACCCTTTTAAAAACCTTCCCTTGTCGTCCCTTTTGATTTCGTGCTTATTAGGATTTGTTTTTTCTTCCATATGGATTATATTCTACTCCATTATGATCGCCATTCATCACTGTCTTTAGTCTATGGCAATTTGCACATAATGTTTGTAAATTTTCTTGTTTATTGTTTTTGTGATTTCCGTCTTTATGATCTACATCTAATTGAACTGGGTGAATAGCATCAAAACTGCAAACCTCACAATAATTCTTTTTATTTAATCTATATTTATATTGTTCTTGTCCTGTATTCTTATGGCACATAGTACAAAGATTCCTCCAGTACTTTACAGTTCCATCTTTATTTTTAGTATGATACCTTGCTTTTCTGCCACAAAGCACACACGTTGGTCTGCCCTCCTGAAATTGCCAACCAACTCTATTCTTCTCATCTTCAGTCATAGTTTTATTTTGTTAGCGGACAAGGCAGGAGTCGAACCTGCGCACGTCTATAGGAGCGACCTATACAAAGCTCTACCAACTGAGCTACTTGTCCTTATTCTTTTATAAATTCTTCTACCCATTCATAACACTGCAAGCAGGGAGCTTCACCCTCTAGGTGCCTAGCTCCCTCCTCTTCAACTCTTTTAGTTTCACAGTTCTTGCAGGTTTTTTCCATTGAATATAAAAAAACTCCCTTTTACTTTTCAGGAGTTTCTGTTTCTTCTTTTGGTAGTTTCTCTGTTGGCTTAGCCAAAGCGTCTTTGATGTTTACTGCATTTGCTTTTGTTTCTTGCAACATCTGAGCTAACCTACCTATTTCTTGGTTTACTTCTCTTAGCTCACGTTCTGCTCCCTCTTTACGAGCGATTAAATCATAAGCTTGAGCTTTTAGTATTTCTAACTTTTGTAGATTTTCCATAATTTGTTTGTTTAATTTATTGTTTCACACTTCTTAGAAAAAAGCAATAGCTTTTTTACTACTTCTTATGTGGATAAGTTTAAGAGAAGATAATATCTAAAACGCTGAGGTCTTCTCTAATTATAAAGTATTGACACCTAGCGAACTCTATCTCTTTCTCTGCTTTCTTTTGTTCTGGAGACTGCCGACCAATATCTGTTTTAATCTCCAAGCCTATCCACTGTCCCTTGTAGCCACATATTATGTCTGGCGATCCTTTCTTATCATTCTTAACATAGCCTGTGCTCCCGTTAGGTCTTTTTATCTGTCCAGAGAAACTATTGTTTCTGAACCAATAGATATCCTTACGCCATTTAAGGAAATCAATCACTGCATTTTGTATGTCGTGTTCTGAAACTTTCTTTATTTTTATCTTTTTCATACCAACTTTCTTTAATAATATTATATTTTTTCCCCGCAAAAGCAAACCACCACTGTGTTGCCGCCACTTAGTGGCAACACCGTTATTGATTGCTCCAATCTTTGTCAGGTTCTCTACCCTATCAACCGTGTTAGTACTGTGTTAAGTCTCTGACACGATTGCAACCGTGTTACCGTGTTAATACATTAATACAGGAATCGTGTTTTTAACACGATTCAATCGTGTTACAATCGTGTTAATCGTCTAACACGGTTGGTAAATGAACTACTAAATATCAGTCAATAAATCCACCTTATTTTCAATCAAATGATACGTCTTTGGCTTCTGTGTTTTCGCATAAATAAGGTTATCTTTTTCCAATACTGGCAATATATTTCTGATTGCTGATTGCCCGACAACTCCTTCTAAACTTTTAATCATCTCGTCTTTTGTGGATCCGGGGTTATCTTCTATTATCTTCAATATAGCGTCTCGGCTCAACTCTGCTTTTATGTTCATAGCCTCAAACTTTGAGTAGCTTCCTTTGAAAGAGAAAGATATCTTATACTCTGGACTCTTATCAATACTCAGCTTGAAGTCTTGCATATTCTCTGCTTGCCTTAGCTTTAACTGCTTGATAACAAGATAACTCTTGTCTGTGGCTATCTCGTCCACAGCTAGGTGGCAGTCTATCATCGCCAATAGGTCCGTAGAGCCTCTCATCTCGTCTGAGCCGTTCTTTCTACCCATCATTGATACTTTCCTATGGTGGTGCGTCATAATCGTTGATATGCCCTCTTTAAGCAGGATTTTCGCTGCCTCGTATATCTTCTTAACATCACTTGCGTCGTTCTCTGATAGATTATGTATTCTTGTTAGCGAATCAAATACCACTAAAGTTATATCTTTCTCTTTGCACATCTTTAAGATAATATTCATATCCTCTAGTTTGACCCCTGCTAGGTTTGTGAAGTATAAGTTGTTGAACTCTCCATCTAACGTCTTCATTCTATCTTGTATAGCTCTTTCTCCCATCTCTTCATTTACGAACAATACGTTTCTTTTATCTGCCTTAAAATGATTAAACCCCAATTCCCCTCTTGTGATTTGTTTACATAGACTTAATAAAATATATGTTTTGAATTGGCCGGGAGCTGAAGATAGTATTGTCATACCAACAGGGATAAGTTTATCTACTATCCATTGATTCTCTGGTAGTTCTTTTGCTATAAAATCTTTACCAGATATAAGCTGTTTGTTTAGTTCTAGCTCCCTTGCCTTTTCTCTTTTTATTTTTTCTATTAATGTTTCCATTATTGAAGTCTTTTAACTGCTTGAATAAATGTTGCGCCCTCGGTTTTCATTAAGTAATCTATTGTGTCGCCATTCTCTTGACAAGAGAAACAATGATAAAAATTCTTTTTAATGTAGAAGCTCGGAGTCTTATCTTCGTGGAACGGACACTTTGCGAATCCTTTTTCGTTAGCTTCTATTAATTCTCTGAACGGATAATGTCTAGCTCTCTCAATCATCTCGTCTGTTATACTTCCTTTTGTTTGGTTGTCTGTTGCTAGATATCTATTTATTTCTTTTATTCTTTTTTCTGTTTTTTCTAATTCTTCTCCAATAAATACGTCAACAAAAGTCTCGCATAAATCTCTCTCTTCTTGGTTTTCTAATTTACTTATTCTATCAAAGGCTTCTGTATATTCTTTTGTCTGCTCGTCTCTTTTCTCCAACTTCTTCATTAGATCTTGTTCTAAAAACCCTTTTGCTTCTGGGAAGATTTTCAATAACTCCTTCTTTGTTGTGAATGTATTTTCCATATTAAAAACAAAAAACCCTACTCTTGGAGGTTTTACGGAAACCAAAAGTAGGGATTGTTATTTTTAAATTGTGGGTGTAAAACCTTTTCATAATTGTATTATAAGTTTTTAATAAAATATTATCAAGTTTAAAAGTTATCCCCTGTTGTGCAAAACTTTGACTTGACCTTATTTGTATTCTAGAATATAATTATAATATATCATTAAATAATATAATATTATGCACTCAGATAAGGGATTAAAGATAGTTATCAGAGGACAAATAACAGAGAAGTTGGTCCAAAGTACATTATGGAAATATGGGTATAGCGTGGAGAGAATGCCGTCAACTTCCAAAGGGCAACCTTACGATTTGCTGTTAGACGGAGAGACAAGAATAGAGGTTAAGTCAGCTATGTTAAAAGGAAAAGGTAGGTGGAATTTTATGGGAAAATGTATGTTTGGAATGAAAGAGGTAGATGTATTTGCTTTTGTATTTTTATATCCTGACAACTCTGCAAAAATAAGATATATCAAATCAAAAGACTTTAAGAAAAAGTTGAAAAAGATATATTATATAAGTTTGAAACCAGAGGACATAGACCTTATGAAAAGTCCGTTGAAGGCATTTGGAACGCCTAAAAGAAGATTAAGAATTAAATCGGTCGGCAAACAAGTGAGTGGTAAAATATTAATTAATAAAAATAAAAAATAAAATGAAATATAAAATTGAAATAAGTCAAATAGTTGAAGAAGAAGTTCAGGAAACAGAGTATAAAAGAACTGGAGAAGAAGACGAAGATAAAAATGATATTTATGAGTATGTCAAAACTGGCAAATTGATTATAGACAGATCAGAGAAGACTATTTATTCTCAAGAGAAAGAAGATTTGGACGTGGCAGAATTAGCAATCTATATTAATAGAGCTAGATAATTATGCCAAACTTAGACAATCAAATAGCTAAAAATGAAGGACGTATATATAGAAGGAGGGTCGCCTTCTATATAATGGTGGCAGTGGTAGCAATATTAGTAATGGGCTTCGGTCAAGAATTATGAGCGATCCAACATTATATATAGAAGCACTATATGAACAGGCAGAAATAGAAAGTGATATAGCGCTAGACAATGAAATGAATTTAGAAGAAGCACAAGCCTTTGACGACGAAGGAGAAGTGCTAGTATAAACCTTATGCTCTTCTCTCTGCTCTAACTGATGACCTCGCCAACCTTTTACTCATAAGGTTTAAGGGGAAACGACAAGTTGGTGAAAGCAGAGATAAGAGAAAAACTATGGAAAAAGAAAAATTACAAGCAATATTGAGAGATATAAAATTATGTCAAGAAGATAATGTACATCAAACAGCAGAAGAATGGTGTAGGCTTATTTTGGAAGCTATTTTAGAAGAAAAACCAGCACCTAATACCAACCCTTAATATATAAAGATATGGAAATAACAAAACAAAAATTACAAGAAATTAAAAAACAAGCGTATTCAAAAGGATATGTTGCAGGCAAAAAAAAAGCACAAGATGGATATGACAATGGAGTTGGGAACAGTATAAGAAGAGAGGCGTTTCGTTTAGCAAATCAATAACCCCACACCTCTAATACCTTACAATAGTAACTAAACAATAAAATTATGGAAACGAAATTTAATATGCAACCAGTATACAAAAGGGTAAAAGAATTAAAACCTCATTGCCCTGATTGTAAAGAAAAGTTGTCTGGAAATAATAGTATTATTCAGCCTTATCGTTGTTCTTGTGGAGAATGGCACGTAGATTTGACTAAGAGAGGTGCTGTAAGTTTTATAGTAAATAGTCAGCCTAAACAATAAAGAAGATGAAGAAAGAAACATTAAAAGATTGGGTTAAAAAATGGAGTGTGAAAGATATTGTAGATAATATTTTTTCTCAAGGAATGCTATACCAAGCTACGAATGATGATAAGTCAGGAAAGTTTGACAAATATCAGAGAATAGTAATAAAAGAGTTAAAAAGTAGGATTAACCCTACACCTAATACTAACTTAAAAGACAAAGAATGATGACAGTAAAAGAACTTATTGAAGAATTAAATAAAATTGAAGATAAAGATTTGCCGATTTGGGTAAGTGATAATTGTGGTGGAGGCTATGCACTGCAAGGTGAAAGTTTTGAAGTTTCTGAAGATAAATATGGAAAGATTCTATATATTGATTAATCTTAAAAGACAAATAACTATGTCAGAAGAAAACAAAAAAATACCTTGTACTTGCCCTAAAGGTGGTATGTACGAGAGTGTAAATGGCTCAACATTTGTTTGTGATAAATGTATGGGTAGCGAGTGGGTAGATAAACCTGCACCTAAAGAAGAGAAAGGAGTGTTATGCCAAGTTTGTGGAGCGTGTAAAACTAACTGTGGAAATCCAGATATAAATTGTATTTGCAGACAGCCTAAAGAAGATGTAGTAGAGGGTTGGGAGGAGAGGTTACTAACAGGAATGGCTAAAGAAAAGACCTATGATGAAATGGCAGAATTTACAGTGAACTTCATATCACAAGAAATCAAAAAAGCTAAGGAGGATTTATTAGAAGAACTAAGAAATAATTAATATGGAAAATTTCACAGCATATTGGTTCTGGTGTGTAGGGCTCCTTTGTGGGCTATTGATACAATAACATTCGAAACTACTACGAAATAGGGTGGGTCGGCGTAGTAATAAAAAATAATAAAAGTTAAAAATTAAAACTTATGACAAAAGTACAAAAAGAAGAAGTAGTAATCCCAGCAGTATTATCGAAGTTAAAGCTTCAAAACTGCAAAATAATATTCGCTAACCTAACAGATGAGGGCTTTGGCACATCTCTAACGATAGACGCAACAGATGACGCTATAAGAACTAAAATATCAGATTGGGTTAAAGCTAACAACATTGGTAAAGACACTCCCGGAGTAGCAAAATTCAAAGAATACACTCCAGAAGATAGCGAAGAAATTACTCTCCAATACGCTTTTAAGATAAACGATTTTACAAAGTATATGGGAGCAGATGAATTAGCTAAAGACGATCTAGGCTTTGGAGCTGTAATAGATTTAATCGCTAATCCATTTCCATACGACAACAAGTTTGGTAAAGGAATCTCTTCATCATTATCAGCCGTCTTAATCAAAGAGAAGGGAAAGACTGGTTCTGACGCAGATATGGACGACCTATTGTCTGAATTTGAAGAAGACATAAAGGAAGAGCCAACTGAACCAACTGAACCAATAGACGCTTTTAATAAATAACTAGCTGTGGAGTCCCACCCCTCCACAACTTTTAAAGGGATATTCTTAAATAAAAAAGTATGAAAATATATACTGAAAAACAAGTTGCAGAAATTAAAAATCAAGCACTTAATAAAATATATTTTGCGTTAAGAGAATTAAATGCAAAAGACCATTATGGTTCAGCAATAAACAGGCACGATGAATTATTGGATATTGCCCTGAAGCACCTTAACTCTAAACCGACTGACAATGTCTATTCTTGGATTAAAAAGGGTAATTTAAAGGGAGTATTTTTTAACTAACCCTGCACCTAATACTAATTTAAAAGAAAAATAAAACTTATGGAAAACGAAACAAAAATAGTACAATTTATACAGAAGGAGACAATGCTAGAGAAGGTAAAAACCCAACAAGATGTTGAGTTATGCCTGACACAGAATAAAAGTGCCAAGGAGATGATAAACTGGGCTGAAGAGCGCAGACAAGAGGCTACAAGACCCATTTTAGCCTCCAAAAAGGCCATAGATAGCCTCTGGAAGCTTCGGGAAGCTCCACTATTGGCCTTAATCGCCCATAACAAGAAGAATTTAGAAGAATATCTGTTTGAACAAGAGCAAGAAAAGGCTAAAGAATTGAAAGAAGAGACCGGCTTTACTAATAAAGAGTCAAAAAACCTGTCTAAGATAGAAACTAAGCAAGAAACAGGAGTTTCATACAGGACAGATTATATTATAGAAGTTGTAGATATAGCTAAAGTGCCAGAGAAATATATTGTGAGAACTATAGACGAGAAAAAGGTTAAAGATTATATGAAGGATAGCAAAAAAGCTATTCCCGGTCTAAATGTCGCAGAGAAGAAAATAATAATCAACAGATAATATGGCTAAAACAATATACAACTTTCGCAGGTCAGACTTCACTAACTTTTGGTCCGACCCAGCCAAGTTCGTAAAAAAGTTTCTTCACCCAGAAACATTCAGAACGAGCGAAGCTATGCAATTTGGCACCGATCAGCACGCCATAAGAGAAGAAGAGAACGGTAAGTATGGAGAAGTCTATATAGAGATACCTTTTGGAGGCCATCTAGTACACGGAACGATTGATTGGTATGACAAAAAAGAGGTTTGTGATTATAAATATTCTCAAAGGATAGATAAATATAAACCCTACGTTCCACAAATAGGCTTCTATCAGTGGTTAGCTTACAAGCAAGACAATAAGCTAGTTACAGGTCGTCTGGAGTTTATAGAAGTCAACTATGACCCCTTTGGAGAGCCAGAGTTTACCTTAACAGGAGTTATAAAAAACTATGACTTCAAAAAGCCAACAAAAGCAGCTTTAGAAAAGTTTGATAAGAAAGTATTGTCGGCCTTAAAGCAAATGGTATATCTGGTAGAAAAAGCAAAGCAACCCAAACCTAAAAGACCCAAGTCCGGTTATACTAAAGCAGAGATAAAAGAAATGTCTGCAGACCTACCAGATGAAATGAGAACGAGTAAAGCTGTTAGAAACAAGAGTGTCTCTGGTAAAATTAAAACATAAATACTGTGAAATTATTCATAACAAAGATATTGAAAAGCAAACACACGCCTTGGGATATACTTAAAACTGCACTAGCTCCCAATGATCCGTGCAAGACTTGTAAGGAGAACGAGAGAAGAAACAGTTCTGCTTACTGTCAAGAGTGTGCAGACGAATATAAATCTAAAAACAAATAAAATTATGGAAAACAAAATATTAGAACTAATCAGAGAGTCTCTACCTGAAAAAGAGGTGGGTATAGTAAAAGTAGTTTTTGAAGAAAGAGAAACGTATAAGAAAGACTTAGCAACTTCAAAAGAAAACAACTTAGTACTTAAAAAAGAGGTTGAACTATTAGACAAAGAGGTTGTAGAGCTAAGAAAAACAAAAGTTGAAAATGCTGACAAGAAAGAAGCGTTAGAGGTAAAAGAAAAGGACATAGCAAAGCGTGAAACAAAACTATTAGTTGACTTGGCAGAAAATGAAGTAAGAGTAATTAAAGATTGCTTTGACAAGGTTATGAAAGTTCCTCAAATTAGAAAAACCATTTATAAGAATGTAACAAAGGACAGTTACAACAATGGAGCAGAAAGCGAAAATGGTGGGGAAGAGATAACAGAGGAATAATTAAATTAAATAAAACTTATGAAGTTTAATAAAGGAGACAAAGTTAAAGTAAAAGTAACTGGCAAAGAAGGTAAAATAAAAAAAATATACTTTGGAACAGTTAGGGAGTATTTAATTGATAGTAATACATTTGTTGGTTGGTTTAGAGAAGACGACCTAGAGAGAATAGAAGACACTTTTAGTGTAGGAGACAAGGTTATACTAAGGAAATACATTGTTGATGGAAGAGATAAAAGCGCAAGCAACAGTCAACACCTTAATAGAGAGTATATTATAATACGTCTTTTTGACGCAGACACTTACAAGTGGGTGATTAGGAGTACAGATTGGGAAAAGAAGGAAATCAATGTTAATGAAGAAGAGATAGAAAAAGTAGTAGTAGAGTACAAAACAATAGAACAAAAGGTGGGAGAGGCCATTGGAGAGGCAAGTATGTGTTGGCTTGATACTCCAAAAGGGGTATTTAACTCTAGTAGAGCAAAAAGGATAACAGAAGCGCTTCTGGAAGAGATATTAAAAGAGCTTAAAACCGAGCCATTAACAGTAAAAGAACCGGCTTGTCCTTGTAAAAAGATAGTGATTAACTTTACTCCACCACCTCCAGCTATAGCAAACACAACTACTTGTGGCTCCCCGTGTCGCTGTTGTGGAGGGGTAATAGGCCATTGTTGTTGTACTTAAATAAAACCTAAAAAAAAAGCCACCGGATCAAGGTGGTTTTTTTATGTATAAAAGCAAGAAGTAGGGCACAATTGAACGGCGTTATTATCATAATAACTTTTGTAGTCTGAGAGCTACGTTGAAAGCTCTTCAGAACCTGTTGATATAGCCTATGCCCTAGCTTCTAGCAGTTGAGCTAACTAGCCCATAGCAAAATTCCTACTCCCCAGAAGTCCCCGTCAAGTTCATAGAAATTTTGCTTGAGACTAGCTAACTTTTTTTAAGAGCTTATGCAGTGCCTTTCAAGGCATACATTCTTGTTTGTTGTACTGGTTGCTTGTTCTGCTGTGAGAACAAAGAAGGCTACCCACAACAAAATATATAATACTAAAACTGTTTTCCAATTTATCAAGTTACTTACCGCTTCTCCATTCTTTAACTATGTTTATAAGAATACCAAATGACGCTACTACTGTTGGAGTATATACTCCATAGTCAAGACCTGAGAAAGCGATCAATAAATAATATGCCATAGCTCCTCCACCGGCTATCAATCCTCCCTTGAAGATTTTGATTAGAGTAGCTTTACAAAGTGAATTTTTAAATTGCATTTTACTTATTATAATTCCAACCAGTTATTTTATAAAAGAGTGGAATTATTATATACGTTACTATTATTGCTCCAAAGAAAGCTAGACAGGCTCTCTCTATACCGTTCATTTCGACAAAATAACCTTAATCATTTTCTTTAACATTAAACTCATCTTGTTGAATATGTTGTCGCTGTATTTTGGTACTATACTCCAGTTCATATGTAGCAGTGGATCTATATAGTTCTTTACTCCGTTTACTAAGTTATACATTTCAAAGTGCAAATGGGTTCCCATATAGGGTGGTAAGAATCTCTCTCCTATCGGCACATAGACTCCAGCTGACATAACATATCCCGTGTTACTCATTAGGGCCACTAATTCTCCCTGCTTTACTATATCTCCTACATTGACCGGAAAAGTGTTTGTGCAGTGCCAGTAAACATAATATATAGTTGTGTCTCTTAAATCTTGCATAACTAGCCCGTAGCCTCTTCTCATCTCTAGCTCTTCTGACTTAGGGTCTTGCCATTTTAGGTCTTCTACTATCTTCACAACCTTAACATCTTGAGGAGCTACTAATGGGGTCCCGTTAGCATAGGCAAAGTCAACTCCAACGTGGCCGTTAGGTTGATAAGATTGTGGGTTCACTCCAAAAGACTGTGATATACTCCACGGCTTTGCGTCTATAAATGGTTTGCAAATGTTTTTCATAAAGGTTAAAGGGGAGATATAACCTATTTAATATGTTAGACGTTATAGTCTGTGGCATA
>Ga0207997_1000111_pt1 | contig 37868 bp, 44 predicted proteins | sample AntAceMetag02UKN_FD_184777 | JGI IMG/M metagenome (GOLD analysis project Ga0207997, IMG submission 184777) | Saline lake microbial communities from Ace Lake, Antarctica - Antarctic Ace Lake Metagenome 02UKN (SPAdes) (version 2) | ecosystem: Environmental > Aquatic > Non-marine Saline and... | reverse complement strand
TCAGAAATAAAACAAGTTGAGGTTTTGGAGAGCGTGCCGGTATCGGGGGATCTCCAGGAGATATTGCAGGCTAAGGATTGGCAGACGCTTCACCGTAATCCGGATACACAGGACGTGAGCCGGGTGGAGCGGCGATATCTTTTTAAGAATGACAGGCTGCCCGCCTGATGTGATGAAAGCCGGGTTGTATCTTGAGGTGCGGCCCGGTTTTTTTTGTGGGTGGTTGGGTTGGGAAAAGAGAAAAGAAAGAGAAAGGAAAGAGATAAGAGCTGCCGATACGGAGATCGGCATTCCCAGGGGAAAACACTAATACTAACGGGGCAATAAAATATGGCCTGGATTAAAATAGATAGAAGCGTAAGGGAGTTAATGAAACGACAAAAACTGGTAGGAACGTTGAATGTGACGGGTATTCGTTGGTTCAAATTGCGCCTGTTATTTGTCGCGCCGTTGATTCGGGTGGCGTCCTGGCTATTGGGCGCGGATATTTTATTTGAGTTTAAATGTAATAATCAATCAACTTTACGTGACTAATGTTGATTGATTTAGGGTGATAGAAGGAGGGCGCGCGGTGGAGTTAATGCGGTTTTTTATTCTGATGTTGGCGTGGGCGGCGATTCTGCCGCTGGTGTGGGCCTGGTATGACCGGGTTTATTTTAGTATGGACGCGGTGTATGAAAAAGAACAGTTGAAGGCCGTGGAACGTTTCCGGAATTGGTTGCTGCTGTCCGGGGTTGTGCTTTTTGCGCTGCTGGGGCTGGCTGATGTGTTTGGGGTGCTATCATGAGGGCGGAAGATGGAACAAGTATTGGCGTGAATCCGGAATCGGAAGAGGTGATTCTGATGATGGTTATCCCCAGTATTTTGCGACATGAGGGGTTTCGCTCGTGGGTGTATAGTTGCCCGAACGGGTATCCGACGGTTGGGCATGGGGTTCGTTTGACGACGCTGAAGCATTTGGGGCTGGCAGTGGATGGACGGTTGTCGGTGGATGTGTCTGAGGCGCTGGTTCGGGTGCTGGTATTGCGGATTGTCCGTATTGTTTTGCGCCGCTACCGGTGGCTGCATGCTCAGCCGATTGCGGTGAGTGCGGTGGTGGTTGAAATGATTTATCAGATGGGTATGGCGGGTTTTCTGGGGTTTAAGAAGACGATAGCGGCGTTGAAGGCGGGTAATTATCAGTTGGCGGCGGCCGAGATGTTGAATTCCAGGTGGGCGCGGCAGGATAGTCCGAACCGGGCGAAGGATTTGGCCTGGGGGATACGGTATTTAGATCCGTTGCGATTCAAGTCACGCGAGGTGAAGTTGTAGTGGCTGGGGTTGGTACGGATAATAAAAACTGAACAGAACATCCCCCGTCTCCACTGCGTGGAGCCACCCCCTTCAAAGGGGGATTTGGGGGAAAAATAGAGCGGGCTAATCAGACCAGTGAAGCTCGGCAATCGAAAGTGATTGTCGGGCTTTTTTTGTTTGTCGGGGGATGGCTGTGAATAAAAAACTTAAAAAATTACAGAAAAAAGCGGGGATAACGCCGAGGGTGTGTCCCAGGTGCGGCTGTCAGTGTTTTGATCCGCTTGGTGGCCATATTTTGCTGCATGATGTTGACACGTGCAAGGGTGTCGCGGATATTGTGCATGTAAACGATATTTCAAAGGACGAGGGGTATCAGGGATGATAATTCCGGCAGGACGACAGGCCGCGAGTAGTGCGGGTTCTGGTGGGCTGGGGCCACAGACGAAGGCGTGGGAAACTCCGCTGGAAGAGATTTTTGGTGTGGATGGCGCGCTGAATGCGAACGCGGTGCGGGGGCGGGTGTTTCGGGTGCTGCGGGAGTCGGTGCCGATTCTGGATGTGGGCGTGAATAAGATTAAGTGGATGGCGCGCTGAAGGCAAACGGGGTGCGGGGGCGGGTGTTTCGGGTGCTGCGGGAGTCGGTGCCAATTTTAGATGTTGGGGTGAATAAGATTAAGCGCCTGGTGGGGACGTTTTCGATTGATTGCGATGGGAATACGCGGGCTCAGGAATTCGTTGATGACTTTTTGCGCACGGTGCTGGTGAATGATTTGAATTTCGGGATGCACAATGTGGTGACGCAGGCGATTGATTCAGGGCTGGAGCAGGGGAACGGCTTTGTGGAGCTGGTGCCGACGGCGCTGGAAAATGGCGTGGATCGGTTGCTGAATGCGAATTCGGAGCGGGTGGGGTTCGCGAAGGTGGATGGCCGCTGGGTGCTGGGTTCTATTCAACGCGGGGCGGTGCGGGTGAAGCCGTTTGACCGGCCGGAGTTTGTGTACCAGGTGGCACCAGACAAACGCAATGGTCAGCCATCCGGAACGTCGTTGTTCTATGGATTGCCGTTCGTGGGTAATGTGTTTCAGCGGATAATAAAAACTATTGATAATCAGCTGCAGAAGGTGGGGGATCCGTCGTTCTTCCTGGTGGTTGAGCCGGGAAATTTTCCGATAAATAATCCGATTGAGGGGATGAAGAAATCATACGAAATTGCCGGTCAGGTGTCGGACAAATTGAAGGCTTCTACAAAAGCACTGATGCAGAAGCGGCGCATGGGAAAGATGACGGACCTGCATACGGTGGCGCCTCCGGGTGGAACTGTTAAAATAAGTACTTTGGGTGCGGACGCGGATGTGATGCCCTTGGAAGTGCCGATGCGGACTATTTTGGAGATGTTCGCGGCTAAGACGGAGATACCACCGGCGTTCTTTGGTTTTTCATGGTCCACCTCTGAACGGATGACGACGGAACAGCGGAAGATGCTGGCTAAGTCGATTACGGGGTATCGGACGGCAACGGAGCCGGCGATTGACCGGATTATCTGGTATGCGCTGAATTTTGCCGGGTATGCCGGGACGAAATTCAAGATTGTCTGGGATGAAATCGGCCTGCAGGATGCGGTTGAAACAGCTAAGGCGCGGCTTTATAATTCACAGGCGGCGAATAAAGAGATCGCGAGTGCGGTCTGGTTGCTGGATTGTGGCCTGGTGTCGGCGGCTCAGGTTATTGAAGATTTACAACGAAAAAAAATTCTGCCGGCTAAATTGTCGATGAATACGAACGACTGGTGTCGGCGGCCGAGGTTGTTGAAGATTTACAACGAAAAAAAATTCTGCCGGCTAAATTGTCGATGAATACGAACGAGATGATTGAAGACTTGCGGAGGCGGGCGTATGCCCGATTTGCGGCAAAAAATGCACATAATTTACTGACGGAGTAGACTGATGGATTCTATGGGGGAAGCCGGACTACGATTACTGAGCTTGACGCAGGGGCTGATTCCGGAAAAGCCGATCGCCTGCAAACATGCGACGGACCCGACAGCGTGGGAACTGGAACAGGCCGGGCGGAAACATCGCTGGCCAAAGATTCGGAAGATTAATAAGGACTGTTTTAACGCGATATTTGAGAAGGTTGAGGCGTTTGAGCTGCGGCTGATTGAGGTGCTGGACTTGCCGTCGCTGGACGAGTTGCGAGCTGACGCGATTGGCGAACCGGTGCCCGGTTACGATGATCGCGTTTTTGTTTATAATAAAGCCGCTCAGCGGGGCTATGACGCGGCCGTTTTGGATTTGGAAGAGGATATTCTGGGTACGCGTGAGCTGGAACAGAAACAGGCGGTTGTGCCGGCGGCGGTATTGATGCAATACATGTTTTTGTCGTTCACGGTGGGAATTTCTACATGTTTTTGTCGTTCACGGTGGGAATTTCAGAGACGGTCAATCTGTTGAAGGCGCATAAGCTGCCGGATATGACGGACGATGAAATTGACGCGATGCGGCTGTTGGTGCAGCAGGATAATGTGTATTTCCGTGCGGCGTATGATGTTGGTGCGTCTCGGATTCGGGCGGAGATACAGTCCTCATGGCGCGAGGGATTTCACCAGACGTTGCTGGATATGGCTAAGGGCAAGAAAAGTGTGCTGCAGGCGGGGCGGGCCATGCGGAAGCAGGTGGGTGAGGGCAAGATGTGGTATTGGAATCGGATTGCCCGGTCCGAAAGCACGTTGATGATTAATTCGGCGTTTGATTTGCAATCCCGTGCGGCTGAGGTGAATTTTGAGGAATGGAGTATCGCGGCCGGGGCGTGTGAGATATGCGATCAGTTTGAGGGGCGGGTCTGGAAGTTGGGTGAAGGGCCGCAGCCGGTGACGCATACGCATCCGCATTGCGTGCCGTCTTATACAAAAGTAAAAACGCCGGATGGGTGGCGGCAGATTCGCGAAATTGCGGTTGGGGATTTGGTGCTGACGCATCAGGGAAAATATCGAGTGGTGACGGAGAAGCACGTGAATTCCGCCTATAATCAGACGCTGGTGGGGGTGGCGTATGTGCTTGAACCCTATCGGGCGGATGCGGTGCCGCGGGCGGTGACGGTGAAGTTGACGCCGAATCATGAGGCGCTGGTGAACGGGCAATGGAAACCGGCCGAGAATATTCATATTGGGGATAAGGTGCGGGTGCTGGCCACGCGCTGTCGGAAGTGCGGTAAGTTGATTCCGTATTCACGCTGGAAAGGGAATGCCGGGACTGAGGTTGGGTTTTGCAGTCAGGCATGCGAAAGCCAGGTGACGCGGGAAGAACACGCGGAAACGTCATCGGTAACGCGGCAACGGATGGCGAAAAGTCAGCGGCGGCGGTATACGCGGGCGGGTGAGCGGATAAAGATGTCAATCAGCCTGAGCCGGTTTCATCGTGGCAATCCGGGCTATGCGCGAAGTATGCAGCTGCATTGGCGGACGGCGCATCCGGAAGCGGCGGCTGCGAATCGAAAGCGGGTGTCGGTGTCATTGCGGCGGTATTGTCGGAACCATCCTGGCGCCCGTCGGATTCGGACGTCTCAGGCGCAAATACGGGTGTTCTGGGAGGTTAAGCGGTTTTGGCCGAGTGCGGTATTGGAACTGCCAATTGTGACGGCACGGACGACGCGGTACGCGGATATCTGTATTCCGGATTATAAGATTATTGTGGAGTATGATGGTTCTTATTGGCATAAAAACCGGCAGGCGCAGGACGCGGCCCGTGATGCGGAGTTGACGGCGGAAGGGTATCGGGTGATTCACGTTTCGGAAAAGGATTGGCATTCGGCGCCGATGCAGGTGGCTGAGCTGATTCGGAATCATGCCGGGGCGATTGAGTTTATGGATGTGCCGGTGGCGCGTATCGAGCGGGAACAGCGCACGGCGATCACGGTGTACAATTTAAGCGTGGACGGTGACGAAAGTTACGTGGCGCAGGGGTTTGCGGTGCATAATTGTATGTGTATTCGGATTCCGCTGTGGGAGACGGATAAGGATGTTCGGGATAAATGGGATCGGGAAACGCCGTATGATGCGCCGTATTCTAAGGATGATCGGGATGGTGGGTTGATATGATGGCGCGGGCTCAGGGTTAAACGGTGCACCTATGATTAGTCAAATGGCGCACTGGGGGCCAAATTTCATCAGTCTCTAAAATTAGTTTTATTCCATTGTGGCGTCGGCAATGTTCCGGGTCTGTATCATAATACTGCACCCGTACCAGCCATTTATCTGGCGAAAGCTGGTTTTCGGCGATACACGGGGCCATATACCAAAAACTCCTAACGCCACATACATCTTTGACGCAACAGGAGCCTACTTCGAGCGGTTGGCCAACTTCCGGTCCATCCCAATCCCAGCAGATTTTCCAGTCATTCCGCTGTTTGGCAAATCTGGCCTGGCGGGCCTTTTCTTTAAATTCCGCATCAAAACCAAGATCAAGTTGATTACTCATAAAAATTACCCTTTGAATTAATTTTACGCTACCAGCGAATCTATTTCTTCGATAGTAGCTTTCAAGCCTCTTTTCAAATTGTCCAACGCTTCGTGTTTAGCATCAAACTGATTTCCGCTGCTTAAATAACTGCGCGTGTACATTGGTGGGCAGTTCATTACGTATCCATTCCAGCCGTCGTCCATATCTTTTTCATTCACCAGGAATCGCTGAACTGTTAAGTCAACTTGACTTATATTTGTAGCAACCCACGTTGTGATCGGTTCGTTTTTACCGGGGGTGTCGTGTTCAATTGTTTTCCAGTTAATCAATGGGTTTTCCTCTCTTTAAGGTTAACATTATTGGTCTAATGTTGATGGTTTTAGGCGGATGTATTGCCGTTGTGGGTTATGGCCTTTTTTTAAAGAAAAGGCTAACTGCCGATGCGGAGATCGGCATTCCCGGGCCTGTGAATCATTTATTTATTTTGTATTTTTCAATTTGTAGCTGGAGCTTGGTCATATTCAACAGTGTTTGGATGCAGCCGCTTACGGCCTTGGCCACCGGGATGTGTGCCGGGTCTTTGCGGACCATTTGGATTTGCTCCATGACGATACTTGTAAGGTCTTTGTTGTCCGATAATTTCGGCAAAGTCATGATGTCGGAGGTTTCAACTTCTTTATCCATGGGGAGGAAGCCCTTGATTTTGTCGGGGGCTTCTTCGATGTCAAATTTAAACCAGTCTTTGTCGGTGATGATATGGACGGTGTCTCCGTCTACTTTTACCCGAATGATTATGTGTTCGTGGGTGTTGACCAGGTATGGCAAGCCAACCATGTTATTCAGTGTCTGCTGTAGCGACATCCTTTATGGCCCTCCTTAGTTTCAATTGCAATCTTTTGGTTTTTATTAGTTCAGGGTTTTTTAAATATTCTACCCGCAGTTCCTTGTCGCGCGGGGCCAGTGTGGCGGCAACGTAGGAGTCTTTTTCGTAAAAGGTGCCGGCCGCCCATACTTGTTTCATGGCTGCGCTGGCTTTCTCGCGGTTGTGGTTTTTGCCGACATGCTCCCTGCAGGTAATCATTTCAAAGTTTATCAGACGGCAGTCGCTGCTGTCACCATTGACGAAACGGATGACGTGGCTTTCCGGAATTGCCCCGCGATTTTTTTCCCAAATCCAGCGATGGAAGAGCACCCATTCACCCAGGGCGATGCGGATGTAAACGTATTTGATTCCGCTGGAATCAGTGCGAACTGAAAGGTCGCCGTCGTGCCGGGTGTTTGCCGGGCGGCAGCCCTTTTTGAATTCGGTGTCCGGACTGAAATGCAGGCCTTTGATGCCTTTGTTCCAGGCGGGCTGGCCTATTTGGAAGCGACTGACTTCCTGGCGTTTCCGGCGAATTCTTTTCGGCAGTGTGATTTTAAGCTTGGCCACTCTGCCCTTGATGGACGCGTGGCTGCGGCTCATCTTTTGTGACATTTCCTTCGCGGTGAATTTCGGGTAATTTTCGCGCAGGAATTGGTCCTGTTCTGGTGTCCAGATTATAAATGTCTCGGCATATTTGGCGGCCTGGGCCTCTGTACGTCGGCGCACGGCCTCGGCCTTGGTCAGGCGTAAGCCCTGTTTTATTTTTTGATTTTTAATACCGTGGAGCGGCCGATCTAAATATACGGCGAGTTCAGCATCCATTTTTTGCTGGTAATTTTCCCGCAGGTATTGGATTTCGTCTGGTGTCCATCGTCGTATCATGTTGTTTTCGCCGGTAATAATAGCATATGGCCGGCGGCGCGAGAGTGTATCGAATTGGCTATCTCATGGGAGAATTAGCGCTTTGTCGCCGGCCGGATGCTGTTATTTTACCAGACAGGCCTCCGCTGGTTGGTTATGGGTTGCCGGTACCGGTGTTGGTTTCGTAAACGGCATCGGATTGTTTAGCTGTTTTTTTAAGGCCGCCACCTTTTGGAGCCGGGTTTTGCCGGGCATACCCGGTAAAATCTTGAACCAGCCGCGTAGTTGGGCGGCTTTGTCTTCCGGGGTAATGATCCGCGAGGTGTCCATCAGGCCGTCCAGAAAGGCAATGGTGTGAAAGCCGGCGAATATTATTTTCCGCAACAGTTCGGTGTTGTTTTTGATGTCCAGCGCCGTCCGGATACTGTCCAGCCGGCCCTGTTCTTTGGCGGTCACGTGGATTAAAAACCCCCGGCGCTGGGCTTTGCGCGGCATGTATTTTTCAAGGGCATAGGTGCCCTTGCCGCATACCCGAACCAGCGGGCCGATTAGGAGCAGGGTGTCTGTCTGGCTAAGGTCAAGTTGTGCCGCCAGTTGCTTCAGCTTATCGATTTCGCAAGCGGAAATGGATGCCATCCACCTATCGAACCGGCCGCCTTTGTGGGCGTGGATGCAGGGCCGTTTTTCGGCCTTCCACTGCGCGAAGGCGGCGTTGAGCAGGGCCATGGCCTGGTCTGTGGCGTATTCTTTATTCATATACCATCCACCGCATATTGTTGGTGGTGTCCAGTCGACGGAGATAAGGCCGCATTTGAAGGGGCGCTTTTGGAGGATCAGCGAGAAGTTGTCGGGTTCGGGTAAGTTGGTGCCCCGGATTAGAGTTGGTTTGTATTGCATTATTTTGGTTCCTTTTTGTTGGTTTTCAAGAAAGAGACAAATGCCGCCGATACGGAGATCGGCATTCCCGGGGGAATGGGGTGATTAGACATCCCCTGCTTTTGCCTGCGGCAAAACCACCCCCTTCAAAGGGGGAATTTTCATATTAACATTTCTAAGCTAATGTTGATGGTTTCTGCCAGTTTGCAGTCTTTGGCTATTTTTTGAGTGCCTGGAGACACTTATTATCTTAGTTTAATTGTTATGGTTGCCATTGGTGTTTTATTGCGAAAGCGGATACCGCAGGCGACGTTGCTTGTTATAACGCCGATGGCACCCATCGTCGGATCTCGCCAATCCGGCCCCCTTTTATCGAGTATCTGGTCTAGTGCCGACGGGCCTTTTCGCAAATTCGCGTAGGCCGTGTCAAAAAACTCCCACGTGAAGTTTGCAACAACAGTGATTATGCCTGCTTCAAGTGGGGTTAAATCGTAGCGAACCCGTAGAATAATATTTAGGGCCATGGACCCCGTGAGGTGGACCATATTCCAGCCATTGGCGAGGTAGTCCGCGTTGATTGGCTGGAAGCCGTAGTAGTCGGGTGTGGCGTTGGCCACGGAGATGCACATCAGTGAAATTAGAATTATAGATAAAAATATGACTGATTTACGTCCCATCGTATTTCCCCTTCCCGTTTTGGTGGTTATGTTGTACCTCGAATTTATTTACCCTAAATCTTTGTAAAAGTCAATATAAAAGTAAAATATATCGTCATAAAATATAAAGTATATCGTAAGAGTTGTTAGGGTGTGGGGGAACTGTCCGGATTTTTCGGACTGTTTTGGGAATACGTTTTGGAAGGTTCGGCTTTGGCGAACTTTACAGTGTTTCCGGGGGGGCGGGGGTAGGGCGCGGGGTTGGGTGGGGGTAAGGTGGAGATGCGTGCAATGCGGCTCTACGGGATTGGGAAGATAAAAAGAGAAAAAGATAAGCTGCCGATTCGGAGATCGGCATTCCCAGGGGAGTTGGCAAGAAACATCCCCCACCTCTGCCGGCGGCAGAGGCACCCCCTTCAAAGGGGGAATTTAAAATATTAACATTAGTACGCTAATGTGGCAATTATCTGCGACGGGCTGGCATTTTTTTTGCACAATGGAGGGGTAAGTTGATTATAGTACAATAAAAACAAGGGGTTAATAGATTATGATTACTGCTTGTACTAAATGTGGCGCGCAGATTACTTTTGCGGTGGCGGATAAGGCGCCGGAATTGTGCGCGAAGTGTCTGCATGCGGAAATGACTACGCCGCCGGTGGTTTCGGTGGGGATGGCGACGAAACGGGCACCTAGCGGGCAAATGAATGCTGAGGGCGTGGTTCCTGAAATACAGGTAAAGAAGAGGGCAAAGAAATACCCAATCGTAGAAGAATAAATGGGTTGGGGTAGCGACATTCGTGTCGGGACCAGGGGTAGAAAACAGATAAGTGCTAAGTTACCGGGGAAATTGGTAAGAAACATCCCCCGTCTCCACTGCGTGGAGCCACCCCCTTCAAAGGGGGATTTGGGGGAAAAATAGAGCGGGCTAATCAGACCAGTGAAGCTCGGCAATCGAAAGTGATTGTCGGGCTTTTTTTGTTTTTTAAGAAAAAGATTAAAGCGGCCGAGATGGGAAAAGATAAAAGATAGGTGCCGACTGGCAAGACAAAGAATAGCTGCCGATACGGTGCGAACAAAGAGCGTTCGCCTCCGGCATTCCAAGAAGGGCCGATGTGGGAACAGAAAAAAAGATAAGAGCTGCGAGGTGGGGCATATTTCGACTACGCTCAACATGACATATAAAAAAGGAATTCAGGCATGGCGGAATTTAAGGAATTAAAACATAGCCGGCGATTTTGGAAGTTCGCATATGACGGGCCGGATTTTACGACGCCGGCGGTGGCGGCTAAGAACGGGGTGGTGACCTTCCGGGCGAATGATGAACGGAACGCGGGTTATCAGACGTTTGACTCGACCGTGGCGTGTTTGGCCTGGCTGGGTTCGTCGGATTGTCGGCAGGCGGCGTTTGTGCCGGGCGCACGGGTTGATTTGCAGTTTTCGGTGCCGGAAAGCAAGCAGGCGGTGAAGCTGACTTCGGCTGAGTGGAAAAAGGTTCAGGCGCAAATGAAGCACCCGGAATCGATTCAGCAGGATCAGGTGGTGGTGTTTGAAGATTACCTGGCGAATTCGTTTGTGAATCGGCAAGGCGAGCGGGTGCCATTGGCATTTTTGAAGCAGTTGGCGAAGACGATGGTGGGCAAGCAGAAACTGAATAACCACGATTGGGATAGTCTGGGCGATGGTCGGGTGTATGCGGCGCGGGTGGATACGATGAGCGCGGAGGAATACCGGGAAACGCTGAACGGGCTGCCTTATAAACCGGCAAAGATTGCGGCACTGTTGGCGGATATTGAGGGGCGTGACGGGGCTTTGGGTTGGCTGGTGATTCGGTATTATATGCTGAATGTGACGGCGGAAGAGCAGGCGCGGGTGCGGCAGATTCAGGCCGGATTGGGTACGGATATTAGTATCGGGTTCAATTGCGCTGGGTATGACGCGGTTTACAGTGAAGACGGCAAGACGCTGAAATGGTGGGAATTCACAAGTTCGGAGGATTGGCCGGCACAGGCGATGGAAGCCAGTCACTGCTTTTTGGGGCGGCAATATGGCGCGGGTGTGGTGAATAAACATGATGCAGGCAATGACGGGGGGTCGGTGGATAACCCGGCGCCAAAAAATATAAACGGAGCACAGGGTTCGACCGGTGCGCCAGCGGACCCGGTGGTTATCCCGGATGGAAGTTCTACGCAGGCGGCGGACGGCGATGGTGCCAACGGAGGAAAACAGGAAATGATTAAAATTTTGAGCGCGGTGCTGGGCTTTGATAAAGAAGTTGACGGCACGGATGAAAAGGCGGTACAGGGGGTTTTGACTGAGTTGCAGACGGCTTATGAGGGTAAATTGGAAGCCATGCAGCAGTTGCAAACCGACCTTGACGCGGCAAAAGTACGGGTTCAGGCGATGGATGCGGTTTTTGGCGAGAACGTGGAACAGGCCGTGATGCAACAGGCCAACGATGACGCGAAAGCTTATCGCACCGACTTAATTGAACAGACTACGACTATGGGTAATCGGGTTGGGATGATTGGTGACGATGAAGTTGACGGCGAAAAAGAACAGCTGCAATCGGTACCGTTGGACCAGATTAAGAAAACGTTGCAGCGGTATGAGAAGCTGTATAATGACCAGCATCCGACTGCACAGCAGACGGCTGATGGTGACAACGGCGAACCGGAAATGATTGAGGTTTCGGCGAGTTCGGCGGGGATTCGGTAATAAAGGGAAGAACATCCCCCGAGGTTTCGCAAGCGAAACCCCACCCCCTTCAAAGGGGGATGGGCGAACAAAGAGGGTTCGCCTTAAAAAAGTTAATAACTGATTTTATTTGGCAATAACAAGGAGGTTTTTAATGCCAACTTATGGAATGAACATACCCGGTGAAGGTGGCGTACTCGGCAATTTCCCGGAAGAGGTTTTTTGGCCGGACAGCTCATTGGCAACTGCCATTGGCGCGCTGGCTACGAAGGAGCTGGCTAAGGGTCGGCTGGTTAAAATGTCGATTTCTAATAACCGTGAGGTTTCTGCGTGTGCTGACGGTGATGTGTTTCATGCCCGGATCGTGGAAATCATTGAAGACGACGACAATGATTATGAATTGACCTGTCGGGTGTACGCATACGCTGACAAAGAAGGCACGGTTCATATGTGTGGCAACGGTACGGATGAATTCCCGATTGGGACTTCCGGCGCCGCTCTGGGGCAGGAACTGCTGGTCGATGGCGCTACCTGGACGAATGTTAAGGGCGCGGATACTGGTGGGATTGGTATGGTTCAGGCTAAAGACAGCGACAGCAACTATTGTCAGGCACGCTTATAAGCGGCCGGATTTTACACGAGAGTTATTTCCAATTCACTGAAACAAATGGATTTGTCCAAAGGAAATGACAATGATTGATACTGTAAAGATTCCGGCAGAGCTGAAGAAGATCAAACTCAGTGCCGGCATGTATGACGATGCTGCTACCCAGGGGGGCTTCAATGCCTTTTTGGAAAAGCATTTCGTTGATAAAGAAAAAGTGATGGCTGCAACGCCATATTACGGACGGGATAATTTCCAGATTCAGGCGATGAAGGCCGCTTACGCGGCATCCGGTCAGGTTGTACCGTTAACGGCATTGGAAATGGCTGTTGCCGCACATGGTATTACTCTGAATGGTTCAAGCTGCAGCACGATGGATGCATTTAAACAGGATGCCAGTACCATGGCGTTATTGCCGGGTGTTATTCTGGACATGGTTTTCGCCGCCGCCCTGAAAGAGGGTTTGGCGAGTGTGTTTTGCCCGAATCGGGTCACGATTCCGGGTACCTGGTATGTGAAAATCAAAGATTCTTCCACCAAACAAAACCGGTCATTTGCTCGCGGTTCGGCTTATCAAACCGGCGGCACTGAACATAAATTCCCGGAAGCCCGGTTGATTCGTGATTCTGAACAGGGTACGCTAAAGGATTTTGGTCGGGAATTGACATACAGTTACAACGATATCGATTCGATGCCAGTGAGTATGTTCCGGCAGTTTATTGAGCGGCGTTTTTCTCAGTTGGGTATTGATATGACTGACTGGGTTTTGCAGCAGGCTTATAACAATGTTCCGGCCGCCCACGTGGTTGATGTTTCCAGTACCGGCTCCATTGATATTGAAGATATTATCAAATTTTCCGCAACGCCAGGATCGCCTTACAAAATTACTGAGGCCGCAGCCAGAACCGCTGCCGCTGTGAAGTGGTGGGGTCAGACCGTACAGCTGACCCAGGGTAAAGCTCAGCGGGGCGAAATCAACGTGCCGATTCCGAATTTGAATCAGTGGGACGACGGCCCGGTTCCGGCTAATTTTGTTTTAGCTATGGATCCGAGACATGCTTTGACGATGTACAGCAATGATTTCGCGGTGATGGAAGAAACTGAAAAAGTTATCACGGCGCAAAAAGTGGTCACGGTTATCAGTATCCGGATGGATGTTGATGTGACTGATGCCAACGCCCTGGTATCGTTGGACGTAGCACCGTAATATCGCACGTAATGATGAAATGCACCGCATATGGCGGTGCATTTCTTTGAGAATGAAAGGTGATTTTAATGCACGAAAAAACATTCACGGCGATTGCGAGGGGTGCGGTTCATAAGATTGGTCCGAATTATGAAATCCGGGTCAGTTGGACGGCTATCAAAAAAAATGGCGGCACGGTGATCCTGAAAGACGTTCCGAATAATCGGTTCTGGCGGCATGAGGCGGAACTGGTTGACGGGCGTTATCGGGTGCTGGATGTGGCTGAGCCGACTATTGATCCCGTTCAGGCACCAATACCGGCGGAGCTGGAGCTGAAGGCAGAACCAGCGGCTGAGCCGGCAAAGGTGATACCACGGACCACGCACCAACGCAGCGCAAAAGCAACAGCGAAGGGACGCAAATCATGAAATTAAAAAAATGGGGTATTGTCGGGATTCTGCTGATTTTTACGGTGGCGGCTTTCGCGGCAATTTACCCGAGTACGCGGACGAGTTATCCGAAAACGTTCGGTAAGTACGGTATGGCTGAAGTGCGGCATTGTTTGAAGTATGTGACGGAAACGATGGCGCGGAAGACGCTGACGGCACCGACGCTGACAAGTGTTGATATTGACAGCGGAACAGTGAGTTATGTAACTATTGCCGGATCTGACATTACGGTTGGCGCCGGAAAAACGCTGGACGTATCTGCCGGAACGCTGACGCTGGCTGATAACCAGATAAGCGGTGACAATGTTGAAGGCGGGACGATTGCCGCCACGACCATTACGACCTTGACAAGCACCACCGTAAATGGTACGACCGTAAACAGCACCACCGTAAACGGTACGACATTCGATACCAACGTTGCCGCGGCTGCGGTTACGCTGACCGGGACTACTTTGGAAGCTGATGGGACTGATTCGAATATTGATATTAATATTACGCCAAAGGGCACGGGTGTTGTTACCTATTCCGGGCGTTTGGATGCCGCTGATGACGGCGGTGCGACGCTGGGATATGTTGCCGCTGGTGGTGTTACCGGAATAGGAATGTCATCCGCAAACGTCGTTGATGCTATGAATAAAACGACAATAACCTTTGATTCGCTGGCAGTCGTAATTACTGATGCCGGTGCAGCCGGGGCGCATGGTTCGGTAAAAATCCATGATTTTCCAGAAGGGTTTTTACAGTACTTCGGTTCTGTTTTGAATCTTTCTCTTGCCGCTGCTTATGGCGGAATTGCCGATGACGCTACCGAGGACGTTGGGATCGGAACGGTAACGACAGCCACCGACAACGAGGAACTATCAACAACCGAGCAAGACCTGGTAAACAAGGTTGAAGGTGATTTTGCTGGGGGATTGAAAACAATAAACGGGTATAACGCCACGATGGCCTCTTTTGATGGGCATACCGGGGCAAAAGACGCCTTTTTAAATTTTGCCATTGCAGCCGACGATTGCAGCGCGAATGATACCATGTGGGTATCTGGTACCGCAACATTGTTCTGGCTGAATCTTGGCGATTATTAAATAATCTCAGGTAGAGACGCGTTGTAATTTAGATACGTTGCGGCGTGTCTCTATGGTGTGGAAAAGATAAGAGATAGAGCTGCCGATACGGAGATCGGCGTTCCCAGGGGAATTGCTGTTAGACATCCCCTGCTTTCGCCGGGGGCGAAACCACCCCCTTCAAAGGGGAATTTCAAGATATCAACATTAGTTGCCTAAAGTTGATGGTTGCGGGAAGACGCGTGCAACGCGTCTCTACGAGGCGAAAACAAGGAAAACTGAATGAGCTATCGGATTACACCGGCTGATGTACGGGCCAAGCTGCGGATGGATGAAAATGAGGTTACGGACGCCACGCTGAATAGTAAGGTGTATATTCCGGCAGCTGAGGCGGAGGTTGCTGCTATTCTGGCGGACGGTTCGGTGACGTACGCAGATTTGGTGGCCTATAAGCAAACGCTGGTGGATATCGCGGAAATTCTCTTTTCGGCTGCGGCGTATGTGGGGAACCCACCGGTGGAGGATTTTACGGTGGGGCCATTCGAGTCGGCGCGGGTAAAGGCGGACGAGCGGATTCATCAGGTGCAGGCATATCGAAACGAGGCGTATGAGAAGCTGCTGCAGGCAGGGGCGATTACGTTCGCGGCATATGGCGGGGTGACGGGTGGTGCGGATTATGAAACTGACGGTGTGGACGATTCAAATTTAAATTTACGGGATGCTCCGGACAATGTCTCTTTATTCTCATAGTGTTCAAAACAGGCTTGAAAAGATGACCAACAAAGAACGGTGGCGGTGGGATATTAAGCGTAACGGGATGCCGGTAACGCTGACACAAAAGACCGGTACAGCGTGTCCGTGTCTGGCGGAACGGGGGGCGTATTCGCCGGGCTGGCATGCGGCGCATCTGACGGCGGAAGATTGCCAGGGGCGCGAGATTATTGATACCACGACCACCGAAACCACGCTGTTGGCTTATATGGTAACGGCACAGGGCCAGACCTGGTACGCGGCACGCAGTAAGGAGCTGGCCACGGTCATTGGTGAGATGCAGAAAGACGATTTGCTGATGGTTGGGGTGGTGACGAATACGGGCGTTTGGTTTGACATGAACCCGCTGGTTGAGACGTCTGATACGATTAATTTTAAATCAAAATACTATGTGTGCCGGCACGTGGTGGAGTATTTTGAAACCAGTTCCGGCCAGGTATTGGCGCAGGTGTGCATTTTGAAGCGGGTGGAGTAATGGCCGGACCAAAACAGATGATGCGAGTGGATGTGAACAGTTGGCTGAACCGGGTAAAAAAAGCCCAGGCGGCGCAGATGAAGGCACGGGTTCGGGCGATACGGTTAGGTATTCAGATTGTGCAGAAAGAGGCTATTAAGAACGTATCCGGGCCGGCGTACGGGATGGAAACAGGGCCGCGTGGCGGTCAGCACTTTGTGCGTGGGCCGAAAACGAACGCGGGTGAGCTGCCGGTGCCGGTGCAGTTGGCACAGTTACGGCGGGCGATTAAGAATTTGCAAGCCGGTGAATACGGCATTGTTTACGCGGATGAAACGATTGCGCCTTACGCGCCGCATGTGCATGACGGGACGAAGCTAATGGAGGCCCGGCCTTTTATGTCCGAGGCAACAAGTTTGAAGCGTGATGAGACGCTGGCCGTGATGGCGGATGTTATTGGAACGGATGTTTGTGATTTTGGGCTGGGGTTGAAAAAGTAGATGAATATTCGTGATGATCACATAATTGATGATTTGCAGCAGGTGTTTGTGAAGCTGTTGCGTGGCCAGCAGGCGGCCGCGCCGTGGAGTCGCTGGGATGTGATTTACAATTTCCCGATGGGCGATGTGCTGGAAGAGCTGGATAAGCCGGTGATTCATGTGGGACCGCCGATGATTGTGGGGCAGGGTGTCGGTAGCGTGGGTGGTGGTTTGCGGGGTGCAAGTCGGTGGGAAATTAAGATTGGCTTTTGGGATGATCGGAAAACGGGTTCGGAACAGGAACTGAATGTGATGGCATCCACGGTGCTGGATTTTTTCAAAAAAAGCAATGTGAGCGCGGTGGCGACTTTTGATTTATCGCTGAGCGGAACGACGGTCAGCGCAACCACGCTGGCGGGTGAGGGCGTGCGGGTGCAGAATATACAGGGGCCGCGGATTATTCGGGCGGTTACGGATATCAAAGAATTTCGGTGCGAATTAATAGTCACGTTTTTGAAATAATGGAATAACAGGAGGACAGGATGTCCAGAACTGAGTTTTTAGATGCTGCTGGAATTGACCAGTTAAGTTATGGCCGCGACGGATTAACCCGCTGGTGGGCGTGTGGCCAAACCGTCGCCGCGCCGGCAACAGTGGTAAATTTACCAGGTATTACGGCGATTGAATACGGTGAGCCCAGTGTGGAAGAAGTTGAGGTCAAGCAGATTGGCCAGGGCAATAAGCGAAAAACTTACAAGCGACTGCCGGTATGGAATGGTAGTCTTACCGTGAATACGGTGGAGCGGGAAGAGCTGTTGGCAACGTTGCGCGGGTGGACGGCCGGTACGGATCACGCGCTGGTTCCGGCCTATGAAAATTCCGATTTTGTGGCCGGGCACATGGAAATTCTTAATCGTACCGAAGCGGGTGCTATTCAGGGATCCACGATTATTGTGGACATGATTCTTGATTTGTCCGGATCTAAAAGCTGGCAGGAAGATGCTTCTCCGGAAATGTCGATTCCGTTTAAAACGTATTTCCCGCCGCTGCCGGCCAGTTCACCGGTTGAGTTTGTGGTGGATATGTTCGCGGGCGATGCTTCCACTACGGCGCTGGTGCTGAGCGGTACGCCGCTGAATATGGTGGGTTCGGGTAAGGCTTCACGGCACTTGCTGTTAACTGAAACCCTGGCGTTTGTGAAGGTTTATGCTGCCAGTGCTGATGAAGGTGTGCAACAGCTTTCCGGTTTTTCTGAAAGTGCCGGTACGGTAACCGCTACTACAGCGGCCGCCACGGGTGAAAAGACGGAAATTGGCTATTTTAAAGTGACTGCTTAATTGATGGGGGCGCGGTTCTGATGGGCCGCGCCCTTAATAGAGAAATAAAGGAGAGTGCGGTATGTTAAAACCGATTAGCAATTTATACAAAGTCGCATTGCAACGGGTGATGACTGGTGAGGATCCGGATATTGACGTTGTCCGGGCTTCTGGCGGTCAGCTGATTGCGGTGGCGCATTTTGAAACAGATATTGAAGCCCCGTCACTGGATAAATGTGTGGTCCAGTGCGGGGCTATTTCGTTTACGCTGGAAGAGTTCCGGCGTAAGGTGGTGCAAACGAAGCGTGAATTTTTTGATGCAATTGATAACCGATAACAAGGAGAGTGCTATGAACGGGATGGATGCAATTCGGAAAGCAAATGCGGGTCATAATTTATTGCAGGTTGATTTTGATTTGCCGGTGGGTGATGATGTCGTGTCGTTGGTGATGAAACAGGCGTCGGCAAGTGTGTTGGGCGATGTGACGTTGCGGGCGGAGAAAAAAATCGCGGAGTTGAGTAAGGGGAATAACAAGGAATCGGATGCCGGTTTTTTGAAGTCACTGCAGGAAAACAAAACGATTCAGCAGAAAAAGGGCGGGTTGATTTACGCGTATCTGCTGCAGGAAACGTTGTTCGAAGAGACGGACAATGGGTTGCGGAAGTTTTTGCGGTCTGAGCGGGATGTGGAGGATTTTTATAAACACATCAATGAAAATGAAAAGGCGCTGGATGCCATGACAAAGGCCCAGGATGCGCTGAAGGTCAAAAAGGACGAACGGGACAAGGAAGTTGAGGAAATTGCCCCAAACTAATCGACAGCGCGAGCTGGGGGCAGTTTCAACTCCAGTGCGCGCTGGCCGAACGGCTGGGATACAGTCGGGGGCCGTGGGACCCGGACATGCTGGCGGACATGGAAGATCCGCTGCGGTTCGAATTTATGAAACTGGGGCTGGAACACGTGAAGAATCAGCACGGTCAGCTGCTGGAGGTCGTGAGTGAGCATATGCCGAAATTTATTAAGCTGATGACGGATGCGCTGGGAACGTCGCTGATAAATTCACAACGAAAGCGGAAAGACCATATTAAGTCGCTGTTTGCGCCAGCGCGGAAGCGGACGCGGATTGTTTTTAAATGAGAGGGTGGTGGTGTGGCTGGTGTATCGTGTCTCGACTACGCTCGACATGACACGGCCGGCGGCAGTTTTCAGGTTTAGAATGGAAGGGTTGTCCTTCAGTCTGCGCTATTGTTTTTGGTCGCCTTATAGATAAGGTGACCAAGTTGAGGCACTGGAAGAGAAAAGATAAGAGAAAAAGATAAGAGCCGTCGTTCGGGAGAACGACGTTCCCGGGGAGGGGTTTGATGGCGAAGAAGATAATTAAGATTGTGATGCCGGTGGCACCGGAGTTGGCGGAAAAGATGCGGCGCTGGGAGGCGTTGCGGTTGCAAATGCGGGCACTGGAAGAGGAAATTCGGGCGAATGTGCTGCAATTAAAGCAGACGGTGACGGTGGAGAATGTGCGGGCGACGTACAGTAAGGGCCGCGGGAAATATGATTATGCCAAAGCGGCGGAGCCGCATAAGCCGCCGTTTAATGTGATTGAACGGTGTTCGACATTGAAAACGGATTGGCGGACGGTGTGCGAAAAGCTGAAGGTGCCGGAAAAGGAGTTGGCGGCGGTGTATGAAGAGGGGGAGGCGTCGGTGAAGGTGAAGTTGATTTTGTGAGGGGGAGGAACATCCTCCGTCTCCACTGTGTGGAGCCACCCCCTTCAAAGGGGGATTTCAAGATATCAACATTAGTTCAGAAATGGTGAGAGGTGAACGGGGAGAACATCCCCCGAGGTTTCGCAAGCGAAACCCCGCCCCCTTCAAAGGGGGAATAAAAGCAGGACAGGATGTAACGCAAAAACCACAAGGATGTGGATATGAATATGCCGAATGGCGCGGGCAGCATTATCGCGTATTTGTCGCTGTATGATGTAGATTTTTCAAAGAAATTGGGGGCTGCTGCAGGGCAGTCGGAGGCGACGGCGCAGAAGATCCAGAAGGGGCTGAACGTAGCGCTTTTGGCCGGGGCGGCGGCGTTTGCGGTTTCGGTGGCGGCGGCGGCGAAGTTTGAAAAGGAAATGGCGAATGTCAACACGCTGCTGGATACGTCGGATCGGAATTTCGGGCGGCTGACGGACGGGGTGCTGGCGCTGGCCAAGGAAGTGCCGGCGTCGGTGACATCGCTGACCGCGGGTCTGTATGATTTGATTTCCGCCGGGGCGGATACGTCCACGGCGATTGGTTCGCTGAGCCTGGCGGCACAGGCGGCCACGGCCGGGGTGACGGGGGTTGATGTGGCAGTGAAGGCCGGAATGGCCACGCTGAATGCCTACGGTATGGAGATGGGCGAATTGCAGCGGGTGTATGATTTGCAATTTTCCACGGTGAAGAAGGGTGTGCTGACCTATGAGCAGATGGGGAATGCGATTGGGAACGTATTGCCGGCAGCGGCAGCGCTGGGGGTAAGTCTGGAAGATGTGTATGGTTCTTTGGCACATGTGACAAAAAGCGGGATTGAGGCCCAAAGCGCGACGACGTATTTGGCGCGGGCGTTTGACAGTATGGTGGAAAACCGCGAGAAGTGGGAAAAGCTGGGCGTGGCTGTTTTTGACGTCGAGGGTAATTTCCGGGGGCTGGAACCGGTGATTGGTGATTTGGCCGGGAAGCTGGACGGGTTGACTGTTGAGCAGCAGGCCATGACGCTGGGTACGCTGGACATGGAAAAACGGGCGAAAAAAGCCATTCTATCCATGACGAATAATTATGAAGGTTTTGTGGAAACCATGGCGGATGTGGCTGATTCCAGCGGGGCCATGGAAGATGCGTTTAAAAAGCAGATGGCAACGTTTTCGGCGCAGGGGAATATTTTTAAGAACGTTATCCAGACGAGTTTTATTGAGATGGGGCAGGAGTTGTTGCCGGTGCTGACTAGTACGCTGGCGTTTTTGAATGAGCATGACGACGCCCTGGTGGTGATTATCAAAACCCTGGGCAAGACAGTGATGACGATTGGGGCGCTGGTCGCGGCTTACAAGATTTACACGCTGGCAGCTAAGGCATTGAAGACGATGAACGGGCTGATGGCGACCAGCTTCGGGCCGATTGGGCTGATAATGGTGGCGCTGGTGGCGACGATTGCGGCGCTGAATGCGGCCAGCCAGGAGCAGCATAAGGAATTTTTGGCGAATACGGATGCGATTAGTGATAATCTCAACGAACTAAACAAGTTAAAATCGCAGTACGATATTCAACAGGGCCGGATTGAAAAGGCAACCAAGGGGTCGGTACAATACAAGGCTGCCGTAGAAAGCCAGGCCAAAATTCAGGCGAAATTTGAAAAGATTCTGGCGTTATCGGGAAAAAAGCTGGATGATTATAACGGAAGTTTAAAAGACGCGGCCGACGACATCCTGAATATAAAAACGGACGAGTTGAGGGAAAAACAGGAGGGGCTGACTGCGGCGCTAAGTGCGCTGAATACGCTTCAGGAATTGCGGAACATCGGCGTTAATGAATCAGCAGAGGACAATGATCGGCTCACCAGTGCGGTCGCGCGGGCGACGGGGGCGTTGACGCCATATACAAGCGGCTGGCAACGGCTCATGGTTACGCTTGGGCTCACCAAGGGTGTTACGGAGGATCTGCTAGAAAAGCAGGCGGCGGTAAACAAAGAGCAGAAAGAAACGATTGATATTGAGTCGCAATTGATTGCGCTGGGTATTCAAACCACCGCCCAGCTCGAAGAACAAAAAGACCTTTGGCAGGGATATAAAGACAGCCTGGTTGAAACGAAAATGACTAAAGAGGGGCTGTCTAAGGCGCAGGTTAAGCAGTTGGTTGAATATAAAGAGCTGGATTCGAGAATTAAGGCGATAAACGAGCGGCTGGTTGCCGAGACGGATAAAACCAAGAAACAAACCGTGGCGGTGCGGACCCTGACGACTGACACCGGCGCCTTGAATAGTGTTCGCGGGAAATCGGTGACACAGCTGGAAGAGGAATTGGCGTTGCTGCCGGTGCATTCGGATGCGTGGTACACGGTGCGGGAACGGCTGGAGGCGGCGAAGGAAGAATACGCGCAGATTGTTACGGAAATTGACGAAACGGCCGATGCGATTCAGGGGCTGGATATTAAAACCCAGGCGCAGACGGAAACGTGGGATTTATTATGGGCGTCGCTGAAGGGTTCGGAAAATTCGTGGGGAGCCTTTAAGGCAACCATGGCTGACACGCCTGAAATGATTCAGGCGGGGATTGCCGGGTTTGGCGACTTAACGCGGCAAATCTTTGACTTAGGAGAGATCGGTGACGGGGCGTTGACGTTGGTGCAAAACCTGATGCAGGGGCTTTTGTTGGGTGGGTTGAATCCGGTTGCGTTGGGTTTTCAGGCGGCATCTTTAGCGCTTACCGCGTTTATGGGCAAATCGGAAGAACATCGATATACGGCTGAAGAACTAATCGAGTCCTGGGGTGTCTGGGGCGATGAGATTCTGGCGACGCAAGAAGCGATTGATAGTATTGATACGACGGCGCCAATCCGATTGTTGGATGCATATGACGACTTGCTGCAAAAGGCAATGGAGTCTTCCGCTTTTTACAAAACCAAAGGGTACATGGATGCCTATAATGATTCGCTGGAAAATATTGCAGACCTGCAGGAAAGAATAAACGGGTTTCTGGCGGCATTTATATTTGAGACAAATTTTGATGACGTATTCAACGCGCTTGATTTTCTTAGCCAAAAAGCGTTTGATTTGGCTGATTATTATGGTGCTGCATTTGATTCAACCGGGCTGCAGCAGCTTATTGCAGACCAAATCAGATTGGGCGAAATAGCGCTGGTAGCTCTTATTCCGGGAACGCAGGCGTACCGGGATTTGCAGGATGAAATCTGGGAGGCGGCGGCGGCGCAGGCGGTGCTGAATGGTGAGGTGGAAACGGCGGATGAATATTATACCAAATACGGTATTACGCTGAACGTTAACCGGAAGGCGAGTAAGGAATTCACCGGGGCCATGATTGACCAGACTACGGCGACTACGGATGGCGCGGAAAGTATGAAGCTGTTGGATGCGACCATGGAGCCGGTGCCGGCGGGGTTGGGGAAGATTACTGAAGCGGCGGGGGGAACGAGTAAGGCATTGGAGAGGAATGCGGCCGGGTTTGGTTTGCTGGATGCGAGTATGCAGCCGTTGCCGGCCAGCTTGCAAGATACGAAGCTGGGGATTGACGGCACAAATGAGTCGTTGGATTATCACAACATGGCGCTGCGGGTGGCAAATACGGCGTGGGGTGGCTTTGATATTGACTGGGGCGATAATTACAGCGACATGATTGGTTCGTTTGGCGGTTTCAATACGGACTTAGAGTCCGCGCTGGGCTTGCTGGATGATATTAATTATTTCAAGGTAGATTTGGACGCGACTTCGGCGGATGAGCAGTTGGGACAGTTGATTTTCAAAATGCGGGCTTATGTCGGCGAAATGGATCCATCAAGTCAGGCATATATGGATGCGATGTCGGCGCTGTTGGGTCTGGAAAGTCAGTTTACGGCGATTGGTGGGGAAATTCCCACGGATCAGACGGGTGATTTTTTTGAGACGGCGGAAAACGGGCCGATGAATGGCTGGGGTATTCCTACGGCGATGAGTACGCTGCTGAGCGGCGTGGAAAGGCTGACGGCGGCGATAGCGAATATTAGTCCGGAAACGTATCAGGCAGGAAAACAGTTGACGCGGGATACGGCACTACCAACCACCACTGGCGGCAATCCAAATTTTATAAAGGCCCACAACGGGATGCTGGCCGGGAATGAGTTGCTGGCGGTGCTTCGGAACGATGAAGCTGTGATTCCGCCGGATGTGACGCGGATGTATAGTAAGCCTGCGTGGGAGAGGTTTATTGAGTCCGGGGATGTGATGGCGCTGGTGGCGGGTCTGACCGGGTCGTTGCCGCGATTTCACCGGGGTAGGGATGTGGCGCCGACGGAAGCGCCGATGCCGACAATTTTTCAGCCGTTTTCGGCGGCGTCAGTTGAGGCGGTTGGGGATAGTTCCGGGGCCGGCGCGGTTCAGCAGGAGCGGAATGTGCAGGTGATGGTGAATAATCCGGGGCCGGAGACGTATTTGGATGTTTTTTACAGTACGGGCGAAAAGTGGCTGGCGGATCGGGAGCGGAATAGTGTGACGGTGAATCATTTTAGGGACTAAGGGCCTTCATAGAACGAAGGCCTTGAGGAGTTTTGCAAGGAGCGCAAAACGTCCATGGGGCGGGACGTGATGTTGGACGTCCCCCACCTCTGCTGATGCAGAGGCACCCCCTTCAAAGGGGGATTTCAGATATCAACATTAGTTGGGTAATGGTGCGACCAAAGAGCGGTCGCAACGGAGTTTGCGCGAACAAAGGACGTTCGCGAAGCAAAACGCCCACAACTGACAGGGAATTAAAAAATGGCAATGTGTCACGGACGGTGCGAACGTCCAGGCTTCGCAATATTTCGGGACGCCGTAAAATCGGCTATACGTGAGGAACCCGAGGCCGAGGTCTTTTTAGGTTCCAGGTTAAGTTTTCTGGTAACTTTGGCTGCCGGGTTAAAATCCCGGGCGCATTGCCGGTTATAATTGAGATGAATCGCGAGATGGTGAGAGCAAAAAATAAATAGAAACATCCCCCGAGGTTTCGCTGCTGCGAAACCCCACCCCCTTCAAAGGGGGAATAACAGAAGGAATGGCGGGACATGGAAAAAGCGGATGTGGCGGTTTTTTTGATTAATAGTTCGGGGTCGGTGATATATCGGTCATTTTTCTTTAGTGATGAGATTTCCGGGCGGGTGCGGAAACGGCCACAACGACGGCTGGCGTCAATGCAGGCGGCAGGGGATCTGCCTGTGATTTGGGATCCGGTGAAGGAAAGTGCGCTGGGAACGTCGGTGCCGATTGAAATCAGTGTGCCGCTGGTGGTGGCGCGGCGGTTTCCGACCCGGGCGAGTGATTTGGCGGCTACCGGGAGTATTTACGATGATACAATTACAAAGATTTTGTTGTTGTTGCCAATAACTTCGCAATCCCGTTATTGCCGCGTGTATTACAATGGGTATCAGAATGACGGCGGAAGCTGGGATTCGGTGGACTGCTGGTTAACGCCGGATGTGCGGGTGCGGTATATCATAGATGGGCAGGACGTGAAAACGGTTACGACTTTAAATTTTGTGGGGCCGAAATATAGACGGGCAGGACGTGAAAACGGTTACGACTTTAAATTTTGTGGGGCCGAAATAGATGGGTATACGAGCTGATAGTCCCTGGGCGGCAACGCTTTTTCCGGCGTCGTACTTTATGGTTGAGGTGGTGCTGGACCCGGATGGTGAGGCGATTTTGCTGGGTGATGAAAACGGGATTGAAACGATTGGGTTTATTGAAAATGGCTCGGCTATTTCACCGACGGCGAATGATTCAATGGTTTTGCGGCCGCTGACGATTACGTTTAGTAATCCGAACGGCGAATGATTCAATGGTTTTGCGGCCGCTGACGATTACGTTTAGTAATCCGAATGAGGGCTTTGACGCGTTTGGCGGGCGGGCCGGGGGGCAGTTCCGCGAGGTGCAGCGGATTCTGGCCAGTGCTGTGATTGCAACGGCGGGGGCGCTGACGCTGGAAGACGGGCTGCTGGATTTTCAGGCGAGTGAAGTGATTGTGCTCAGCGACGGGACAAATAGTGAAAAGGTGACGATTTCCAGTATTGTGGGCAGTACGGTTAATTTTAGTCCAAACCTAACGGATGGCTATGCGGCCGGCAGTGTGGTGAGTAGTTTGCCGGTGGCCGGGCAGGAGGTGAGCGTGCGGTTGCGGCTGAATGCGGATGCTGCTAATTATGTGGAAGTTTATCGGGGGGTGGCGCGGGAGGCGTTTGAGCTGGGGAGCGGTAAGGCTACGTTGCGGCTGGACAATATGCATGCCCTGCTGCTGAGTGCGCCGTTACGGATTATCAGCACCAGTCCCACGCCGACGAAGATGGCGAATTTTCAGGGGCAGATGGAAACGGCGCTGGTTTGGGATGATGCGGCCAGTACGAGTTTGACGGGAATTACGGTGTATGCGGGGGCGTTTCCGGGGGAATATGGTATTCGCATGGACAGCAGCACTACGTTTACGGTGACGGGGCCGAATATTCCGGATATTCAAGGGAGTACGGCCAGTGATTTTTATGATGTGACGGATGCGACGGATAGCCATGTCAAGATTGCCAGCGCGGACTGGACGAGTCCGACGGCGGGGGATACGTTGGCGTTTCATGTGGCGGTGAATTTTGTGGCGAAAACGCTGCCGCAGATTATTTATGAACTGCTGCACGATTACGCGGGGATTCCGGACAGCCAGATTGATGTGAACTTGACCAGCAGTGTAGTGGACGAAGCGGAAAAGCCGCCGGGTACGGTTGGCGGGACGTTTAATGTGTGCCAGGCGTTGACGAAAAACGACGCGCTGACGCTGAGCTTCGCGAAGCAGATGGCCACGGGGACGGCGCAGATTACGGTGCTGGAGGCGATTATGACGCTGCTGCCACATGGGATTGCTTTTATGGCGCAGGGGATTTCGGGCAAGTTCCGGCTGATGGTTTTGCATCCGGAATGGGCGGAGTATGTGGCTGCTGAATTGGTGACGCCGGATGTGATTGGGAATCCGACGGTGCGGCGGTTGCAGCCTTTTAATGCGTTTATGGTGCATTATGCCTGGGATTGTACGGACGCGGAAAATAAGGGTCACGATCAGTCGAATGATTTGCAGGCGAGTCCGGCGGAGTTGTTGGGTTCGGAAAGTATGGTGGATTATTATGTGCCGTTTTTGAGGGGGTAGCAAGAGGAAAGCGCCGATACGGAGATCGGCATTCCCAGGGCGCGGGGATCAAAAAGATAAAAGAAACATCCCCCACGTTTTCGCTGGCGAAAACGCACCCCCTTCAAAGGGGGAGTCGTCAACCAAAGAGCGGGCAAAAAAATAAATACGGAGGCAATTATGTTTGAACTTTTTATTGTGTTTTTTGGAATTTTGAGTGGATTCGCAAAGGCGGTGCGGGATACGGTAAACGACCACGCGACGAAGATGCGGTTAACCGGGTCTTTTTGGGACCGGAAAATGGGTATGGACGGTGATGCCGGAAAGTGGAAAAATGATGGGTGGCATTGGGCTGATGCTTTCCATGTTGGTTCGATAGTCGCCTATTTTGTGTTCGCGGCGGTACACGCATATGTGAGTTTTGACTGGAAAATTCTGGGTAACGGCCCGGCGGTTATGTATTTTTTAGGAATGGTGTTCTGGACGATACTTTTTTCCGCGTTGTTTCTGAGTTCGTTTAACTTGTTTTATAAGAAATTATTGATAAAAAAGTGATATAAAATTCTTTGACGGGGGACCGCGAAAACCCCACCCTCGGTTTGGCATGGGGCGCCGGCGCATTGCATAAAGGCAATGCACTCCGAAAAGAACATCCCCCATCTTCGCCGGAGGCGAAGCCACCCCCTTCAAAGGGGGAATTTGGGGCAGGGAACGGATAAAGAGAAGGGATACAGGGACGTGGTTCCATTTTACAGGGACGGTAATATTACGATTTATTATGGGGATAACAGGACGGTTATGCCGCATTTGGGTGGGCTGACGGCGATTGTGAGTGATCCGCCATATGGGATTGGTTTTATGGGTAAGGGCTGGGATAAGTCGGTCCCAGGCATAGACTTCTGGACTCCAATACTAAACTCATGCCTACCCGGTGCAAACTTATTCGCGTTTGGCGGTTGCCGGACGTATCACCGGATGGTCTGCGCTATTGAGGATTCCGGGTGGGAAATAAATAACTTTTTGAGCTGGATGTTCGGATCGGGATTTCCAAAAAGTACAGATATAAGCAAGCAAATTGACAAGAAGGCTGGGGCGGAACGCGAGGTTTTAGGGAGTCATAAACAACCAGCGGCGAATAAGCCCGGTGGTAGTAGCTTAAATATGAGAGTTGTCGGGATGCCGAAAGAGTGTAAAATTACAGCCCCCGCACCGGACGACGCGAAAACATGGGACGGCTGGAAATACGGCAAGCAAAACCTGAAACCTGCGATGGAACCTATTTGCTACGCTCAAAAACCATTTGACGGGACTGGTTTTGCGAATGCGCTGGAGCATGGCGTGAGTGGGTTGTGGATTGATGGCGGGCGGGTGGAAACTGATGAAATAAAAGAAACACATGCGTATAAGGGTGAAAAGCCGACAATCTATAATGCGAATGCCAGTTACTGGGAAAAACACAATGGAAATGGTACCAGCAACACAAAAGGCCGATACCCTGCAAATATTTGCCACGATGGGTCTGCGTGTGTGGTGGGTGAGTTTCCGGTGACGGGGCCATCCAATGGCATGACAACAAACAAGGGTTCTATTTGGGGCTCTAAAAATAGCGACGTAAGGCAAAAGGGTTATTCCGGCACCGGTTCCGCCGCTCGATTCTTTTATTGTGCAAAGGCCGCCCAACGTGAACGCTGGTTTTACTGTCCTGTGTGCAAGGACGCTTATCCAGTATCTAAACGGGCTGAACATCAGGAAAACGAAACCCATCCAAAAGATTTAGAGTTGTATCAGCATCCAACTGTTAAGCCTGTGGAACTTATGAAATACTTATTGAGGTTGGCGACTATGCCGGAGGTTAATTTGATATGCGATCCGTTTATTGGTACGGGGTCCACGCTTGTCGGTGCGGCTGAGTTGGGTATTCCGATTATTGGGATTGATAACGATATTCGAAATTGTGTGATTGCAAAGCGGCGGGTGCAGGCGGTGCTGCGGGATGGGGTGCAGTTGGGGTTGTTGGGGTTTGAAGAGGAAGATAAGGGTTGCGGAGATAGAGAATAAAGATAAGAGTTGCTGAGATAGAGAATAAAGATAAGAGACAAAGATTGAACATCCCCCGTCTCCACTGCGTGGAGCCACCCCCTTTAAAGGGGGAATTTGGGGCGGTAACATTAGATGAATAATGATGACGACATCCCCTGCTTTTGCCGGTGGCAAAACCACCCCCTTCAAAGGGGGAATGGGGAAAGATAAAGAAAAGACAAAACTGCCGATACGGGGCGAACAGAGAGCGTTCGCCTCCGGCATTCCCAGGAGGGGAATAGATAATGGCGGAATTTGCGGTGGTGATAAATCCGGGGTATAGTAAGAGTCCGGAAAATGCGCGTCAGGTGGGGGATATTCTGGCGGTGAAGGATGAGGATGATATCTTTTATACCTGGGCGGACATGCTGTTGCGCGGGACGTCGGGGATGATGATGCCTTTTTCGCCACGGTTGTATGATAAATATTTCGACCGGACGATGACGGTGCGGCAACCTAACGGGGCTGTGTTCCGGAAAAAGATTGCGGCGTGTGGAGTTACGGCACGGGCCATGACGGCCAAAGCGCCACGCGGGGTGAGTTATCACGATGTGCCAAAGATGAAGCTGCGGAGTGTGGCGCGGGATGTGCTTGAGGGGGAGCTGAAGGAATCGATGCCGCTGGAGCTGTTGGGGACGCATGGGTTTTCTGACGGGAAGAGTGTGATGGAAACGTGGCCCTGGGGGCGGCGGGAGTTGTCGCGGGTGTTGACGGTGTGGGTACCTGACGGGGAATTTGGGGAGACGGAAGAACATCCCCCACCTCCACTGCGTGGAGGCACCCCCTTCAAAGGGGGAATCAGAGATATGAAATGTCTGAAGCGGGTGGATGGTAAGGGGTTTGAGAGGCGCTGGACGATTGATTGGAAGAAGCATGGTAAGACGCTGGGGCTGGAAACGCGGATCGTGGATTTGGTGAAGCAGGGGCGGCGGTCGGCGGGGAATTATTTGTTGCGGTTCGGTTTGGATCCGGAAATGACGTTGGCGGAGGTGGCGGAACGGCCGCAAATACCGCTACCGAATCGGTTTTTTGTGAATCCGGGTAAGGGGGTGGTGGCATATGGCGGTTGAAACGGTAACGATTGGAACGGCGGTGGGGCGGGATTATTCTGATTTCCGGGTGTGGGAAGCGACGGAAGGGAAAAACCTGCAGGTGGCCGGTGTGTATCACGAACTGGAATGTTATGACGATGCGGTGATGGACAGCGGGGTGGTGATTAATTCGTTTGCCACTAATCCGGCGTATTATGTCGATATTCACGCGATGGAAACAGAATGGCATGACGCCTCGCTGGGTTCGGGGTTTACGATTGACTATACCGGCGCGCTGTCGAATATATTTACGGTTCAGGAAGCGCATATCCGGATCCGGGGGCTGCAGTTCAACTCGGGCAGTGCGACCGGGGCCTGCCAGGCGATAAATGTGTATGGCGTGGGGGCAATCGCTGACCCGGACATCCGGATTGATTCGTGCATTATTTACGGGGAAGGTTCGGCTGACGGGTTGGGGATTAAGCTGGATGATTCCGCGATAACGGTGACGGTGGTGAATAATATTGTTTACGTCGATACGGGTTACGGGATTAATATTGCTTCCGTGGTGGCGGCGTATGTTTACAATAACACGGTGTTTGACGGGGCGACCGGTATTCGGCAATATTCGGGAACGGTTTACGCGAAAAACAATGTGTGTGTGGGGCAAAGCACGGCGGCGTTCGCGGGGACGTTTCATGCGGATAGCGATTACAATGTCGGCGGGGATACGACTGCGCCGGGGTCAAATAGCCAGGACAGTAAAACGGCGGCGAATTGTTTTGTGAGTGTGGCCAGTGGTTCGGAGGATTTTAATATTAAGGATGCGGATTCGCCATTATATCAGGCCGGAACAAATCTAAGCGCTGACGGAAATTTTGCCTTTACGGCTGACGGGGTTTTGTTCGCGCGGCCGAGTGCGTGGTCGGTGGGGGCGCTGGAGTGGAGCCTGAGTGATTCGATGACGGTGGCGCGGCTGCAGAACCGGCTGTATTCGATTTTTGCGTTTGGAATTTTTGAAATCAGTCTGGAAGCGGAAATGCAGGATTTGATGGCGGAGTTCGGGGATTTGATGACGGTAAACGTGGGGAGTCCGACGCGGACGTTGACGAAGATTCCGATTACACGGGTGGGGTATACGCTGGTGTCGCGGAGTCGGGTGCATTTGACGGGGGTTTTCGGGCAGTGGCTGGAGAATGAGAATGGGGCGTGGGCGTCTGAATAGGCCGGCAAGAGGAGCCCTTGCCTTAAGGAGTTTTTAAAGAAAAGAAGGGGGCAGATATGGAATCTGCCCGTACGGAGTCAGAAAAGAGATAAAGAACATCCCCCGTCTCCACCAAGGGTGGAGCCACCCCCTTCAAAGGTGGAATGGGAGGGGGCGAGGTGCTGGAAAAGAGATAGAGCCGGACGGACGGTACAAGCCCCACAGATTGCAACGTCAGATTGCATGAAGGGACTGTTTGCTGCCTGGAGGGGTAGTTATCCCAGCATGGGGGCGTTTCGGAAGTGCGGTCGAACCTTACGCGGAGCGATTGTCGGGGTGTAAGGTTGCAAAGCGGTGTCGTGTCTCGACTACGCTCGACATGACACGAATTATTGGGGAAAAGAAAAACGTCCCCCATTTCTGACGGGTTGAGGTGTTTGAAAAGAGATAAAGAACATCCCCCACCTCTGCCGTTGGCAGGGGCACCCCCTTCAAAGGGGGAATTTTAAAAAGGATTTGATATGGTTTGTTTACGAGTGGTGAACGGGGCGACTACGCTGGATTTTGATGAGAATGAGGTTCAGTATGTGGATTGGAACTGGAGCCGGGGCTCGGATTCGTATGTGAAGCAGACGGGTAAGGTGGGAATGTATTACAGCCCCAAAGAGGCGACCGAAACGGCGCTGGCAAATATCCGCATTCATAACGCGGATCTGACGAATGCGAAGCTGGATACGCTGGCCGGGTGGGTGGATGGTTATGGGCATCCGGCCCCAATATCGGTGTATTACAGGTATGCCGAAACACCGGGGACGTATTTTACGGGGCAGTTGCTAACGGATGAGATTGAGGAGAACTTGCGGATGGGTGGTTATCCGGTGAATTCGGTGGTGGCGTTGAAGTTTGTGAGGTGCGCGGTTTAACGGCAAGAAAAACACTTGCCATTAAACTCGGAGTTTTTGCAAAGAGCGCAAAACTCCACGGTTGGGTGGATTAGATTAAAAAGAAAAAGATAAGAGCTGCCGAGAAAAAGAAAAAGATATGCGCCGATGCGGAGATCGGCGTTCCCGGGTGACTTGGCAAGAAACATCCCCCACTTTTGCCGGTGGCAAAACCACCCCCTTCAAAGGGGGATTTAATAATATTAACATTAGCTGACTAATGTTAATATTTAAAGGGTTTCTTGAGGGCGGTAATTACGGGTAATTGCCGGTAATTTTAAGCGGCAATTTAGCGGCAATTTGCGGCAATTTTTCGGCAATTTTGCGTATAACGCGCGCGTAGGCATATCAGGTGCGGGTGGGGGGTGATGGTGGTGTGCCGGGATGTATTGCCGCGGCGGTCCGGTTGGTCTGGTGGCTGGCACAATTATTGAACAATGTATGTCTTGCATTGTAATTGACTTAGTTTATTGTACTTACATTGGAATTAGGGGAAATTCGTGAATGGATGCGACAATGATTATGATTACGGTGCTGTCGAGTGTGGTTTGTTTATTCCTGGGCGCATACGTGAACGACGGGTTACGCAAAAGGAAGGCGCATGATTGTCCGTGCGACGAGCTTATCAAGGTGACGGTCCGGGTTGAGGGATTGGAAAAATCTTTTGATGCGCTGGGAAAGGTTCTTCATGCCCTGGAAGTTTCGCATAACAAACTTTGGAATCTGGTTGAGGGGCGGCTGGGGCGAATCGAAACCATTCTGGAAGAATTGAAAAAAAATTCATAGGAACAGTTATGAAAAAATTATGGATTCCAATTTTTATTTTATTTTTTTTCAGCACGGCTGGCGCGGGAATTTTTGTGGAATGGAATTCGAATGTTGAAGCGGATCTGGCCGGGTACAAACTGTATGCCGGAAGCGGATCGGAAGCGCTGAAACCGGTGGGTAGCGCCGCCAAGGATTCGGGGCGCTGGGAAATTCCGGACAGCCTGAATCTGTTGTCGCATTTCGCGGTGACGGCTTTTAATTTTTCCGGGGACGAAAGCGGGTTTTCATCCATCATTTCGCGGGATATTTTCGCGGTCAGTTATGAGAAAAATACTCTGGAGTTTTATGTGCCGGAAAATGGGTCGGCTTCGGTGTACATTAACGGGAAGCTGTTCGCGGATATTCTGGGGGCGCCGGGTGATACGGTTTTGGTGCGTTTGCCGAGGGTGATGGCGTATGGTGGCGAATGCGTGGTTGAGCTGAGCACGGGTGCGGCTTACGCGTTTGAGCTATTCGTGACTGGTGACGCGGACCATGACGGGATTATCGGGGTGTTTGACCAGGCGGCGTTTGACGTGGCTTTTGGGACGACGACGCAGTCAACGCGCTACAATCCGGAATTTGATTTTGATGCTGACGGGGATGTTGACGTGTGGGACCAAGTGGAATTTGACTCACTTTTTGGGATGGCAAAAAATGAATAGTTTTTCGATTGGACAGACGGTTACGGTGGAGGTCCGGTTGCAGTTGGATAAGCTGCCGCTGAAGACGGTGGGCTTTCGGTTGCGGTATGACCCGGCGGCTTTGCAGGTGGGTGACATCCGGAAACAGGGTGTTTTCGCGCATGAGAATGCGGCGCTGGTGAATGGTCTTCAGGGTAACCTGATGCTGGGTTATACGAATGCGGATAATGGCGTGGCGGTGGGTGGATACCTGCTTCTGGAGGTTGATTTCACAACGCTGAAGGCGGGAACCCATGACTTGACGCTGGTACCGGATACGGTGCAGGGCGAAACGGGCAAGGAGGCGGATGTGACCTGGAATGATGACACGGTAACGGTGACGGCGCCGGCGGATGAGGTGCCGGTGGCGGTGATAACTCTAACGGTGAAGGGGTAAAACATGGTATACGGATTAATTTATGCGCTGATGATGCTGCTGGGTGGTTATATGCTGGGCTGGCTTGCGCTGTACGTGAAACACCCGGGTCAGATTCGGCCGCGGCTGATGCTGAAGCCGATGGTGGCGGTTATCGGGCTGATGCTGGTGATTGTGGTGAGTTGCGGAATGGCGGCGCTGGTGGGTGATGGTTCTTTGGCGGCGGTGATGGCGGTGGTGTTGCTGGTTTCGTTTTTCGCTTTCAAAAATTTGGTGATTGCGAAACGGCAGAAGATTGCGGGGTAAAAGATGCGTGGATTTTTTGATGGTACCCTATCATCGGGACGGCTGATAATGGTTGGCGTGACGTTTCTGGTGGTATTGACCTGGATGGTGCTTTGTATTGTCCAAAAAAAGCTGCTGGACATCCCGGCGAATGTGTTGGTATTGCTCGGGATTGTGCTGGGTACTAAGGTGCTTGGTAGTGATGGCAAGGTCGTGGGTTTTAAGTTTGGTAAGCATGATGCGGGTGTGGTAAAAGAATAGCACGGGGATTAAATTTTTCCCATGATGGAACGGCCCTGGTTGGCGTTTAGTGCCAGCAGAGGGCCGTTTTTTTGTTTTGGGTTCGGGTGGTGGAGTTAAAGATAAGAGATAAAAGATAAGATAAACTGCCGATGCGGAGATCGGCATTCCCAGGTGGGCGCATTATATTTTGATGACACCACGCTTGACCATTTCGAAGAAGCAGCGCTTCATGGCTTCGGTATCGGCCATGGCGTTGTGGGCGTTGTCGAAATTTTCCCCAAATAAAAACTCATGGAGTTCGGCCAGGCGAGGGCGTTTGTATTTGCCGTACCTACCTGTAAGTTTACATAACTCTACTCCGGAGTTCATGGTGCAAATGGTTTTGGTTTTTTCATGGGGCCGAAACATGCCTTTGCGGACCAGCTCGGCGCCAATGATGTTCAGGTCAAAGGTGATGTTGTGGGCCACCAGGGCCCCGGATATTTGAGCGGATGCCTCAAAGTGGTCGAGCATCCAGCCTAGCGAGATGCCATTTACTTGTGCCCGATGGGTTGTGATGCCATGAACGGCGGTGACTTCCGCCGGGATTTCGAAGTCTTCCGGCTTGGCGATGTCGTTACGGCGCTGTAGTTCTTTGCCGGTTTCGTCGGTGAGGATCCACGCGAGCTGTACCAGGCGGGGCCAATTGTCAGTGTCGGTGATTGGCGCGTTGAAATCCTTTGGGAGGCCGGTGGTTTCGGTGTCGAAAAATAGTAGGTTCATGGTGGTTCCTTTTTTTGGATAAGAAAAAAAACAGAAGCGCCGACACGGAGGTCGGCATTCCCGGGGTTTGTGAATCGCATTGCATAAAGGCAATGCACTCCGGGGGAGTTTTGGGATAACCGGGAAGAAACATCCCCCGTCTCCACCTGCGGTGGAGCCACCCCCTTCAAAGGGGGAATTGGGGCACAACTTTACAGTTCTAATGTTGAAACTGTGCCGCAGTTCTGGCAGGTGATTTCGCCGGCCCCATCGTCGGGAATTTCGCGTTCGTCGATGAGGGGCCAGTTGCATTTTGGGCACTTGACCAGGGCGCCGTAAAGGTTGCTCACGGCTTCATCGATGAGGAGCGCTTCCAGGCTGAGGCCGCGCGCTTTGGCGTGGGCCTGCAGGGCCTCGATAATGTGCTCGGGGACGCCCGTCAGGTGGATGCCGTCGGTGGCACCGGTGATGGCGTTTTTGACGAGTCCGGATTTATCTTTTACGGCGTCCCATTTTTTGAGTAAGTCGTCCGGGATGTATACGGAGCGGGATGGCATTATTTCTCCTCCACAAAAAATTTAGATTCAGCCCCGCCGGTTTGACGGGGCCGGTTATGGTTTATTCTTCAAGGTCGATAGATTCAGGCGATGCCCCGCCGAAGCGGGGCTGGTTTTTTTAATAACAGTGGATTCTGTTTGTTTTTGTTGTGCCGTCCGGCATTGCCATTGTTACAATGTTGTCACAAGAACAGTCTCTATAAGAATCGTTACAATCAACTGTGTAACTTTCTAATTTTACAGGTTTGCCTGTTTCTTTTGCTTCTGCGAATTTAGCATCATATTCGGCTTTTTCAGCTTCGTTTTTAGCATCCTGTTTTTTGCTTATAACGCCTAATTTTTCGTTCATGGCTTCCAGCAAATTAGTTACAGTGTTAGAATCAAACTTATAACCGAAATAACTCATGCCGTCTGCATCAAGTTCTTCCGCCCCAACTTTTTCAGCGATTTCTGATATTTCTTTGGAAGCTAAAATTGTCGCCATTTTTTCATCAGCTTCAATACGTTCACATTGTGCTTTCCACGAAATCAGTTTATCATCAAAATCATATTCAAACAAGTTCGTGTCTGCTGCATCACATCCGCGTTTGTACGTATAACCAACAATTTTCCCAGCCATTGCTAATTCTTTTTGTTCTACTTTCCATGCCGCTTCGATAGGCTCCCAATCTTCAGTTAATGCTATAACCGGTCTTTTAATACTGGTTTCGACATTCATTACAGCCTTAATAATTTCCGGTGTTAGTGCGATACAGCTTCGACCGGTTATCGTTTCAAATGTTACGTTATGTATGTTATTTATTACGCCGTAAATCCCGTTCACGCCAAATTTGACTTCAACTTCAAGTTCTTTTCCTGATTTTGTTTTTGCTAGCATTGTTTTCATTTTCTCTCTCCGAGTTGGGTTCTTGTCTGTGTCGTTAGTAGAATATAACATATTACATTATAAAAGTCAAGGCTTTTTTACGGGTCAGGCAAAAAAAGTGCATTTTTTTTCGGTATAATGGTTGCATTATTAGGGGGCGTGGGGCTTTATGTGTTGTATTTATTAGGGTTAACTAATGCGGGGTGTCTGATGAAAAAAGTTTATTTATGGGTTATTTTTTTACTGCCGGCGGTGCTTTTCGGGATGTACGCGGAGCCGATTGGGATGAATGCGATTAGTCGGGGCGCGGGCACGTGGTCGGATCCGGTGGTGTGTAATAGTGGCGAATTTAGTTGGCGGTATTGGGTGCCGGAGAAGTATCAATCGGACGACTGGGAGTTTGCCGGAGAGGTGCATCTGGACTGGTATCGCAACTGCAGTACGCAGTTTTTTTCCGGGCCGTTTACCAGCTGGGAGGATTTTCAAAATGAGGTGTTTTATTGGGACGGCTTCCGGGCGGGTACGTATTATTTCAGGATTTCGGCACGGGAAAAGGATGGCGCGGATAAAACGTTTCGGGAAATCAGCAGCAGTTCACGGATGCATGTGTATTTCGAGCTGCCGCCGTGGGAGTCGCTGGATGTGGGGCGGATTTACAAACCAGCGAATACGGTGAAGCCGCAGGTGGCGGGGTTGACGATTCTGAATCGTACCGGCGGCAGCGGCAGCAGTGGGGACCCGTGGCATTTTTCCGGGACTGAGTTTCAGTTTGACGTAAATTTCACGGATTCAGGGGGCGCGTATTTGTGGTGTATCGAGCGCCTGGAAAATGGCAGCCCGATGTGTTTGTTAAATCCGCACCGGTATATGCTTTCGCAGGGCGGCGGTGGCGATAATGTGTTGAGCCCGGACAGGGCGGTTTCGGGAACGTTTGCGCCGCTGGAATTTTTTGATGATGTGCAGGTATTTGATTTCGCGGGCGGGCGGTGCATTGCTTCCGGGAATGGTAAGTTTAAGTTGATTTTTGAAATGATGGGCGCGCAGGGGACATATAACCGGGCGACGTATTTTGTTTATTTTGACCATGAGAATATTGAGGGCGTGACCATGCGCCAGGCACCGCTACCGCCGACGGGGGTTCGTTTGACGGC
>Ga0207997_1000110_pt1 | contig 38125 bp, 62 predicted proteins | sample AntAceMetag02UKN_FD_184777 | JGI IMG/M metagenome (GOLD analysis project Ga0207997, IMG submission 184777) | Saline lake microbial communities from Ace Lake, Antarctica - Antarctic Ace Lake Metagenome 02UKN (SPAdes) (version 2) | ecosystem: Environmental > Aquatic > Non-marine Saline and... | reverse complement strand
CTGATGCTGAATTAGCTGAAGACGACTATGAGGAGTTTGGAATCTTCTGTGGAAACCAGCTTTTTGCGAGGAGTGTTATTTCACCGACTCATACGAAATCGGTTGGGGAAGATACAAGTGTAGAATATATTATTAACTTAAATAACAACTAAATATGAGTAGAAAAACCGCACAAGTTTCAGGAGGAGATACAGGAACAGCTCCCCAGTATAACTTTTTAAGAGACGAAGCCAGAGCATCGTCTTGGCTTTTAGCTTATGGCACAAGTACTATCAAGGTTATGATAAACGCCGGCCTTGCCTATTTCGGGGGGGATAAAGTTGAATTTGCCGGAGGATATTCGCCCTTAATGACCGAACCAACAGCGAGTTCAAGGATTGATGTAATCAGTATGACTTCTGCTGGCGAGATAGCAGTAACCGCAGGAACAGAAGCAGATACACCAGTAGCACCGACTTACCCAGAGGCAAACATACCTATCTGTGAGGTCTATCACAAAGCAGGAGAAGTGGAGATAACTGATGAGGAAGAAGATGGAGAGGGGTATATCAATAAGGATTTGAGGACATTTGTCCGCCGTAAGTTTGCTTTTACTATTGTAAGTGATAATTTACAAAAATCTTTAGACGCAGTGCAAGCAACAGGCGAAAATGCCTATACTTTATTGAAATCTTACCAAATACCACACACAGGTTTTGCAAGAGTTAAATTTGACATTAAGACCGGGGATGGTGGTTATGCAAGTCACGGTAGAATATATTTAAATGCTGTTGCTTTTGGGACAGATCGGTCAACGAATAGTATGGCTTATGTGACAAAATCTGAGGACTTATTTTTCCATGCTGGGGATATTGTTTCTTTATATGCCTACATAGATCCAGGTGCGTTTAATGTTTTTGTTCGGAATTTCAGGTTTTATTGGGATATTGAAGGCACACCTGACATAGATTGATTTAAATGTGCTAGTGATACTACTGTCCAAGATTCATAATAATTAATTCACGTGAATCCTACGGAGCCCTTTATCTCAGATTAGCTTAGTGGTCAAGGATGGAGGGTTCCGTAGGGATATTAAATGTCAAGTAAAAAAATTACTCAATTAACTGAATTAGAAACTTCCGCCGATGATGACTTGATAGCGATAGTAGATATTTCAGAGACAGATATAACTAAGCAGACTAAAAAACAGACAAAAGTAAACTTGCTAAAAGAAGTTGTTTCTTTGATTGGTGGAGAAAACCACTGGGACGATGACGGTTCTGACTTAACACCTCACGCTGAAAGAGGGATAGATTTAGGTTCAGGTTCTTTAACAACAACAGGCACAATAACAGGAGATACAATAGCAGTAGGGACGGCTTATACTTTCCCAACGGTAGACGGAACGATTAATCAAGTAATAAAAACAGACGGTTCAGGTGTTCTATCTTGGACTACTCCTGCTGGAGGCGGAGATGTTTCAAAAGTAGGAACTCCAGTAGATAATCAGATAGGAGTATGGACTGGAGACGGAACTCTTGAAGGAGAAGCTAAAGTTACTTTTGACGGAACTGCTTTTAATGTTGATGGGAATATCACAACTACGGGAAGCGTTGATGGGATTGATGTTAATGGAATGTCGGGGTTTGTAATTTTAAACTCAGGACATAGAAATGATATTACAGGAGCAGACCATAGTTCTTTAGTAACAGCTGTTGGATTAAACACAGCTAAGGATACAAACATAGCCCACCCATTAGTAGAGGAAGCAGTGCCATCGGGTGCTGTATTTACTGATACTCAATTAGTTGAAGCAGATATAACTACTATGGGATTTACTAAAGATGTAGAAGTTGATTGGACAGTTACCCAAGCTCCTGCTGTAATTCATGCAACAAACTACACAGACACAGGAGATACAACAGCTCACGCTTCTTTTTCACAATTAGATTATGCAAGTGCAGGACATACAGGATTCGCTCCTGCCTTGGGTGCAGACGACAACTATGTAACAGATACGGAAAAAGCAGCATTACACCCTGCTGTAACAATAGGGACAGGGAATGGACTTTCATTATCAACTCAGGCGTTAAGTTTAGCAGCTGCTGATACTGACACGACTGGAGCATTAACGGATACTGATTGGGATACTTTTAATGAGAAGCAGGACGCTATGGGAGAAGATGATAATTATGTAACAGACGCTGAGAAAACCAATATAGGTAATTTAGATACAGCTGCTTATGAACCGATAGCAACCTTTGCTGCTGCATTAGGAGAAGATGACAATTATGTAACCGATACAGATATAACTCTTTTAGGTAATACTTCAGGGGCTAACACAGGTGACCAAGACCTATCAGCATTGGCGTTAAAAGCAATAACTATATCAACAACAGCTCCATTATCAGGAGGAGGAAATTTATCGGCTGACAGAACATTAACAATACCAGCGGCAACCAGTATTGCGAATGGTTATCTAAGTTCCGCTAATTGGACTACTTTCAATAATAAATTAAGCAATATAAACAGCGAGTCCATAGACGAATTAAGTGATGCCGATACTACAACAGACGCACCAGCAACGAACGAGGTATTAAAATGGAACGGAGCTAATTGGGTTCCAGCTGCCTATAATTATACATTTGCTTTTTCTATCGCCTCTTTTACAGATAATGAAGCTACTACGCAACTAATAGGTTCTGGTGAGTGGGAAGCTACTGGTGCAATAACCTTTGATATGACATATAGTAACGGACCCCCGACAGCAGGTGTAGTAAAGCTATCAAGTAACGGTGGTGTATCTTGGGGGAGTGATTTAACCTTAACCTCTCCGTATTTAACTAAAGATTCTGCCGAAGGAACAGATTATCCAAATGCTAAAGACCAGTATGTTAGGTTTCAACTTGATGTTGATAAGGGTGCAGAAAACGATACTCAATATGAAACAGCTATTTACTTTAGAAATCATATTAGATGGGGAATTTCAACCAAAGGTAGTGGATTTACCGAAGCCGATGTAGAAGGATTATCTGGTAGTGCTATTAGTAATGACCATACAAGAAGTGTGGCTCTTACTCCAGGTGCTAATGATTATTTGGTGTTTGCTTTTCCGTCTACCTATACATCAATACCCGACGGTGATGATTACGAAGATGATGGAACTTCTGGATTTAAATTTAATAATATTGCTTGTGCCTTTCAATCTCCAGAAACAGTATCAATAACTAACTCCGCAGGATATACAGAAAACTATAAAGTTTATGCTTCTTATCAAAAGAATCTAGGAAGCCATACTTTAGCAACATCTACAGCCGCAACACAGATAAATCCGCTTTATTATGGGACAACTGAAAAAGAAGATACATTTTTAGAAGCTGATATAGAAGGATTAGGAACTAATGAGATAACTAATGATAATACTCAAGCTTGGGATGCTGTTACTACAGGAGTAGGAGAATATATGTTATTTGCCTTCCCCAAACGATTAGGAGATGTAGCGTTCTGGGTAGGAGGATTTGAAGGAGGATTTGAATCATTAGAAACAGTATCGGTGACCAACGCTAATGGTTGGACCGAAGATTATTACGCTTGGCGTTCAACAAATAGTAATCTTGGGGAAACATTAGTAGAAACCAAATGAGTATAGAATTAATATCAAAAATATCTCCCAAAAATGATGGATTTACAGGAATGGTAGATGCTGACCAGATATTGGGCGGAGGTGCTTTTGGAACATTACCAGACGTTTGCTTGGCTGCTTCTAATATAACCCAGCATCAAGCTTCTATTACTGGATTAGGAACGATTGCGAGTGGAACTTGGAGTGCCGATTCTATTGCTGATAATAAGATAGTTTCTGCTTTAACGGGCAAGACATATAACGGATTAACACTAACATCAGTAGTAACAGGATTTACCATAGCAGGAGGAACTACACCCAAAACCCTAACATTAGACGACGACTTTGTAGTATCTACCCAATTATCAGCCATAGGGGCTAATACTGGAAAAGATACCAATGTTTCAACTAATCTATCTGAAGGCACAAGCACAGAAACTACAGTAGATGTTAATTCAAGTGATGGAAGTAATGCGACTTTGGTATCAGCGTCTACAATAAGAGCAGGACTTTTAACAAAAGCAAAATGGGATGAGATAGTAGCAAATAGTTTAAAAGATACTGATGTAGACCATAATGTTTCAACTACTTTAGAGGTTGGCACAAATAATACAACAGAATTATCAATTACTTCTGATGGTGGAGCTGATGATATTACTCTACCAGTAGCAACCACTGCCGTTACTGGCGTGATAAATAGCGCGATGTTTGACGCTTTACATGCCGCTGGAACAGACCCAAACGACCACGCTCAAAATGCAGACACCGCTTTAGGGGCTCAGACAGAAAACCTAGATATGAATACCCATAAGATTATAGGAGTCACAGACCCGACAGCCAATCAAGAAGCAGCCACTAAAAAATATGTGGATGATAACGCTGGAGGAGCAGCAACGGGAACGATAATGGCTTGGGGAGGAGCAGACGCTTCTCCACCGACAGGATATTTAGAGTGCGACGGTGCGGCAGTATCAAGAAGCACTTATATTGCTTTATATGGGATAGTAGGAACGATGTTTGGAGTAGGAAACGGAACAACTACATTTAATCTTCCTAATTTACAAGCTAAATTTCCAAGAGGTTCGGTTAATGGAGTAAATCCAGGTGGAACAGGAGGAGCAACTTGTCATGCACATGGTATCGGCCATTGCCATACATTAGCAGGAGTATTTACTGACGATAGTTGTTATAATTGTATTTGGGGGCAAGGAACTGATGTGCTTCATGAGGCAAGTTGTAGAACAGGCACGAATCTTAACTTGATTGCCAATCGTGATATATGTAAGGTACATAGACATACTTTTAGTTCTTGGGCAAGTACAGGTCTTAGTAGTATCGGCAATACAACACCGTGTTCAAATATTCCACCTTATCAAGATGTTATATGGATAATAAAAACTTAGAAGATATAATTTGGCTATTTAATTGTTCTAAATCCAGCCGAGGGATAATAAGATTAAATCTAGACGAAGGAGCATACTTATTTAAAATAGCCAAAACAATAAAGGGAAAGATATTGGAAATCGGCAGATTTGAAGGAGGAAGCACATTGCTTTTGGCATTTGCCACAACAGGAGAGGTTGAAAGTATAGATATAAATCCCAAGAACGATGAGTTTGTAAAAGTAATAATGAAAAACTTTGGGATTAAAAATATTAAATTAATTATAAATGACGTCAATAAGGTAGAGCTTAAAAAGGAATATGATATGATTTTTGTAGATGGCGACCATACCTATGAAGGAATTAAAAGGGATTATAAACATTTATTCCCAGCCCTGAAAATAGGAGGACATTTGCTATTTCACGATTACTCCCCTTCCCAGCCAGATGTTATGAAGTTTTTAGATGAGCTTTCAGAAAACGAGAAAAGAATTAAAGAGATTAAAAAAGTAAGTTCATTAGCCCATTATATAAAAGTTTTATGAAAGAAACCGACCAATTTTATTTAATAGAAAAGTTAAAAAGCGGACAAGGGATTTCAGATGAGCCGTTTAGTGTTCCTTTAACTATACTAATACAAACATACAACGATGCGGAAACCATAACTGTTTGCCTTAAAAGATTACAGAAACAAAATATAATCCCCAATATAATTATCTTTGATACGGGGAGCGATGACGGAACGATTGAGTTAATAGAAACCCAGATTAAGAACGATATTTATTATCCTTCCCAGATAAAACTAATTAAAGAAAAAGTAAAAATGAGCAAGACGGAAAAGAAAGGATATGTCAGGCATAAAATAGCCGATATAGTAGGAACAAAATATATAATGTTTTTAACAGCGACAGTCTTAATACCGCCATTTTCCATACCTTTGCTATTAGAGGAGTTAGAAACAGACCCAAAATTGGCGATGATAGGAATAAAATACGAGCCGAATATTCCCCACGTTCAAATGGGGGCAACCATAATGAGAACAGAAATAGCCAAAGACATAGAGTGGCTAAAAGCCCTTCAATGCGGTTGTAGAAATGCCCGAGACCAAATAATAGCCCAAGGATTAAAGGTCAAACACCATAATAAATTAACAGCCATACACTTATTATATGGAAATTAAAATTATAATACCAACGGCAAAAGTAACCGACTTTAGAGATGCTATGTTAGCCCACTGGCCTAAAAGAGATGATAGTAAAACAGACGCCCAATGGATAGAGGAACAAATAAAAAAAATGATAAGAAGTAAGTATAAAAGAGGATTACAATTATTAGCTGAAGATGACGCTTCAGATATAGTTCAATGATTTTAGGAGTAATACCAGCCAGATACGCCTCAACCAGATTTCCAGGCAAACCCTTGGCTCTAATAAAAGGAAAGCCAATGATTAAGTGGGTTTATGACGCAGCTAAAAACTGTCCTGATTTAGATGAGGTAATAGTAGCCACAGACGACAAGAGAATAGCCGATGTTGTTGGCAGGGCAGAAATGACAGGAGAACACGAAACAGGAACTGACAGGATAGCAGAAGTAGCCCGAAGACACCCAGCCGACATAGTAGTAAATATACAAGGAGATAAACCGTTTATCAGACCAGAGGATTTAAGCAAGCTAATCAGAGAGTTTCATTCAGATATGGGAGTTATGATACACCCCCTAAAAGAAGGATTTGAGGACTACAGCGTAGTTAAGGCAGTGATAGACCTAAAAGGATACTTATTATACGCCTCAAGATACCCCATACCTTACAAGCAGAACGAAGGAATAACATATCAATCTGGAGGAATATATATATTTACGGGCGACTTCCTCCAAACATTTACAAAATTAAAACCAACCCCCTTACAACAAACAGAAAGTTTAGAACAATTAAGGGCATTGGAACACGGTTATAAAATACAAACAATATATATAGACAAGGAAACTTTCGGAGTAGATACTCCTGAAGACCTTGAAAAAGCAAATGGATACAAAAAAAAAGAAGGAAGAGGTCCAAAAGAAGTTTGACGAAGTAACCCAACAAATAACCCAACTTTCCCAATTAAGAGAACAATTAAAAGGTCAATATTCTTTATTAGAAGAACAGGAGAAAGAAGGAAAAGAAAAGAAAAAAGAAGAACCTAAAAAATAATGTCAAATAATATACTGCAATTAGGAACTGTTGGAATTTTATTTGCTTTTGCTATCCGTGAATTCTTTTTATATCTCAAGGCAAAAAAGAACGGAAATGGAAAAACAGACAGCAAACAAGATATTAAGTTAGCTGTTATAGAAGAAAAGGTTAGGGCAATAGAAGAAAATCATCTCCCGCATATAAACAAACGATTGGAAAGAATAGAAGAAAAAATAGATATTTTAATTAAGAAGTAGTTCTTTAGAAAGGAGGCTCACAATGAACCATGTCAAAAGGATACTTTATAATGAAGTCCCCAAAACCAACGAAGAAATAGACCATCTCTATGATATAATAGAAATGGTAGTCAATCATATTGACAAGGGACTTCACTTCAGGTTTGTTATTGAAGAGCTGGAAATGGACGAAGATACCTTAGGACGGTCATAGTTCCGACCTCCTCCACAATGGGATTGAGCTGGCGATAACATCAATAGCTCAATCCCCACATTTATATGATTAAACCAAAAATAAATACACCAAAGTGGATTGTAATCATTTTTGTGGAGCACCATCAATAGGATAATCACCATTATAATAATGATAAGCAGGATGACAGGATTTACAATAGGTAATTAGGTTTTTCATCCGATTGTCAGTTTTATCTCCATTAATATGATGGACACAAGCCATATTTTTGCCAGAAACATCTTTTCCACATTTTTGACAGGTGAAATTGTCTCTTTCAAGCACATTAAACCTCATTCCTCCAAATCTTTTTCTATTGTTTAATTCAATTTGATTCTCCCGTGTTCTTTTACGACATAATTCAAGATTTCTTAAGCGATAATTTCTCTGGTTTTCTCTCACTTGTTTTAAATGTTTTTTTTGCCAAATAGTTTGATTGATGTTGGGGATATTTTTACACTTATTACAAAGTTTTTGCCAAGAGATATTTGAAGTGAATTCTTTTTTACATAAAATACATCGTTTAATTGGAAATTTTCTTTGAAGAAGCTTGTATCCCCTTGCTATATGAAGACCATACAAAGAACGGCAATCATCACAAAAGTGTTTATTGTTTCGAGCATTAAATTGTTTTTTACACATTAAACAATACTTAACCATATTAACTAATTATACACATATGAAAAATAAAGTCAATAGGGTTCGTTGGGCGATATTGCATCATTCAGCTGTTAGAATATCGGTCCAACCAAATCAATTTTGGCCTATCAATAATTACCATAAAGAAAAATGGCATTTTAAGTCCTCATTAAGTTTATATGGAGGGTATCATTTTTTAATAGAAGCAGATGGAAAAGTTAAGCAATATCGGGCAGTATCAGAAGAAGCAGCTCACTGTATAGGTATGAACAGAAAATCAATAGGTATCTGTATAGCAGGGAACTTTAGCAAAGAATACCCCACCTCTGCCCAGAAAACGGCTCTAAAGGGGCTTCTGGTGGGTTTGATGAACAAATATAGTATACCTGCCGACCATATTGTCCCCCATAGACACTTTTCTAACACACAATGTTTTGGCACGAATTTAAAAGATAATTTCGCCCAAGATTTAATAACAAAAGACGCTTCTGATAATGTAAAGATAATGCTTCTAAAAAAACAGATTAGTATTATGAGTCAGCTTCTAAAAGTTTATACAAAACTATTATCTTTATTTAAAGTCGGCAGGAGCGATTAAGAACAAAAATATTATGTTAAAAGGATATAAAACAAAAATCATTATAGTAGCTACAATACTTTATGCGATTGCTGGATTGATTATCGGAAAGATGGATGCTAATACTGGCATAGCTATGATACTGGCAGCAGTTGGAGCTTATGGTGTTTACGACAAAATTGAACGAAGTACTAAATAACTGGGGATAAATAGCTTGACATTGTTTTTTAATATGGGACAATAAAGTAAGAGGTGATATCTTATGGATGACCCATATAATAAAAGAATCTGGATTTATTTAATTCTGATGGCGATAGTGTTTTTGGTAATGTGTTTTGTGATTGGTTATGTAATAGGCTTTTTATCTATTAAACAAAACCCAACTGAAATCTCCTTTGTATATATTCAAGGAAACTCAGTAAAAGCTCCAAGAATCCCTTATATACCAAAGTTTCAAGTATTAGGAACGGTTGTTAATGAAACTCTTTATAAGATAATCAAGTGTGAGTCGGGATTTGACCCTAATGCCAAGAACCCAAATAGTTCAGCAAAAGGACTGGGGCAGATTATAAACTCTACTTTGGAGTTATGTGAAAAGGGACTCGACAGAGAATTAGATGCTTATAACCCAAAAGATAATCTGGATTGCTGTGAATATCTTTATCAATTAAACGGAACTAAGGATTGGAAAAGTTCGGAGGAATGTTGGCAATAAAAGGTCGCTAAAAACCAATAAATAAATAATATGTTATATAATCAATTAGAAGACGAAACTCCTGAAACTGAAGCACCAGTTGATACTCCTAAGGGAGGAGATGAAGAAAAAACAGAAGAAAAAACAGAGGAAACTACCGAAGATACTGAAGAATAGGGGTATGTCGTAGGTCTACGTGCCTACCCCCGACGAGCCTGTTCGTACTTATAAACCTGTTAAGGGAATATAGAATACGGCAGGCTGGTCTTAATACTGCGTGTTGACTATCTTATAAGATTGTCTGTCCCGAGATTATAGGACAACTACAACATTGCGAGATAATCTTATACCAGTTATCTCATAAGTCCTTAAAAAGGCACAGGACGGCTGGCGGGAAACATAGGCGAGGTATAACGCCTCCCCGCCTGATAATAAAGTTATTAACAGAGTGAGGACATTTGACATAGTATCTTAAAGGTATATAATTAAACAATAAGTAAACAATACTATGGATATAATAATAAAAACTAACGACACAGAAAAAGCGGGCTTCCTAATTTGTCGTTAGTTGCCCGCTTTTTTTATAAGACAAAATTATGGAAGAAGAAAAACTACATATAAAAGACGACAGTGGGGATAAAGATTGTTTTACAATAATTCCAAACTATATTCTTAATAATTCAACCGCCATAGACCAAGCACTTTATCTACAACTAAAAAGATTAGCAGGAGATGGCAAGAGAAATTACTGCTATCCTTCTTATAGTTACTTAATTAAGCAATTACATTTAAGAAGAGAAACAATTAAGAAATCATTAAAATATCTTATAAAACATAAATGGATAGATAGTTTAGGAAAAAGGCAAGTTATGACGGCTGGTGGTTATCAATGGGTTAGTGCCTATCAAATAAACAACATTTGGGCTATGAATACAGAGTTTTACAAAGGGGCTTCCCAAATAGACCCCCCTACCAAGGGGCTTCCCAAATCGTCCAAGGGGCTTCCCAAATCGTCCAAGGGGCTTCCCGTTATACCGTGTAATAAAGAACGTATAAAGAACGTAAGAAGAACAACATCTTCTTTTAAAAAGAAACCTTATTATAATGACTTAGAAATGAGAAAGTCGAAGGGAAAATGGTGGGTCTTGCCAAAAGACGGAAGCCAGTGGCTTGAGTTCGCCTTAAAAGAAAAAGATATTACTTGGAAATAAATTGTGCCGCCGAAAATTAAATATATAATATATATGAATAAAGAATTAATAAAAACAGAAGATTGGTATCAAGGATTAATAGAAGATTGTCAGGCACTTATGGTTGAGGGGATATGGAATTATAGATTAACTTTAATTAAAACTTATCACTTATTAGGAAAAAGGATTTTAGAAGAAAATGATAATTTTAAACGCTCTGATATTTATGGAGAAAGATTGTGTCACACTGTGTCACAATCTTTAGGACAAAGTAAAAGAACAATTTGGAGAGCAATTCAATTTGCTAAAAAATATCCAAAATTAGATAAACTATTAGAAGGCAAAAACATTTCTTGGAATAAAATATGTAATCTATATCTGCCCGAACCCAAAAAAGAAAAAATAGAACTGCCAGAGGGAAAATATAGTGTTTTACTGGCAGACCCGCCTTGGACTTATAAAAATACAGGAGTAGAAGGAGCGGTTGATAAGGAATATCCGACAATGACGATTGAAGAACTTTCGGGAATGCTAATAAAAGATTTAACAACGGAAAACGCTGTTTTGTTTCTCTGGATCACTAATCCTATTTTAGAAGAAGGTTTTGAAGTAATTAAAAATTGGGGTTTTTCTTACAAAACTAATATGGTTTATGTTAAAAAAGGGGGAAAACCTGGTATAGGATTTTATGTTCGTGGTTGCCACGAACTTTTATTAATCTGTATAAAAGGATCTTTTTTACCTCTAAGTAAAGAATATGTTTCATCGGTGATTGAAGCAAATAGATTGCCTCATTCTCAAAAACCAGAGATTGTTTATGAGATTATAGAAAAACTCTATCCAAATCAAAAATATTTAGAGCTCTTTGCCAGAAACAATAAAAAAAGAAAAGGGTGGAAATACTGGGGAGATCAAGCGAATACTTGACTTAATCCATAATATAAAATACAATGAAAGTATGAGTGGGATAAATAAAAGAAAAGCAGTTGGAACAACGAAAAAGTTATGGAGGAAGATTTCTGAAAAAGAGATTGAGGGTTTTAGATTTTATGCCAAAAAAGGATATTCATTAAGGGATATTGGTAAAATGTTTAATAGGGGGCATCATATTGTTTCTTATCATCTTTTGCCCGAAGAAAAAAAAGAATTATTACGAGACAAAAGAAGAAAACAAAGAATATCTAAAAAGATAAGTGATGCTCAAACTATAAATTTTGATCCTTATAAGAAATTATTAAGAAAAAAATTATTAAGTTGTGTTATGCAGGCAAGAACAAGGGCGGAAAGAAAAAAAATACCGATAGATATTGATATTAGTTATCTTGTAGAATTATTTAAAAAACAAAAAGGAATTTGTGCTTTGACTAAAATTCCTATGGATATAAATAAAAGAAAAGAATTTAGAACTAATCCTTTTAGTCCCAGTGTGGATAGAATAGATAGTAAAAAAGGATATACAAAAGACAATATAAGATTAACGATTTGGGCAATCAATTGGGCTCTTGGAGAATGGGGAGAAGATATGTATAGGAAAATTAGTAAAGCTTATCGGGACAATCACTATGAAAGTAAGAAAAATAGAAATTTTATATACAGAAAATAAAGAGTGGGTTAAAGTTTTGTTTGATAACGATGAAGTTTGGATACCTTCGTTTGATGAACTTGGGAAAATAATTTTCTTAATAGGGCAATGTGAAGATAATAAATATCCGAATGGTAAGGGGTTAGATTTAGTGAGAGAGTTTCTGGAAGAAGTAATTTTAACAGGGATAACTTATGAGGAATTTTGTAAAAACAAAGGTATTTCAACAAGAAAATAAAATAAAATAAAACTAAAAATAATCAATTAAAACTATGAAAGAAATCCACCTAAAATATATAAAACAAGGTAAGTGTTCTATCTGTAAAGAACCTGATTCTTTATACTTGGTATCTTATAAAGGAAAAAAGGTCGGAATTTGCTCGCTATGTTTAGAGGGATATTTTTTAAGAGAGTATCCTAATTTAACGGAACGGGAATCCGGCAAAAACTTAATTTTAGAAATATGAATTTCCCAAAAGAAATAAAAATTGGTGGAATAAAATATAAAGTAAGCTTCCCTATGATAGTTAAAAATGGATATAGAGTTATCAATAAACATCAATTTGAGGGTTTAAGGGCAAAATAGCTGAAAAACATAGGGTCTAATTGGCTTTTTAAGAGGTTTAAAATTAAAAGTTGAGTTATTGGTCGGCTACTATTGACAAACATTTACAAATAGATTATTATAGAAGAATGGCATTATCAAAATATCAAAAACAAAAGAATATGGAATTAAAGAAGAAGGCCTTAAAACTTTATAAGCAAGGATTAACTACTCGGGAGGTTGGCGCTATTCTTAAAAGAAGTCGGCAATGGGTTTGGAATGCTGTTGACGAATTGACAGGGGTTGACAGAACTTCCTGATTTGCTATACTGATAATAGACCTGTGGAAAACTATGAAAAAAATAAAATGTAGCAAATGTAATAATACAGCTATCGGGCAAGTCAAAGAGAATGGCGCTTGGATTAAAGTATGCGCCAAACACGCCAAAGGATATTTTATAACTTATCCTCTCGGCATAGATTATAATAAAGGTCGCAAATAAAATAAGAACTAAAATAAAATGAAAAGTTTAAAAGTAATGTCTATTATAGGAATAGTGATATCATCTCTTGGTCTTATAGGTTCGGTTATTTTACTAACTGAATCAGACCCAGACGCTATTATAGCAATAGCAGTTTACGGATATTTCCTTTCCTATTCTATATTCGCAATAAAGGTAGCCAAGTAATATGAAATACACAGAAAAGAAAATAATAAAAAAGTATTGTAATGAGCCGATAGATTTGGGCGAAGTATGGGAAACAAAGGATAAGGATAAAATAGATGAATTTATAAGAAAGGGACAAGAAAAAATGGCGGCAAAGGGATTAAAACACCATACCCTTGAATGGTCTGAAGGAACTTGTAAATTGGTAAGACAATTAAAGGAGAAAGGCCGAAGCATTATAAACCAAATAAAATAAAGTTATGAGTGAAACATCAAAAAGACCATACGATTTTATTATAAATAGTGGAGGTATAGAAGAGATAGCAAAGGTTAAGGTGGTGGTGGATGAAGGATTTGATTTAGAGTTTTTAGAGAGGTTTATCAAATTTCTAAAAATAGAAACTGGGAAATATAACTTAAAGGTCGGCAAAAAATTAAGAACTAAATAACATGGATAAAACAATAAAAGATTTAACCCCCTCTATGTTTAAAGACCTTATCAAAAAGGGGCTAATGACTAAAGAAGAAGCAGGTCAAGCTGTAATGGAATGGAAAGTCAGAAACCAGATATACGAAACAACCGGAGAAACTATTAAAGATATGGGATTAGAGGAAGAATTAGAAGATAATTTAGAGGAACAGGACGCCAAAGGAATGGACGAATGGGAACGAAGCCGAGAAGATATGATGGAAGATTTAAGCCGGGCAGAAGATTCTGACCCAAGCGAAGATTACAAAAACAATTAAAAACTGGTGATACTTGGAGGGGGAAGGAAGTTAGCTTCAGCAGTTCTTTCTTCCTCCGAGAAATAATTATGGAAAAAACAAAAAATACACTTCAAACAAAAAAAGTTTATGAAATAGACAAACCACTTCAAATGGTGAAGATGGCAAATCTATTAAAAGACCATATAGTAAAGAATAATCTTTATGCAAACATCGCAGGAAAGAATTATGTAATGGTAGAGGGATGGCAATTTGCAGGTGGCCTTATGGGATTATTCCCAAGAATAGTAAAAGTGGAAAGTCTAGGAACAAACAAATGGATGGCTCAAGCAGAAATAGTAGCGGTCAAAACAAAAGAGGTAATGGCCAGTGGATATGCTATTTGCTCAAAAGAAGAATCAAAGAAAAAAACATTTGACGAATATGCTATTTTATCAATGGCGCAAACAAGAGCGATAGGAAAGGCCTACCGGAATTTAATCGGCTGGGTGATCAAAATGACTGGCTATGAAAGCACTCCAGCAGAGGAAATGAAAAAGGGAAATGAACCCATAGAAGGAGTAAAGAAAGACCAAGTCAAAAACATAATGGCAGTAGAACCCGAAAAGGAAAAGATAAAAAAGCTTGCAAAGGAGATGGGGATAGATACCGTCAAACAAATAGAGAAGGAAACAGAGATAACGATTGATTGGAAAAATCTAACAAAAGTGCAGGCAAGCAGAATCTATGCTGAATTATTAAATCATCAAGTAAAATAATATGTTGAAGGAATATAAATTATATGGCGAAGAATCAATTATAAGATTTGATGATGAAAGACATAGATTCTATGGCCAGGAAGGAGAATCGCTAATCTCTGTCACCGGGATTACAGGAGTAGTGGATAAGAGCGGTCCATTAATGTATTGGGCAATAAACCTAATGAGAGATTATTTAATCCCAAGAGTTAATGGAGGAATAACAGAAGAAGATGTTTTAGAAGCAAGCAAGCAACACAGGATATTCAAGAAGAAGGCAGCAGACATTGGAACACAGATCCACGAATGGGTATCTAATTGGATATTAGGCAAAAAGCCAAAAATGCCTGATGACGAAAAAGTAGTTAATGGAATCACCGCATTCTTAAAATTCCAAAAGGAACATAAAATAAAATGGTTAGAAAGCGAGAAAATAGTTTATTCAAGAAAATACCATTACGCCGGAATCCTAGATGCAATAGGAAAGATAGGAAAAGAATTAATACTGATAGATTTCAAGAGTAGTAACGGGATCTACGATGAAATGCGATTTCAAGTAGCAGCATATCAAATTGCTTATGAGGAAGAAACAAAGAAGAATATTGATAAGAGAATAATCGCAAGGTTCGGAAAAGAAACAGGAGAATTCGAAGCAATAGAATTAGACAACGATGAAGCAGACAAAAAAGCATTTCTGGCCTGCCTTCAATTAAAAAATAGGTTAAAAGAATTAAAATGATATTACAAATTGAAACAATAATAAAGAAAGTATCCACTTTAGTTGATGGCGGACTTAAGATAGAAGTTCTAACACAGGAATTAAAGCCCGAAGATACCACAAAACTATTCCAGCTTAAAGGAAAGTCTGGCTTTGCCGTATTTAAGCCCGCCAGAATAACAGAAGAAGATATAATAAAGCTACCGGAGGAAATCCGAGAGTTCAAGTCGGACAAAACCCCAAGCCAAAGATTACGAGCAGTTATCTACCTAAACTGGAAACAGACCAGTCAGAAAGAAACCTTTGACACTTATTACAGGAAACAGGTAAATTATTTTATAGAGAAATATAAAGAAAAATTATAAATAAGAGATATGAATAAAGAGATAAAAGAAGACCTGGGAACAGAAATTAGAGAATGGTGTTTTTCTTATAAAAATCATTGTCCGCCTTGGTCTTCCATTTTAGGATTTATAGTAAGAGATAGAAAAGCCCAAAAACAAGAATTAAGAGAGAAGATAGAGAGATTAAATGTTGGAACATTGGGAGGTTCAATAATAATCCCAAGAAAAGATATTAACCAATTATTAAAATAGATAATGAAACGCATAGGTAGGGTAGGACGCAGAAATATATCAGCAAATCGTAAGTTAAAGAAAGAGTATCAGAGGCGAGGCATAACAAGATGCGAAATTTGTGGAAGCGGTTGGGGACTTTCATTCCACCACCGCCACCATAGATTATATTATTACACCCACGAAGGATTAGGAGAGTTTTCAGAAACTATTTTAGTTTGCCAACCCTGCCATGATAAAATTGAGGGAGATAAATTAAGTGATTATTATTTTAAGAAATTAAGATGAATAAATAATGAAAATTAAAGCAACTGAGTCCCAAATACAGCGAGGAATTTTGGACTACCTGAAAATGCGAGGTATTTTATCTTGGAGAAACAACTCTTTAGCAGTTCCTGTAATAGATAAATATAATCGTAGGCATTATATACGCACGGGTATGAAAGGAGCATCTGATATTGTTGGAGTATTTACCATTATGAGTGTTGGTGTTATAATGTGTATAGAAGTTAAATCCCAAAAGGGAGTAATTTCTCTTGCTCAAAAATCGTTTTTAAAAACAATCAGAAGAAGAGGAGGAATAGCGTTTGTGGCTCGTTCCATAGAAGATGTAGAAAAAGAGCTTGATAAATATGCTAAAAACCTGTCCAGTTTGCCATAAAGTATTTAAAACCTCTCATAAAAGACAGGTTCTTTGTAGTTTAGAATGTAGAAGAACGAAAACTATATGTGATAATTGTGGCAAGGAGTTTTATAGAAGAAAATCCCATATTTTAAAAAGAAAACATCATTTTTGCAGTAGAGAATGTATGGCTGTATATTATAAGAAAGAGTTATGTGGGAATAATAATCCCCATTGGAGGGGTGGGAAGATTGAGAAAAGGTGTAAAGAATGCGGGAATATATTTTATGCTATAATTGCTAATAAAAACCAAAAGTTTTGTTCTATCAAATGTTTAAGATTGTGGCAAATCAAAAATAAAAAGATAAAGCCGATAAAGAAAAAAAGAGTTTTCCGAGAGTATTATTGTAAAAATTGTGGAGTTAAGTTGAACGGTAAGAGAAAGTATTGCGAGAAGTGTTATAATTTGTACTATAGGGCTAAAAGAGTAATAGTTTTTTGTAAAAATTGTGGAATGAGATTAGAAAGAAGGTCTTTTCCATCTCGCCCGGTTCCATCTCTCTTTTGTGATAAAAAGTGCTATTCTGAATATGTTAGAAAAGAAAAGTTGTTCGTTGGAGAAAATAATTCTAATTGGAAAGGAGGGATAAAACCATTAGCTCTTTTAGTAAGGGATAGTTCTAAAAACAAAAAACTAATTAAAAAAATATTAGTCCGAGATAGTTATACTTGTCAGATATGTGGGCAAAAAGGCGGTGATTTAGAAGTTGACCACATTAAAAAATTTGCAGACATTATGAAAGAATTTTTGGGAAAATACCAAGAATTAATTATAGAAAAAGATAAGTATAAATTATTAGAATTAGCACTTCAGTATCAGGATTTTTGGAACGAAAATAATCTACGAGTATTATGTCGGCATTGTAATTGGAATAAAGAGATAACATTTCGCCAAGAAACTCGGACATCTATGTGAGACTGTGAGAAGCGTTGAAGATGTAGAGGAATTATTAGAATATCTTGTAATATAAAGGTCGTTATTAACTAATAAACAAAATTATGGAAAATAAAAAACAAATCTGGAAGAAATGGTGGTTTTGGGTAATTGTTTGTATAGTCATTATTCTTATTATTTCTGGCGGGTATAAGAAGAAAGAAACAATACCAGAAGCGACAATAGATAAAGTTGTAGAAACCACAGAGATAGAAAAAATAGGAACAAAAGAGGTAGAAGAAAAAAAGAAGGAAGAAAAACCAAAGACATTACCAGTAAAAGAATGGAAAAAAGTTATCAAATTGACTGCTAATAATAGCAAGCAATCAGAAACTTTTTATTTATCAGGTGGTCAACAGAAATTATTTTATTCAGTTTCGGGCGATGGTATGTGCTTAATTTATATAATGAAAGAAGGAACAGATTTAATGGAAAATGGTGGAATACCAGTAATTTGGCAAGACGGAAATATAAATGATGAAACTTTAATGAGAAAAAATAAAGGATATTATTACTTAGATTTACAACTTGCTAGTGGAAGTTGTATAGTTGAAATTCAGGAATTCAAGTAAAAACTAAACAATATAAAACTATGTATATATTTATAATTATATGGATATTATCTGGGCTATTCTCAATGGCATTAGCTCAAAGGAAGGAACGAAACTTGCTAACGGCATTTGTTAGCGGAGCTATATTAGGGATATTTAGTTGGATTTATTATCTATGTTGTAAGGAAGGCGGGGCTATTTGTTCTACTTGCCAAAAGAGAATATCAAAGAAGGCCATAGTTTGTCCTTATTGTCAGGCGAAAATAAAAAACTCCGCTCCTCATAATGAGAAAACGGAGTGAAAAGTTAACTTTATACTTTATTATAGATTATGACGATTAACTCTTGACTTTATTACAGTATATTTTATTAGAAGAATATATAAGGGGAGACAATAAGATACCACTCCCCCACCCCGGGGGTGCCACTCTTTTCAAAATTCAATCTTAAAAATTCCAAAATTTTAGTAGGAGGTAGTGGGGGAGTGCATAAAGTAATAAAAAGAGTGGTAGGATATGTCGTCTATTGTATATAAACGCCTCACAGGGCAAGTTAAAGGGGTTTAAGGGCATTCTGATAGCAGGGGAGAAGGAATTATCTTAACAGAAAGTTATTAACAGAGTGAGCCTTGTTTGACAAAGTTGTTTAGATATATTATCATAAAGAAAGATGATAAGGTTTGTAAAAAAACAAGCAAGTTTTTATTTTAAGCTCTCTTGGAGATAGGAGGGTTTTTATTTTTAAAATGGAAGAGACTACAAAGCAAGTTCCTAACCCAACAGGAAAAGGAGGATTTGGAGAACATCCAGAGAATAGAAGCGATGGTAGATGGGATAAGAGAAACTCTTTTAGCTATTGGATGAATTATTTTAAAGCAATGACAGTGAAAGAATTCACGGATTATAAGAATACAAATCCGGAGGACAAAAGAACAGTTGCCGAAACATTGGCTTATACGAGGGTATTTAAGGCGAGAGAAGAATTAAGAGAATTTGAGGTTGTGGCAAATAGAACAGAAGGAATGCCAAAACAAAGTTTAGATTTAGGATTAGATGAATCAATAGAAAAGGTGGCAATAGAAATAATTAAATCAAAAAATGAGGAAAGTAAACCTTCAAGCGACAGTGGTGTTCCAGAAGATTTGGGAACAGTATCAGAAGAAGGAAAAGAGAATAATAATAGCAGAGGGGGGATCGGGGAGCAGCAAGACGGTGTCTCTGGCTCAACTGATGGCGATGATAATGCTAAAGGAAAAGAACAAGCAGATAACGATAGCAAGGAAATACCTGCCAGCCTTGAAAGCTACAGCGATGAGGGATTTTCTAAATATACTGAAGGGCCTGGGAGTATATAAAGAGGACTACCATAATAAATCAGACCATACTTATAAGTGGCCACGAACAGGAACAGAGATTGACTTTATATCGGTGGATATGCCGACAAAGGTAAGAAGCCGGAGAAGGGACTATTTATGGCTTAATGAGGCGAATGAATTTGGGCTTGAAGATTGGCGACAGTTATCAATGCGAACATCAAACCAGATATTTCTTGATTACAATCCAAGCCACCAGTTCCATTGGATATATGACCAGTTAGAACCGAGAAAAGATTGCTTGATTATCAGAAGTAACTACAAAGACAACCCCTTTCTTAACAGTGAGATAGTCAAAGAGATAGAAGGATATAAGGGAGTAGATGAGAACTACTGGAGGATTTATGGATTAGGATTAAGAGGTGTTGCTCAGACATTGATATTTACCCACTGGCAGTATTGCGATGAGCTTCCAGAGAATCCTGATAGATTGGCCTATGGGATTGACTTTGCCTTCAACAAGCCAACAGCCATAACGAAAGTGGTCGAGAAAGACGATGATTACTATTGGGACGAGATACTTTACCAGAGCCACCTGACAGACCCCGAGCTTATCGGCAGAATGAAAGAGAAGGGGATTGACGAGTATGACGAGATATACCCCGACCCGGAAGACCCGAAGACGATAGAGGAGCTGAGGAATGCAGGGTTCAACATGGTGGATGCAGACAATAGCGTGCTGCCAGGATTCAAGTTCATCAAGAGCAAGAAGCTGTTTATTACAAAGCGTTCAGTCAATCTTGTCAAGGAGTTGAGGAACTACATGTGGAAGACGAAGGATGGCAAGCCGACAGAACCAGAACAGCCTATTAAAGAGAACGACCACTTAATTGACGCAGGAAGATATGCCACTTATAGTATGGGTAAGTCAGAAGGATATGGAATAGATTTTATTTAATATGAGTAGACCTAAGGGATATAATTATGAAGGGATTTGTGAACGATGTGGGAAGAAATATATTAAAGCATATAGACGACCACACCAAAGATTTTGCGGTAGTGCCAAAATGAGGACTGGATGTAGTTATGCGAACCAACTCACACTTTCTAAGAAATGGGCTAAGAAAAATCCAGATAAGAGCAGAAATTTTCAAAATGATTGTTATCATAGAAAACATCCAAATGCCGGGATAAGAGGAGCATATAAAATTAAATGTCAAAATTAGAATTAGTATTACAATTAATAAAGATAGCAATAATGCTAACAGTATTGGCTTTCTTCGTGGCCTATTGTCTTTATTTAATATGAGAACGACACTTATTATTCTTTCTGTATTATTGATAATTTATTCTGCTTTATTTAGAGTAGCGATTGCTCAAAATGTCATAGTAATGGCAATATTCTTATCGTTTGCTTTTTTCTATGCTTTTAGTTCGGGAGTACATTGCGCTGGAAAGCCAACAGCTAAGAAACAAAGAATTGGAGTAAGGTGAGGAAAGATATGGGCAATATTGAAACAAACATTTTTAATCAACATATTTAAAACTAAGCCAATGAATTGAACTTAAACATATTTAAAAGAACAAAGGACTATTTAGGACTTAAAAGGGCATATTGGGTGTCGGGCTTTAAGTCCTTTTTCTTTAGTGAAAATACTTATCAACCTACAAACAGAGACTATTTAGATTCCTATGAAAACTCTCATTTGGTTTTTACTTGTTGTAAAAAGATAGGAGAAGCAGTAGCGAATGTGAAAAGACAGCTTTACAGTATCAAAGGTAGTTATGGCAATGAGATTATTAAGGAAGAGAAAGACCACACAGTACTTGACCTTTTAGCCAAGCCAAATAAGTTTATGACCGGGTTTGAGTTGTTTAAAGGAATCTCTATTGATTTGGATTTGCTAGGCAACTCCTATATCTTAAAAGCTAAGAACGATGGAGGAAAGACTTTAGAGCTGTGGCCATTAAGACCAGATTGGGTAAAAATACTTCCGAGCGATGAAGAGATAATTGGGGGGTATGAATATAGAGTCCCGGGAGGAGAAGTTAAAACATATGAATTTGACGAAGTTATTCACATTAAAGAAGTAAACCCTAAGAGTTCTTTTTATGGATTACCAACTGTCAAGCCAGCTTTAGAAGTAATTAGGAGTTTGGTTTATGCTATAAGGTGGAATATGAACTTCTTCTATAACTCGGCAAGGCCAGACTTTGTTATATTTACTGAAAACAGAATGCAAGCACAAGATAAGAAAGAGTTTAAGAAAATGTGGCAGTCAGAGTTTGGCGGGCTTGAGAAGTCGCATAGGTTTGGCCTTCTTCACGGCAAGGATGCAAGGATTGAGAAGCTGACTCAGACTATGAGAGATATGGAGTTTAGCAAGCTGACAGAGATATCTACTACCCAGATATTAGCAGCCTTCGGAGTTCCTAAGTCAATTATAGGAATGATGGGAATGAACAGAGCCGAAGCCGAAGCTCAAATTTATACTTTCTTAAGTGAGACAGTAGAACCGAGATACAAGATGATAAACGAAAAGTTGAATGAGTTCTTGGTTTCGGAGTTCGGTGATAATCTTTATTTGGATTATGTAGATCCTACTCCAGAGAATAGGGATGCTATAATAAAAGAGTATGAAACAGCACTAAAAAATAATTGGCTAGTGATAAATGAGGTTAGAGATAAAGAAGGATTGCCACCATTAGAGGGTGGTTGGGACTTCTATCTACCAGTGGCTTTGATGCCAGCAGGTGGAGTTCCTGAAAGTGAGAGGACTAAGATGTTCACGATTAAAGGAATAAATCCTATAACATATTATAAAGTCAAAAAACAAAAGGAGATGGAGGCGTTGAGGACGAGAGTAATGACAGGTAAGAAGAAGTTAAAGACAACTCTTAAGTTAAAAAAGGATATAATTAAAATATTTGCTGATAGATTGAGAATAATAAAGAAGTTGAGTTTTACTAAGGAAAAGAAACAAGAGATTTGGAACGAACACGATAGGCTTTTAACTGGAGACGAGAAGCCATTTAATGCAATGGTTGTGGGATTGTTTAAGAGTCAGCAAAAGAGAGTAATTGCTGCTTTGGAGAAATCTAAGAAAGCACTGGGGGATATTGATTGGGAAACTGAAAAGACACTATTTGCTAAAATATCACTGCCTCTATTTACATCTATAACCGAGAAGCGAGGTAAGAGAGCTGCCGCACTTGTGGGAAGCACCTTTGAGATGACCGCTGGAGTTAGAAAGTTTATTAACGACAAAACTATGCTCTTCGCTGACCAAGTAAATGAAACTACAAGAAAGACCCTTAAAAAGACATTGGAGATAGGAGTAGGTGAAGGAGAGGGAGTGCCTGATCTTACTAAGAGAGTTAATGATGTTTTTGATAGTAGAACCAAGTGGGAGTCAGAAAGAATAGCTAGAACAGAGGTGTTGGGTTCTTCTAATGGAGCAGAACTTGAGGCCTATAAACAAAGTGAGGTAGTTGAGAAGGTAGAATGGTTAGCGACAATGGATGATAGAGTTCGTCCAGAACATGCCGCCATGAGTGGTCAAGTGGTGGTTAAAGGCAAACCTTTTTCAAATGGGCTATTATATCCTTCAGAAATTAACTGCAGGTGTGCCTTGCTCCCAGTGGTCGGAGATTAAATATAAATAAAAACCAATTTAAATACTAAGAGAATAAATGAATAAACTATTTTTAGGTGCAGAAGTAAAGTCGTTGAAGTCAGGAGAGTTTGAAGTAGTCGCTTCAAATGCTCAGATAGACAGATATGGCGATACTATAAACCCAGAGGGGTGGGTTTTATCTAACTATAAAAAGAACCCAGTAATGCTTTGGTCACATATGTCAGGAGGAGGATTGGGAGAAACTCCTATTCCCCCAGTGGCTAGAGCAACAAAAGTATGGGTTGAGGATGGAAACTTAAAAGCAAAAGGAGTATTTGCACCTACACCATTTGCCCAAGAGCTAAGAACTCTGGTTGAAGATGGATTTTTAAATGCTGTTAGCGTTGGTTTTATGCCATTGGTTGAAGATGAGAAAGGAGCAGTAGAAGTAGAAGAAAAGATGTATCGTAGAGCCAATGAAGATGAGATAGAAAAAGGATATTCTAAAGATGGAACAAAGTTTAAAAAGCAGGAGCTATTAGAGATTTCTTGGGTATCTGTCCCGGCATTACCTACAGCATTAGTATCAGCCAGAAAGATGGGGCTTCAACTGATAACGAAAGAGCTTGAAACAAAGGAGATTGGCAAGCCCTATCCAAATGAGCATAGTTGTAGGTTGTCTGACCCCGATGATTACAAAACCTGTAAAAGAACTAGTAGAACGAGTGATGGGAAGAAATACAGTATTCTTACTTGTCAGAGGAAAGATGATGATACCAAATGGGAAGAGCAGGGATATAGATATGCAAAAGATATTTGGACAGCATCAGAAGCTAAAAAGCATTGCACAGATCATAAAGGAATAAAGTTTGAGCCAGCGAGTGAAAAAGAAAAAACGACTTATGATTGTGAATGTATAGATTGCGGACACAAAATGACATCTGATGAGCATTGTGCTGATATAAAATGCCCTAAATGTGGAGGAGAGATGAGAAGAGCAGAAAGACCAGGGCCAGGAAGAAGCGATGAGAATATAGAAACAAAAGTAGGAAGAGTTATTTCGGAAAAGAACCGAAAGCTCATAAATAATTGTGTAAAACAAATGGGGGAAGCTATTGATGCCCTAAAGGTGTTGCTTACAGCGACAGAGCCTGAGAAAGACATCGCCCCAGAAGTTAAAGGTCGCAGCCATAGTAAGATGAAAGGTGGGATCAATCCCGAACTGCGTCTTATGCTATTGGCAAACAAGGCTGTAGAAAACACTTTGAGAAAATTGAAGGAGAATAAATCTGGCCAAAAGGTTGAGATAAGATATCTCCGAATTGCTTCTAAGGTGGTTGATGCAGCTATTATTAAAGCTAAGGCAAAAACAAAAAAATGAAAAGAAAAATAAGAAAGAAAGACGGAACCATAGTAGAAGTTGAAGCAAGTTATGTTTTAAAGGAAGGGGAGGAAGAAACTCCTGAAAATCCTGAGACTCCGGAGACTCCAGAGGAAGATGCAGAGGCATTGAAAAAGATTGAAAATATTGTTGGAAAGAAGATTGAGGCAGCTCTTAAGGAGATTCACGAGAATCCCGTTAAGAAATCTCTTGTCTTTCATAAGGAGGATCCTACTCTTGAAAGATCAGTAATGGAAACTGATTCTTACTTAAGGTCAAAAAGACCTTTTGTAAAACTTTCTGGAAAGATGATAAGCTTTGTGGAGGATATGAAATCTCTGGCAAGGAATGGAATACCAAAGAGCTTGATAAAAGCTCTGAATGAGGGTTAGTGTTATAGCTCTCAATAAAATCGGTGAATTCGGTGGAACTCCTAAAAAGGACAATACCGAGCCAAGCCCAGAAGGGTATAAGTTTCTGGGAAGGTGTAGAGACTAGAGGGTGAGTCCCAACAATAATCCCTCCACGAGCTCCGATTATCTGTTCATTTAAAACTTCATATACATAGTAAAATTGACTTGACATGCCTTTTTGAAAATACTATAATTAAAGTAATGGATAAACGCAAACTAATAAAAATAGAAAAGAGCAAAAGTAATGCTGGAGGATTTAAGGTTTTGTTTGAATGTCTTGAGTGTGGAAAAAGAAAATGGATTAAAAAGAGTAATTATGATGCTGGTTCTGGAAGTTATTGTTCTTATGAGTGTAGGAATAAGGCACACCAAGTTATATTCAAAGGAAAGAATAATCCCAACTATAAAGGTGGATTAGTAGAAATAACTTGTTCGTTTTGTGGGAAAAAGAAAGAAATTAAGAGGAAAGATGTTAAGAGATATAATTATTGTAGTCGTGATTGTTGGCATAAGGATGAAAGTAAATATAGGGAACGGTATTATATAGAGCATCCAGAAACAAGAAAAAAAGTAGGTAGATTAGGAAAACTTAATGGACGGTATGGAAAACCTTCACTTCACGGAAAAGGTGATTGGTATATTAGAAAAGACAGAACTAAAGTATGGATGCGTTCATCTTACGAGATAAAGTTTGCTGGATGGCTTGATAGAAAAAATCTAAAATGGGAATATGAGCCCAAAAGATTTGAATTAAAAGATAGAACTTATGCCCCTGACTTCTGGATTCAAGATTGGAATAGATGGATAGAGATTAAGGGTTGGTTTCATGATAGACATCAAGAAACAGTAAAACAGTTTAGAGAAATATATTCAAGAGAAACCCTACTTGTTTTGACTAAACCTTTACTTAAAGGTATGTCAATTTTATAGAAGAAAAAATAAAGATAAACTATGTATATGAGGTAGTTAACAAACTACTTTTTTTGTTTGTTAAAACAGATAAAGATATAGTCCGAACTTACGAATAATCGTAAGAAGTGGTAATTAAAAAAGCCACGATAACATAATTGGATGACACCGAAGGAGGATTCCTCGTCCCCGATGAGTTTCAAGCCGAAGTAGTTAGATATGCTACTGAAGCAGCTCTTATCAGACCTCGTGCGAGGATATTCCCGATGACCAGACTTTCAAAAACCCTACCTAAGCTTGACCAATCTTCAGAGAATTTTGGTGGAGCTGATGTTTATTGGGCTGAAGAGAGTGCTTCAAAGACAGAAAGTCAACCAGCTTTCGGTAAAATAGTTTTACAGGCAAAGAAGATGATTGGATTAGTTCCTGCTTCCGATGAAGTACTTGAAGATTCTGCTGTAAACCTCGCAAACTACCTTGTGTCCTTGTTCAGTGAGATTATCGCTTACGAAGAGGACTATAGGTTTATGAGAGGAACAGGAATGGGTCAACCTTTGGGAATAATCAATGCTGCCGGAATAAATGTTGTTACAAGAGATACAAGTGCAAAGATTAAGATTGAAGACATAATTGACATGTATGTTGGACATCCTGCTTGGGCAGACGCTAATGCTGTCTGGTTAACTACTAAGGCAGGTATGGGTCAGTTGATGACTATCGGAAACGAAGGCACATCAGGGATTGCTCTGTTTATGGCCAATCTTAGAGATAAGATTGTTCCAATAGTGCAAGGCAAACCCGTTCTTATGACAGAGAAACTTCCAGCCCTTGGAACCACTGGAGACATTATTCTTGCTGATTTGAATTATTACTACATTGGAGATAAGGGAGGAATAAAAGTTGACTCCTCAATACATGACAGATTTAGATATGATGAGACTGTTATTAGATTTGTAAAGAGAGTAGCAGGCCAGCCAGCGATTGCCTCAGCATTTACCGTTCTAAATAAATAACATGAAAGATTTACTAAATAACTCAACAGTAAAAGAACTATTGGCTGCTAAACAGCAACATGGAGTTCTCGCAGATCTTACTGGAACAGCTGTTGATTTGAAAGGAGAAGGAAGAAAATGCTTATTACTGGTAAGTGTTGGTGCAACATCAACGGCTACTGCTTCAGTTACGGTTCAGGAAAGTGTTGATAATTCTGCTTGGACAACTCTTGGAGATGTTCTTGACATTGAAACTACAGGACTTACAGAAGTTGATTTGACTCCTACAAAGAGATATATCCGGGTAGTAGTTGGTTTGGCTACGACAGAAGCTGGAGAAACCTTTGTTGACATTGGAATTCTTGGAGTTATCTATAACGAAAGATATATTCCTTCTAATGTAAGCTAATATGAGCCATACAAGATATACTCCTGGTGAAAAGCCAGGAAAGGTTGAAGAACCGAAAGAGGAAGTCAAAGAGGAAAAGCCAAAGAAAAGAAAGAAAAGATAAATAAAACTAAGCTCTCCCCTTATTTAATAGCAGATAGGGGGAGATACTAAGCATTATGGGTAAAAAAAACAATCAAAAGTTTAGACAAAAACAGAGAGAACAAGCAAAGCTAAAAGAACAGAAAGCAGGAGCGTTTGAGTTCGTTCAAAAAATAAACTTTATACTGGCAAAGATACGAGAGACAAATGTTGGCATGATGCAGACGAAGCCAAGTACAGACCCAACAAAGAAGTCAATAACAAGAGTTATATTTCCAGATGAGGGAGGAGTGCTTACTTATTTTGATAAGACAGATTCTCCAGCAAAAGGATTCTGCTATGGTGAAACTGTAGAGACAGTTGATGAGGTTAAGAAGACATTGGTGGCTTTTCTAAGAGGGTTTTTTGTTGGATTGAAGCATAGTAGGGTAAAAATGATTCTATTTGTTCTTCTATTCAGGAAGCAATTTATGATATTGTTTGACGAGCTATTGGTTAGACTTGACCAGAGAATGAATAGGGTAAGACAGAAGCCAGAAAGATACTGCACATGCGCAAGAGAGGTTTATAGGGTATTCAATTTAATGATGATTTGGTATCCGATTTGGAAGATTGTAATTAAGCATTTGAGAAACATTATCTGCATGATACTGGAATATGACGATGCTTACAGGTATCCTTTCCAAGATGTGATGCCTGAGTTCAATAGAGATGCTGGCAAAAAGAACATTATAAAAGAACTAAAGAGAGTACTAGATTTTGAAATTAAGTGGGATGGTAGAGGAGTGGCTGAGAAGTTTGAGTGGTTGAAAAAGATATTGTTCCTATTGAACTTTAATAAAAATCTGAAAGAAGCAGTGGGGAGATTTTTCTTAGAGCTTGATTTGGACAGAATAAAGATGGACAAGGATGATATGTTCCATGCCAGATTTAAGTGGGGGTATAATTGGGAACATAGAGATGACTATAATCCAAAAACAAATACCTATGAAAAAAAAGAAGAAAAAAAAGAAGAAAAAGAAATATATAAATAGGATGTTAACAACATGACAGATGAATGTCAGGGAGGAGCTTTTAGTAGAGAAGATAGCTCTTTTAGTAATAAATCAAAAAAGATAAGTAAAAAGGATAGTGTATTCTCCAAGAAGACGAGTCCATTAACCAAAAAGACAAGTCCGTTTTCTAAGAAGACATCTCCTCTTAGCAGAAAGACAGGTTTATTCAGCAAAAAGACATCTCTATTTGATAGAAAAGACAGTTCATTTTCTAAAAAAACAAAGCCTTTTAGTAGAAAGAATACTTTATATAATAAACAAATAATTTGCCCTTTCTTGCTTACAGAAGATGGATGGCCAATAAGAACTGAAGCAAGAGAGAAAATAAGACTATGAGTAGAGAGTATACAGATATTGATAACATAGAGAACTACATGGGTATCGATATTGAGAGTAGTTTTACATCTCAAATCACAATATGGATACAGTGGATGACAGAATACATAGAGAATGAAACAGGCAGGGTTTTTATTGCCGATAGTTCCAATTCAGAAAAGGTTTATGAGGTTGATTTACAAAGGTCGGTTAGTGTGGGAGGGGATTATTCTAGCCCGACAGATCTTGTTGTAGATGAGTTTGTTAATACATCAACAGCAACCATAACTTTAACTATTGATGGCACAGAAGTTAGTAGTAAGAATGTTCTGCTTTATCCTGCTACAGTTGAAGAACTGCCGAAAACAAGAGTAGCCTTAACGAGCGATAGTGGATTGGTATTTACATCAGATGAACAGAACATCAAGGTTGAAGCTAAGTGGGGATATTCTATTGCTGCTCCTGGTGATATTGAGTTTGCTTGTATAGTGTTAGTGGCAGGTATGATAAACAGCTCTTGGAGTTCAGAAGGAGAAATGAGTTCAGTGACTATGGGAAGATATACAATGAGTTTTAAAGACCAAAAGCAATTGGCAGATTTTGAAAGAGTCCAAGAAATATTAAAAATGTATGCTAAGCCAACAATTTAATGCCAATTAGCCAGTTTTTTGATAAAACAGTGGATACCTATCGGCTGGCTGATACTGCCGATACAGATAATCAGGCTTGGGTTGTCAATCTTAATAAAACAGCACAGACTGGGGTTAAATGCAATATCCAGCCATTAGATGATGCCTATGGGGAGGATTTAGAAGGCTCTTATGGGAAAGATTTTGTAATGTTCAGTGAGATTGCTGACATTAAGCAGGGAGAAAAGATAGTAGACGGAAGTGTAGAATATATGGTTCAAGGAGTAGAAATCTATGACTGGCAGGGATTCTCTCATCTTGAGTTACGAATTCGGTTAACAAAATAGTTATATGTTAAAAGGAACACATCATACAGATGAGACAAAAATAAAACTAAGTATAGCTTGTAAGGGTAGGAAATTATCAGAAGAACATAAAAAAAAGATAAGTGAAACTCATAAGAAAGTTGGTGTTGGAAAATGGATGAAAGGAAGAAAATTATCAGAGGAAACAAGAAAAAAGATGAGTAGAATACGAAAGGGTAGAGAAGTACTATGGGGGACAAAAATAAGTAAATCTTTAAAAGGAAAACCAAGTGGAATGCTGGGAAAACATCATTCGTTAGAAACAAGAAATAAAATAAGTGGAAGAAATAGAGGAGAAAATGGGTCAAATTGGAAAGGAGGAGTATCACCAATAAATCATAAGATTAGAAATGGTATAGAATTTCGTTTGTGGCGTGAGGCAGTATTTGCCCGAGATAACTGGACTTGTCAGAAAAGTGGTATAAGGGGCGGAAAATTAAATCCTCATCATCTTCAGAATTTTGCAGAATATATTGAATTACGATTTGCCATAGATAACGGGATTACTTTTTCAGAAAAAGCCCATAAAGATTTCCACAAAAAATATGGACAAAGAAATAATACAAAAGAACAATTAGAAGAATTTTTACTTACAAAATAATGGAGATTTCAATAAAAATTAAAAATATAGATGAGATAGACAGATTCTTAAAGACTAGACCAACCAAAATGAGGGAAGAACTAAACAAAGCTGTTAAAAAGTCAGTTTTAAGTGTTGAAAGACAAACAAAGATAAACTCTCCTGTTGATACAGGGCTAATGAGAACATCAATAAATAGTAGAACATATAGAAGCGAACTATCGGGAGAAGTTATTGCCGGCGTGAGATATGCTATTCATGTTCACGAAGGAACTTATAAAATGAGAGCAAGACCATTTATGGCAAGGGCTATTAAAACAATGAAATCTAATATTCAAAGATATTTTAAAGAGGCTATTCAAAACATAATTAAAAGATGAGTGATATAGTTACAATTAAAGGTAAAATTAAGGGCATTCTTGAAGCCATTGTAGCTGACGATGGAACGAGGACTATAGTTGTTGTTTATAATTATCCTGAGAATAAGCCGACAGGATATCCCTATTGTTTTATAAATTATCTGGGTGATACTTCAGAAGTTCACAGTAATACGCAGGATTTAGTTGAATATACTTTTGAGATTAATCTTATTCAGGAGAAACTTGAGGATTTCAAAGGAAGGGCAGATGCAGAAGCGACAGCAGAAGCAAGGGCTTATTCTATTAATGAGGCATTTAGAAATGATAATGATGTAGGATTGAGCGATGTTTTAAGAGTTATGCCTGTTGAAACAATGAAAAGTTATGTGGAAAATAACACAAGAATAATGCTGAAAATTCTCCTAAAAATACAAACATTAGAAACAATAACGCTTTAAAGGTCGTTAAACTAATACTAAGTAAAAAAATGAAGATAAAATCAAATATCGCCTGCTGGACTCCACACCCCGAAACAAGTTGGTCGGTCGGGGAAATACGAGAGGTGTCCAACGAAGTAGGCAATAAGTTATTACTAAATAATAATTTCGTTAAAGTTTCTGATACTAAGCCAGAGATTGAAGACGAGAAAGAAAAAGATGAGCGACATAGGAAGAAGAGGAGCATTAGGGATCGGTCTTGAAACTGCTGGATCTGAGGGAACAACTACTGCCATTGATGCTTTTATTCCTTACCTTTCTTGCAACCTTATCGGGAAGCACACTCCGATTGCTGATGTTGCAGCAAAAGGAATGCGAGATGAACAGGGGAACGATTCAGTAGAAGGAAAAAAGTGGGGTGAAGGGTCAATTGAGGTTGTGCTTGACCCAAAAACAGCTCCTTATTGGTTTGCTCTTGCTCTTGGAAGTATAGATTCAACCTCGTCCGGTAATTTAGAGGTTCACACTATTTCAAGAAAAGCTAATAATCAGCCACTAACAGCGACCATTTATAGAAACAGGGGCGTAGATGAAATTAAGTTTCCCTATTCGGTGGTTAATACTTTAGCGCTAACTTTTGCCGATGATGTTGCCAAGATTGCGGTAGATATACTCTCAAAATACCCAACGGTTGAGGCAGACACCCCAACCTATGTAGATTTGGAGCTATTTACTTTTAAGAATGCTTATGTGGAGCTGACAAACGATAGCACGACTTCTACTCTAACAATCAGAGAGTTTACTCTGAATATAAACAACAATGCAGAAGTGAAGTATGCTCCGAATGACAATGATGTAGATAAGATTGTTTCCAAGAACTTCAATGTTAATGGGAGTATAGTAATTGACTTTGAAAGTACGACTCAGAGGAATGCTTTTAGGGATTTGACGAAACAAGCGCTTTCTGTAGTGTTCTCAAAGGCGACCCATAAAATAACTATTACCATACCGCAGTTTAGAGTAGATCCTTTAGAGATAGACACTCCTAATGATGATATTTCTCAGGAAACGATTAACTTTATCGCAGAATATGATTCTGCGACTACATCAACTATAAGTATATCTGTTGAAAATAGTGTAAGTTCGTATTAAGACTATGAATAAAATAATCAAGACCCCGAAAATGGGAGTGGAAATTGAATTAAAAGAATGGATTTCAGGAGAGGAAGGAGATAAAATTGAAGCTCCCATTACAGACGTGAAGTTCAAAATAAACGCACTTGGGCAGGGAAATGCTGACATAAACATTGGTGAAGCAATGAAAAAATCCACTGAGATAGCGGTTAATGTTGTAGTATTAAAAGTTGACAAAAAAGAAGGAGACATTTGGAAAAGGATTAGAACAATGCCAAAAGTTGACTATAAGTTTATTTTGAAAGAGGTAGAAAACATAGTGAGTGGTATAGATTTTACGAAGCCCGTCTCAAAGAAAGAAGATGGTATAGATTAGGAAAGTTATATCCTAAAATGCAGACAGTGTCTATTTGCCAAGAGATGGGCTGGACATACCAAGAATATATGGCACAACCAGTGTGGTTTATTAATTTATTAAAAGATAAATTACAGATAGATAGCGACAATATAAGAAAAATAACTAAGTGAAGATAAATGGCCGAGAAACTTCAATTTATCATAGATGCCCAGAACCGAACCGATGCTGCTTTTAAAAAAGTGAAGGGCAATGTTGATGGTCTTCAGGGCAAACTGAAAACATTAAAGCCAACCTTCCAAAAGATGGCCCTAATTGGAACTGCCGCCTTTGCAGCCATAAGTGTTGGTGTTTTTAAGGCAACTCAATCAGCGGTAGATGCCCAAGAGATATTTAATAAGTTTGATGTTGTTTTTGGTGATGTAGGCGACAAGGCAGATGAAGTTGCTAAAAACCTGAGAGACAATTGGGGTCTTGCTCAAAGTTCTGCGGAAGACCTTTTGTCTTCTACTGGTGACCTTTTAACGGGTCTCGGAATGACCGGAGATGAGGCACTAATTATGTCTGAAAAGACACAGAAAATGGCAATAGACCTTGCCTCTTTTACTAATCTTCAAGGAGGTGCGGCCAGAGCAAGTAGAATTATGACAAAAGGATTACTTGGTGAAAGAGAATCCTTAAAGGAGTTAGGTGTAGTTATTAAAGAAGAAGATATTAAAACCAGATTGGCAGCAGAAGGAAAAGAAGAGTTAGCTGGTATGGCGTTGATGCAGGCCAGAGCAGAAATTACATTACAGATGATAACTGAGCAAAGCAAAAACGCTATGGGGGACTATGCTCGGACAGCTGACTCGGTAGCTAATCAGCAAAGAGTATTGAAAGAAAGAACAAAAGAATTGTCAGAAAGTATTGGAACTGTTTTTATTCCAATAATGAAATCAATTATTGATAAGGCAATGCCTGTTGTAGAAAAATTGGGTGCTTGGATTGAAAAGAATCCAGAATTAACTAAAACTATAATTATTGTGGCAGCCGGTATTGCTGGATTGGTAGCAGTGATTGGGGGATTGGGTTTAATCTTACCAGCAATAATAACAGGAGTTGGATTATTGGGAGGTGCTATTGCTTTTATAGCTAGTCCGATAGGAATTATTACTTTACTTATAGTTGCTTTGATATTAGCCGGATATAATCTTTACAAAAATTGGGCTGAGGTATCGGAAATGTTAAAAGATACCTGGCGAGAATTGAAAGACAAAATAGTAGAGGTTTGGGATAGCATTGAAAAGTATTTTAGTGATACTTGGAAAGGAATTAAACTAATTTGGACTGATGCTATTGATGCTCTTATGAATAAAATACAGCCACTTTTAGACGCTTATGAGGCAGTAAAATCAGGGGCAAAATGGGCTGGAGAGCAGGCAGGTAAGGCAGGCGATTGGATGTATAGCAAGTTAGAAGGTCGTCAGCAAGGTGGATATATCCCTGAAACAAAACCTTATCTATTGCACAAAGGAGAAACAGTAATCCCAGCAGGAGGAGGAGCAGGAGCAATCACAGTTAATATAATGGGAGGAAACTATCTTGACAGAGAAGCAGGAGTAATGTTCGGAAGACAAATTGCCGATGAATTAAAAAGAAATATTAAAATATAATGGATATTGAATTATTAGTTGATTCTGTTGATAAAACAGCTGATATTATTGCTGATAGCTTATTGAAAGAAGATAACATAAACGAGCAAAAAGACACTTTAAGGTTTAGTATTCAGAAGTATGGGAGCACAGGATTTGTACCAGCAATAAATCAGGAAGTTATTTTAAATATAGATGCTGTTAAAGAGTTCGGTGGAGTAATAATAGAAGTAAATAAATCAATCCAGGCAGGGACAATGGTAGTTTATGATGTAGTCTGTTCTGATTATTCACAATATATCAATAGAGAATTGGTTTTGGAAAGATATGATGACAAGACAGTAGATTTTATTATCAGCGATATAGTTGGCATTTATGCGACCACCTTTGCCACGACAAGCGTTAGTTGTGCGACAGAAATAGAAACGGTGGTCTTTAACAGACTAACAATGACTGAATGTCTTGATAAGTTATCAAAGTTAGTAGGATATTCTTGGTATATTGATTACGACAAAGACATTCATTTTTTTGAAAGAACAGTAAATATAGCACCTTTTGAAATTACAGATACTAATGGAAATTACCTTCAAAACACATTAAAGATAAGAGATGATTTAAGTCAAATAAGAAACACAGTTGTTATTAGGGGGGCAGAGGAAAGAGCAATAGAGAGAACTGAATCATATATTGCTGATGGAGACCAAATAACATTTCCTTTATCAAATAAGTTTGCTGAAAAGCCGTCAATTTATGTTCAAGATGAGGAGGCAACCACCACAATAGGAGTTGATTTTCTAAGTGCGGAGGAGGATTATGATTGTTTTTGGAGTTATGGACAAAAGTATATAAGGTTCAAAGATGGCACGAAGCCGGCAGCCACAAAAAAGGTTGATGTTACAGGCATTCCTCTATTTCCAATAATAGTAAGTATCCCAGAGCCGGTGTCTATTGCCAAGTATGGGGTTTACGAACATTTTAAGGAAGATAAAAGTATTCAGAGTCGGGCAGAGGCATTAGAATATGCCCAAGCAGAACTGACCGCTTATAAAGATGGACTAATAGAGGGTAGTTTTCAGACAGACACTTCAGGGTTAAGAAGCGGACAAATTATAACAATAGATTCTGATTTATTAAACATAGATGAAACATTTTTAATACAAAGAGTCCAGTTTAGACTTCTGGCCAAAGACAAAGGACGATGGGCAGTAACTCTGGCAACAATGAGAACAGTAGGCATAATTCAGATATTACAGGACTTGATAAGATTCAGAGAGATAAGAGAGTTTGACCCTGATAATCTGCTGATATTGATTCAGTTTGATGATTCTTGCGGAGCGTTAGATGTGCTGGGCGCAATTTCAACTTCAACAACAAAATTATATGTCTGGGTTGATGATAGTGAAACACAACCTATCGTATGGTCAATGTTTACCTGGGCTGATTAAATTATGATAAAATTAAAAGACAATTGTGGAATAAAGGGAAAGTTTAGGTTTAAAACCTATAAGGCCGGAACAAAAAAGGTTCTGAGAGTATCCGATTGGAATGAGAACTTGGTTGTGCTTAATGAGGGGAGTGGAATGAACCTGCTCGCTAAGAGGCTTATAGGAGAGACGACCTACGACCTGAAGATTACTCAAGCAAAGATTGGTGATGATAATACCGCAGCGACTGATGATGATACTGATTTGGGAAATACTATTTTAGATGGAATTGTAGTAGCAACAGCCACAGAAACAGGAACAAGTCAGATAACGATTGATTTCTTTATAGCTGATGCTGAATTAGCTGAAGACGACTATGAGGAGTTTGGAATCTTCTGTGGAAACCAGCTTTTTGCGAGGAGTGTTATTTCACCGACTCATACGAAATCGGTTGGGGAAGATACAAGTGTAGAATACCAAGTTAACTTTTCAAACGTGTAGTATGTCAAAGAAAATAAGATATCCTAAAATGAGTAAAGCAAAGATGGGAAATACTTATGGTTTTAAAAAGGGACACAAGATAAATACTGGAAGAAAACATACTGTAGAACATATAAAAAAACAGCGAAAAGCAAAATTAGGAAAGCCAAGAGCTGGCAATCCTGAAAATTGGAAACATACACAAGAAACAAAAGATATTATGCGTGATATTAAAAAAGGAGGAAAACATACAGAAAGGCATAAAGAGAATCAACGTAAAGCACAAATAAAAAGATGGGAAAATCCCAAAGAAAGAAAGAAAATGAGTGAAAAAATGAAAGGAAGAAAAATAACTTGGAAAAAGAAAATAGGACAGGCAAATAGTATCGCTTTGAAAGGAAATAAACTTTCAGAAAAAACAAAAGAGAAAATAAGAAAAGGTGTAACAAAACACGGATTATCTTATACAAAAGAATACAAAAGATTTAACTGTTCAAAAAGAAGAGCTCGTTTACGAAATGCACAGGGAGATTTAACTTTTGAAAAATGGGAAGAAATAAAAAAGAAATATAACTATACTTGTTTGGCTTGTAAAAAAAGAGAACCAGAAATTATATTAAGTGTTGACCATATTATTCCTTTAATAAAAGGTGGGAAGAATAGTTGTGATAATGTTCAGCCACTTTGTATAATTTGTAATAAAATTAAATATACAAAGGTCACAGATTTTAGAAACTTAAACAATATATAATATGTCAAGAAAAACCGCACAAGTTTCAGGTGGAGATACAGGGACAGCTCCCCAATATAACTTTTTAAGAGACGAAGCAGTAGCATCTTCGTGGCTTTTAGCATACGGCACAAGCACCATTAAGGTTATGGTAAACGCAGGGCTTGCCTATATGGGTGGTTCAAAAGTTGAGTTTGCCGGAGGATATTCTCCTTTGATGACAGCACCTTCAGCAAGTTCAAGGATAGATGTTGTTAGTATGACTTCTGCTGGTGTGATAGCGGTGACAGCAGGAACAGAAACAGATAGCCCAACAGCACCAACTCCCCCAGAAGACGATATGCCTATATGTGAGATTTATCATAGGGCAGGAGAAGTAGAGATTACTGATACAGACGAATCAGCAGGAGAAGGATATATCAACAAAGACTTGAGAAAAGCTCTCCAAGTAATTCAGAATAGTACCTATGAGGATGTCACTGCTTCAAGAGCAATAGATACTATTTATCAAAACACTTCAGGTAAGACAATGATGATTTTAGTAACGGTGGCTTGTAGTAGTGGAATAAGTGCAGGAGAAGCAATAGCCAGTGCTTTAGTAGAAAACGTTTCTCCACCAACTGATATTGTTGGTCAATTTGCTAATTCACACGGAAGCGGTTATGGCACATTAAGTTGGGCGAATAAAGGTATGCTAACATTGGTAGTTCCAGATGATTACTATTATAAAATAGTAGAAACCCATAATAGTGGAGGTGGTGTTAGTTTAATAAAGTGGATTGAAATAACTCCAGGCTGGTAAATAATTTAATTCACGTGAATCTTGTGGAGTCCTTTATCCAAGATTAGCTTAGTAGTCAAGGATAGAGGATTCCACAAGAATATAAAATGAGTAGTAAAAAAATAACTCAATTAACTTCTTTAGAGACGAGTGCTGATGACGATTTGATAGCAATAGTAGATATTTCAGAGATAGATATAACTAAGCGGACTAAAAAGCAGACAAAAGTAAACCTATTAAAAGAAGTTGTTTCTTTGATTGGTGGAGAAAACCACTGGGACGATGACGGTT
>Ga0207997_1000109_pt1 | contig 38176 bp, 71 predicted proteins | sample AntAceMetag02UKN_FD_184777 | JGI IMG/M metagenome (GOLD analysis project Ga0207997, IMG submission 184777) | Saline lake microbial communities from Ace Lake, Antarctica - Antarctic Ace Lake Metagenome 02UKN (SPAdes) (version 2) | ecosystem: Environmental > Aquatic > Non-marine Saline and... | reverse complement strand
TTGATTTTCGGATATTTATTCCGGTCATTCATCACTCTTCCTCGCAATCTTTACAATCATAACAGCGGTGTTCCCTTCTGTTCCGCTTATCGAATTCACCTAACCATACCCACACATGACCATCTTCTGTGAAGAAGTCCACCTCCGCCCTGCCATCGGGGGTGATAATGTATCGCCATTCTTTATTAGTTGGATCAATCATTTCTTCTCCCATTGGTTACAGCCGAATCTGCTGTGTGGATCCAATACAATAATATTTGGATTCTTACATTCTAAGTCATCCATAAACCCATAATAATGTTTACAATTCTTGCAGATACGCTCTTTCAGGATAAACTCCGCTAATTGTTCAGGTGTCATTCGGTCTATCTTGTCCTTGTATGCGTGCATCATTTCTCCTCTTGATCTGATGGTATTCCTACCCTTTTATTTCCATCTAACCTGCTGAACTAATCCGAGTTTCTGTGAACTGAATCACATTCAAGGGTACAGGTCAATTTACTATTGATAGGTTTTGATAGTTATTTCCTTGACTTCTGGATCATCTCAATCGCTTCTTGTTTCCATAAATATCTGTCCATGAGTGGTGAGTTGGCGTTATTAGGATTTTTCAGCCATATTCTAATGCCAATTGTCTTATTTGAGAGTTCTTCATCCGTACAATCACCGTAACGCTTCTTGTCAGATTTGCCTACCTCATTCTCCGCATCTTCCAGGGTAACGGTTGCAGGTTCCTTTTTCTGTGCTGGCTTCTCTTTGAACTCTGCCGTGATCATTTCTTCCGCTGGTGTGGTTTCATAGCCAGCCAGGTTGATGATCCATGAGAACGCTAACCGATACGCCTTGCCTGTTGCCCGTGTTGCAGCCATTGATTTGAGTGCGTATTCATCACGCTTAGACCAGTTCTTTTCGTCCCTGGTGCATATCGCTGAAGCACCGCCAATAGTCGCCATATCAGACGTGCGCACTAATTTAACATACGCCTCGTATCCGTTCTCTAATTTCTCGCTGGATACCTCTATCGGTAATACGCCAAGCATTGCGCCTAATGTAGACCATCCCTCAACCCGTACATATTTACGGCCACTAATAACTGAAAAAAGTTTCTGTTCATTGATAATCCCTGCAAGTGCCTTTGCTACTGGCTTCGCTTTCGCAATCACGTCCTGCGGGTTTGATGCCTGTACCGTTCCTAATTGCACAACTTCACTAACTATTACTTCGTTTGTCATTTGCTTCCTCCGTATAATTTATTCTGGATCAACTCGTCAACCGCAATCAGATGTCCGGTTACTTCCGCAAGTTCAGCAACGGTGAATATCGGGTTGTTCAGGTTCTCTTTCTCAATTTCATTCCCCAAATAATTATTAATGAGGGGGCGTAACTTATTCCAATGATATTGTTTAATTTCCCTGTCGTTCATTCGCTTCCTCCATCCGTTGAATATACTCGTCAAGTGCTAACCTTACCACGTCAGACTTGTATTGACCGTGGTCATCAGCCCACTTTTCAATATACTCAATCTGTGCTTGCGTGAATACTACTGTCATTGGTCGTTCAAACCTTTTCTTTGGGGGCATGTTTCTCCTTTAGTTTATATGTTCGATTGAATCTACCGCAACGCTCACACCAATAATGAACTATGCCTTTGGTCGGCTCATATTCGTAGTGCAGCATGATACCGCAATAAGGACATTCTTTATATGAATCATTCATCTTTCATCTGGCGCATGAGGCGAGCGTGTTCGTAAGCCGCATCTCTCGCATTATAAAAATCACAAATACATAACGCGTCAGCAGGCATAGCACCATCTGATAATATTTGCACCAGCTTCTCGCTATCCTCAATCAGCAACCGCTTCTGTTCGCGGATGGTAAGGAGTTCTTGAATAGCACATCTAACTCGGTTGTAATATCCATTTGCGCCCTCTATAAGATCCCACTCTGTAATCTCGATCAACTCATGCAAACTCTTTTCTGGTATCATTTCTCCTCAATTCTTCTCAAATTCTTGACCGATCCGCGATAAGCCAACCGCCAGGATGTCATGCACGCACCGCCGAAAGAAGTCGAGCCGTCAAACATGGTACTATCTAATGCCATGATCGATAATAAACCTCTGGTGCCAGTCTGGGATACCTTTACGGGTATTCCGTTGTAAGTTCCGGTAATCATCTATGCGCCTATGATCTCGCCGCATGATTTACAATGCCAGCAATCAGGTATCTCCTGCTGGTCATATTCACCGAGGATGTCTGTGCAATCCACGTATCCACCTGGGCGAAAGGTCATTACCTTTTTACACTTAGGACATACTACCTCTTGCTCACCGTTAGCGTGCTTGACTGTCAGTATTGTTTTCATTTCATTTCTCCTTGATGTAATAATATAATATCATATAATAAGGGATAATACAAGTAATTAATACAGGTTGGCAACCTGTATCTAAGCATCGTTGTGTGGTAGAATATAGAAGATTCCGGTTCAACAAATACCGGACATTCCTCCTTGAGGCGAGTGTTTTTCATTCACTCGCCTCTACTATTATTAATGGGGAATGATCGTGCTTGAAATTATTTTCAAGTATCCTTGTATAGTCAAGTTTCTTTTTATGAGCAGATAATACCACGTAGAAGGTATTATTGATACACAAAACAAAACACCGCCAAGAAGTTCCTGCAAGTGTGCATCGGATGGAATTTCCGTTTTGTATCACACTCCGTCTTAGCGGTGTCTGTCGATCGTGAACCCACGATCTCCCTTCCATAAAGGAATTGGTTACATTATACTACATCACTCATATACACGCCATGCGGTTTGATAATCGTGATGATTTGCTTGCTGCCTTGTTCAACTTCAACAATTCCCGTTCCACCACAACCCACACACTCACGTTCAGTCGGCGCACCCTGCGGTCTGACTTTCTCAGATACCATTATTCCGCTACCGTTGCAGATGGGACATTTCATTCCTCTACCTTAGTAATATTAAATTCGCCATTCCAGATATTGAACTTGCCGGTAATGTGTGTCGTCTTCGGTAACACTTGCCAATATTGCGTTTCATCGTCAGTAGTAATTGTTGTACTTCCGCTTTGTGGTAATTCATAATCATCCATAAATATATAGATGTCATTATCAAACTTATCATCATCACGCATCCACGCCACTTTACCATCCTCATATTCGTGAATGAGTAAGTGTGCTTCCTGTTTCCAGGGAATAGCCCAATCAGGAATAACGCCGACTGGTGCAGGATGATAACAATGCAATTGTGATTGTGCGTAAAGTCCAGGATAATGTGCCTTGATCTCATTCCACTTTAGTCGGCCAGGTAGGTTATAAGTCAGAATGACCGCCTTCGGCCAACCACACATAGGGAGTGAATCATAGCCCTCAATGCAAGTGTTATATATCTTCAATACATCCGGTTCTGTTGTCGTGTTAGCTGACCATTTTGGAATGTACGGTCTGCCGTTGAAAGTATAAACCCCTGTCTTGTTATCATACGTGCCTAATATCATATCATTCCTTCCTTATTGCAGGCCCTTTCGAGCCTGCATTTTGACACTATTTACTTGCTGATTTTTCTCCAGCATCTTCAACTGCAATTGCGCCAATAAGCACGCCAACTAATATAACAATTGATTGCCAGATCGCTTCCGGTACGTTAAGATAATTCAGAACGATCGCCTGAACACATCCGAATACCGCCAACCAGAACTTACGCGATTTCAATAAACTCAATAAACCTGCCATTTTCTACCTCCTTTCGTTTTCCTAATTATAACATTAATAATTCCACTTAACAACATTACCTTCCTTGTCGTGGTGGACCGTATCTTTTATAAGCTGCTCTGTGTAATCTTGCCCCTCGTAAACCCTGCCTTGATAAAACGCCTTACCGTCTTTTATCATCACCGGATCAATGAAACAATCTTCATCGTTGTAATGAAGAATCGCAAACCCCTGCTGCCAATTCGGGCGTGCTGTTTTAGCTGGTACAGTTCCATCAATTTTGCATAGACAACCGGGCGAGAACGCTTGAATATAGTTAGTCTTTCCGTTTCTGTGTTCTGTTCTGACCGCCCACTCAAAACGGTGAATGTGTCCAAATATCTCTGTGTATGTAGCTTCTTTAGAAATTGCTGATGCTGTCGATCCCGATCCTTTACGCACCACGTTCCCATGTCTGATAACAACCTTATCGTTTATCCAATGTTCTGATTCTGGATAGTTGCCGATGTAATTGATATTCAGCTCAGGAAGTCCTAATAGATATGGAACACTCATTACTGCTAACCCGTCAATATTATTCGCCTTCCTTATTCCATAAGCAGGCAGCAAATGATTGATGATCATGTTCTCAATTCTTATTTCGTGATTGCCCTCAAAGTATTCCATCTCTGATGTTGGCTGTAATTTGCGCAACATGCCACACGTCCAAGAGTTCTCGCATAATGCAGCTTGCGTGTTGAAGTAGTAACTTATTTTCTTTTGGAATTTATCAGACCACATGGCGTTATCTCCCCAATCACCGCCAAGACCTACCCAATCAAACACGAACTCTCGGCAGAACTGGAAGGCAATATCAATCGCTAACCTATCGTGAAACGGAGTTAGTTTATTTGAGCGCATGTTTTGCGTAAAGCCAATATGAGGATCGAATAACAGCAATCCTTTTTTATATTCTGACTTCTGCGCGTTGACCTTGCGCATACTTCCAACGCTAATATTTATAGGGGATATTACAGGTCTGATTGCCTCAGGTTCCAGCTTTGTTAGCCACGCTTTTACCTGGATAAGATTCTTTAATCCAAACTTTGCCCCGAACACTTCCCACTTATTTATTACATGCCTATCGATCTTCCATATATCAAGATCAATATCACATTGTTTTATCAGCTCATCAAGCGTAGTGATCCTAACAGATTTACAGTCAATCACCCTCTCATTATCTGTTATGGTATCTTCTAACTTTTCTTCTGTATCCGCCCCATTGATTGTTTGATTAGATATTCTGTTATTACGTTTCAGGGTTTTCAATGTGTTAATTTTGATTCCCGTCTTTTTCGCAACTTCCTTTAGCGGTACATCAGCCATTAATAATTGTACGGCTTCCGCTTTCTGCGCTTCATTATACTTGCTCATATTCCTCCAATATTACGTATAGTATATTATATACCATAAATATACGGAAATACAAGTATCAGATTATGAGCCGAAGAAGAATGTTTTGATAAGAAGTCCAAGACCAGTTGCGATAGATCCCCAGAATAAGCCACTCATTTTGTTATCAATTGAATCCAGCTTTTTTACCTTTGAACTGATGACCGCCATTTGAGTTACTATTCCATCTTCACCGGATAGTAACCGTTTATGTTCCATCACCGCAGGATTGATAACATCGTTAGTGTGTTGACAATGACTTTCAAAGTCGTCAATTTTGCCGTCTATTCCATCAATGCGCTTAGTATTCTTATTTGCTATATCAAGAACATCTTTGACGTAGATTCTTTTCTTTAGTGATGATTCCATATATCCTCGCGTTGATAACTGGTCATTTATTCACCCCTCTGATGGCTTCAAAAATTATCTTTAGGATATTTCCGATGAATAATATAAACTTCTCCCAACCTGTCGACTCAGGTTGCGGGATAGGGTCAGGTATTGGATCGGGAATGGGATCAGGTTCTGGTTCGGGTAAAGGTTCTGGTTCAGGCAAAGGTTCAGGTTCTGGTATAGGTTCCAGCTCTACATTCAGACCGGCAAGTTCATTGAACAATTCATCTGATCCCATCCAGAAATCACCGTCCATATTAGGAAGTCCAGGCAATTGCATCTTCTCTGTAAATTGCCATATTACCCCATCAATCCCATCACTCAACCCAGACGGTTTACCATAATACTTTGTCGGATCGGTAACTATATTTGTAAGTGGATATTGTGCTATCCAGAATGGATAATCAATACCCCACGCCGGATGTCCGAACTTGTTAACCCAGAATCCGTTGCGGGTATAAATCATAACTCGCCAACCCCTCTTTTCAAGATAGCATACAAAGGAATATAGAACCTCGGCACAAACGGCAGGCGACTGACCATCAATTACTTCACAGTCAATTGCTAGAGGGAAATCAGGCGCATCATTCGCATCAACTATTTCAAGGAAATGCCGCGCTTGTTCAGACGCGCCCACGTTAGGATGGAAATAATAATATGCGCCGAATGGAATATCTAATCGTAAACATTCATCGCGGTTCCGATTGTACTCAGGATCGTACCATTTATTCCCGTTATATATTTCACCGGCTTTAGCAAAGACGAACTCGATACCATGTCCTACCATCTTATCGAAAGAAGGCGTGCCTTGATGATGTGAAAGATCAGTTCCCAATTTCCTCATTTATGTCTGTCCTTGTAATGCCTTTATGTCTGCAACCGTTATTCCATTAATTGACTTGTAATCTGTGATTCCGTTTATTGATTTTATTCCAGGGATTCCAGCAGTATGTATCAAAACTAATTCGGGCGGGTCTGGGTCTGTTGCCGCATCGTACTGATAGCCATCGTTTAATTCAGGGGTTGCATTTTGGCGAAGAACTATGCCGTTGTTAGTCAAACCGCCATCAATCCACCCTTGTATGCCGGCATTAGAAAGTGTAATTTCTACCCAAGAACCAATTGCATCAGCGGCGGTTGTTGCTTTCGTTCCAATCGTTGTCGCTTCTCTGTCAGTTCCCGAACCGTCTGCGCCGGCAGTTGACCAGTTCGTGCCAGTTATTCTTATGTTCCACGTTGCTTGTGTGTCTATCCAAGCAACCAAAGACCTATAAACATCAATCTGACCAGCGTTAAACGCGTAATCTGTTTGAACGGACAACCTTAATTTTGCCTCTGAAACCGTTTCTCCTGCCAAAGAAGAAACATCAAATTGAAGCAATCCGTGAAAATAGTTAGCTGTTGCCGAGTTTGCTCCACCAATAATCAAAAAATTGTGATAGTTTTTAGTAGGTCCAAGTGCTCTCAAATGGCAGTTTTGCGTTGAAAATAATGTTGTTGTCGTCATTATGCCGCGTGCTCCGTAAATATTAGCGAAGGATTCCAATACAGCATATCGTCAGATATTGCATAAGCCACAGATTGCATAACTGAATCCTCAGTTGTTGGGATTGTTTGCGTCAGCGTTCCTACTGTTTCTGATAAGTAGATTAGTGAAAGTTCACCCGGACCAGTTGTCCAGTTCCAAGAATCTAATCGCATTAATCCATGAAATAGAACGCTTTTTGTTCCTGTGCCTGCTTCTAACGCCAAAGCGAATGCTGGGGCTGTTGCAATATCATCAGCGTCAGCCTCGTCCCAATGTCCATCTGCAGCTATGAATAGAGGGCAACCAATTCCGGTAGTATTAGAATCCACCGTAACGTCTGCAATAATTCCCTGGGGCGTTTCATCGGCAGTAGGTTCAATCGTGGCTTCGATGCTATTACCATTTAATATGAGGTTAGATGTCGGCGCACCACCACCGCCAAACGCCATCCATGAAACAAGAGTTTCATCATAAACAAGAAAGGCAAAGTCGTGAGAATCGTCAAGTGTAATGTCTGCGTTTCCATTACATAAGATATTGCCGGTTCCGTGCTTGATGACAATAGTTCTATCTGTATGATCTGGCCGGAGTATTAGAATAGACCCCTCTCCAATGTTACCGCTAATTGTGACGGTGTCTAGGTCGTCAGAAGCGATATCTCCTGCGGTGTCAACTGTGTGGTAATTTGATGTTACCGTGATTACTCCAGCAGCTATTGTTAGTTCAGTTGCCTCAACGAAAGCGAGCGTATTCCAGATCTTTTCCTGGTTAGTTTGTAGCGTATTGACGTGGCTAGCCATAACGTCGTCCACATTATCTACCTTCGGTGTTAGCGCTAATATTGCTCTAGCCATTCTGTACCTCTTTATATTTAGTTAAATATTCAGTTGCTTTTTTAGCGATATCTGGATCATCCATAAGCAACCCTATCGCCATGTTGCAGTGATAACATAATATTCCCCTAACCATTCCTGTATCGTGGTCGTGATCAACGTGTGTATTTGTTGCCATATCTAATTCGTTTCCGCAAATAGCGCACCTACCGTTTTGCTCGTCTATAATTTTGTTTCGTTCTTCAATAGTAATCCCGTAATTCTTAACTAATATATATTCCTTATGTCGTTCAGCTATTCTTTCTTTGTTTCGTTTGCAATATGCCCTTCTCTTCTTTTTAGCGCTTGGGCTTTGGCTGTATATCTTTCCACGCTCAGATATAATCTCTTTGTTTGCTAAATAGTATTCTCTTTTCTTTGCAGCCAACCTGTCTTTATTTTTTATTTGATACTCGTGTTTAGACTTAGCTATTCTCTTCTTAACGTCTGGCCGCTTGTGATATTCTTTTCCATATTCTGCAACACAACCTTTACACCAATTTGCGTGCCCGTCTTTTTGGTTTTTGTCTTTATGGAACTCACCTATTGGCTTATCAAGTCCACATCTCTGGCAAGTCTTTATTGCCACATAACTTAATGTTGATCGTGCCATATATTACTCCTTGTAAAACTCTATAAAATCAGGCGGTAAGTTGTTTATATTTCCTTCAACCGCTTCCCATAATTTCGCATACGCTTCTTTGTAAATACATTCTTCCGTTTTTATATAGCACGAGTTGTTTTCTAATACAGAAGGAAACACACTTATTGCTTCCTTAAATTCATCTGTCTGTGAAGGAAGATTGAGCGCATAATCTAATCTGTGCCCCTCTTCATGTATACAAGTAGCTGTATCATTACAAACAATATAATCAAAGTCGGCAAAATACACGCCGCTTTTACCAATAAACGATAACAAAACCGTGATTATAAAGTATAGTATATTCATTATTTTATTCCGTACAAAGATGCCTTTGAGCCAGCTATTATATTCCCAGCTCTTAATGTTAATGTTATCTGATTAATTGCTGCTGTACTCCGCCATGTTCCGCCGGTTGTCTTAAACATCATATCAGTATTTGCTGTGGCTTGTGCATATTTTACAAATCCATGACATATCATATTTTTTTTGAAAGTTGTGTTTGCATAATCTATAAACAACATATCAGCAGAACCTGTGTGGCTAGCTGTACCAGTTGAGGCGGTCATTTGTATAACAGCCCAGTCGGTATCACCAAGCGTAGAAACACTTGTTATTGTTCCTCCGCTAACTGTTGCTAAATCACGCAAATCGTAATTCGCGCCACCATCTCCATTTACAGTAACTTCTAGTGTAGCTGATGTAGCGACAGAGTCGCCCCTGAGATTGCATATTATCTTCAAGTTTGTATATGTAGCAGGTATTGCCGTGAAGTCAAAACTTGCTACTGCGCCGCCAGCTAATTTTTCTTCAATCAAATGAAATGCTCCACCACTTCCCCACTCAGGAGCAGTTTCACCGACATTTACAATAAGCGATTCACCAGCCGTTCCAATCCCAAGTCTACTTTTAGTTGTTGCGCCAGTATAATAATCTATATCTCCGGCTAATGTTCCAACCCAAGCAGCGGCCTCATTATCCCTTACGTATGTATTCATGTGTGCGGCTGTGATAACTTGGTTGGTTACGTACAGGGGGATTGCAGACCTTGCCATTACTTCACCGCCTTAATGGATTCTTTATTTTCTTTTCTCAAATGCTTTACTGTTTCTCCTGGGAGCCATGATCTTGATAACACTCCCTTATCATCTATTATAACAGGTTCAGCATTTACTGTTCTTTCAATCACGTGCGTGCCTCCCTTGATAATAACAGGTCTCTTCAATAATACTGTTTCAATGTCTTTAATTTCCTTCTTAGAAGGGAATATTACTTTGCGTGGCTTTCCATGATTCTCAAAATTTCCACATGAGAAACAATAGAATATTGGCTCGTCTGGATCAACCGTCTCAGCTCCACCACATTGGCACTTTGCAACCCATTGACCAAAATTAACTTCCGCATAAACAGGCTTCCCAATAGGTTCACAATCTACAAATGGAGTATCAAGCGTTCCTCCCATTCTTGCGCAGATTTTATTAATCCGTTCTTTCATAGAATTAACGCGTTCTCGTTTCATGTAATCTTTAGCATTTATAATTTTCATTTTTGTATTCATTTTCACCATGCCAATATTGTGCCAGTTCCTAATAAGTCTACACCCAATCGCCAGAAGTCTCCACCGCCCACATTATAAGTCGGCTCGAATTGAAACTCCGTTCTCACTAACTGGCCTGACTTATTCAGCCATTTATGTTTTATTTTACTAAGCTGAAAGTCTGTGTCAATTCCCCAGGTTGCTAATGTTAATGTAACCTTGTCAAATAGCTCTAAATCAAATTGAATTGTCGGTCTATCCTCTACAAATCCTTTAGGAAATATTGGATTAGCTAACATAAACCCAGCAAGGAACGTAGCCATATCCTGCGCCACATTTGTATCCTGAAGCCATGCAAGGTCAAGATTGAACGCCTTTGGGCGAGTGTCATATTCAGCCCCTTCGCCGACCTTTTCAGCCACATCAGGAGATTCTACCGGCTTCCCTCTTACTTGCAGAAGAGTTAAATATCCTGTATTAGCATTGTTATTTGTGATAACCGTCTTTGATGTCTGGCCAAAATCACTAAATGAAATAGTACAGTCTGCACCAATATCTACACCACCGCCATCTTCTTGAGTATTCATGCTCCAGTCAGTATTTAATAATGGTGTAACTATATCAATAGCAGGAACATTATTTCCATCGTAAGTATGATATGCCCAAACTTCGTAATCGTCTCCACTTCCGCTAATAGATGGTATTTCGTTCAGCGTCCATATAACTTGTAACGCCTGCTCTACTTTAGGATATGCCTGAATGCCAACAATATTGCGTGTGAACTTTCCTGGCTGCGGTATGCTAATATCTTTTAATAGTTCATCTTCTGTTAGTATGGTAACTGCGGCAGCGTCATTATGGCGGCTGTAATATGTTAGCTTTCCATCTCTTGCAACAAAGACATAACCCATCCCTGATTCTGAAAGACTTTCAATTTCCCCTTTTGCTTTTAGTTTCGGCTCCCACCAGTAATTAATAACGTCCGGCCCAATATCTAAATCTCTTCCCCAAATAGCAGGCCAGTTTACATAATCAAGTATTGCACCAATGGCAGTATCGGCGGTTATGTCTTCTTGAATAGCTGCTCTAACGTCTGCTTCCTGTAAGAAATTCCAACATCCCTTAATAATAAGATCCACAGTTCCCCTGCGTCCGTAAGGAATTAACTCATCAAGGATTCCAGTAAATACAGGGTAATTTACGCCAGCAGTTCCATTCTTTACTTTTATCTGTACTTTCTTTCCTGATTCCAAGTTTCCATATAATGCACCGGCAGCATTAAAAGGGTCATACCGCCCAGTGTCATTATAGAGTCTGATCACCGCCTCTCCGATTGGCATTCTCTCAAATCCGTCTGCTTTAGGTCTGATGTAATAATCTCTTCCTCTTGATGACTGGAAATCATAAGCATAAGCCGCTTCATTCTGCCCGTCAAATAAGTCGTCATCATCCCAATCAACTTCCATTGACCATAATAAATTAGTGGTAGTAGTTACTCCATATTTGAATTCTGAATATTTCTCAGGTGATACCCATCCGTATTTTGTCATCTTGCCATTACCGTTCTTAGCCCGCTCTCAATAAATGGCAATAGTGTCCGCTTTGCTTCTTCAGTATTTGCTAATGATACGGCTGAATGAATATGCAGGTTTACGGTAACACTACCCATAAGTTTATTATTTGGAATTACATTGCCTGATCCGCTTCCCATCTGCAACACTTCTGGACCTTCTTCACCGACAATATAAGTCCTGCCTGCTGATGTTGCGCCACCGCGCGCATGTCCTATTTTCGCTCCATAGTTAGGATTTACATAGCTACTATTGCCAGATGATGCCCCGCTTTGATAAGCATATTTTGCAACATTGTACCCTAAACCACCTGGAGCAGATAGCCTTTGGTACACATCCCATATTGCAATAAGTCTGGTTATGTCACTGTATACATCTTTCAATTTCCCAATCAACCAATCAACATACCCTACCATCTTGCTTATTTTAGAGTAAGACCCTTCTCCAAAAGCCATATCAAAAGCACCTGCCCAGTTACCTTCTACAAGAAGGGTCATAATTCCGACTAAACCACTTTCATTGTCACCAATTACATTTTCAAGCCATGCAAAAAGATTATCAAGTCCTTGCTGTATCTGTGGATCATCCCACATTACAAGTAGCTTATCTGTTATAGTTTCTAATACTGGGCGGAGCCTGTTTCCAATCTCTACTTTTAGGTTATCCACATTAGCTTCCAGCCTTGCCATGTTTGCAGCTGCACCTTCCCCTTGCTCGCCGACCTTCTCCATTGTCTTTCCGCCCTCTTCCATAACAGCTTGCATAAATGCGGTTTCACGAGTCATACCCTCTTCGGCTTTCATTAGTTCTTCAATGCGGTCTCTTACTACGTCAGAAGAAATACCAAAGTTATCAAGTCTTGGAATTGACTGATTAGCCAACATCAAAGCAAATGCTTCTGCGGAATCTGTTGCATCCATGCCCATAGCAGAACCTAACTGTGTAGACATCTCAACCAATTTGGATGATTCTTCTGTGGTGTCAGCAAGTCCCATAGCCACAAGTTTGTTTGATGCTTGCATTAAGTCGGCGTCATTCAGCATACCGCGAGAAGCAACCCGAAGGTCTTTTATCATTACGTCTGCATTTTCGCCAATGCTATCAGCAAGAGAATCAAATGTGTTTCTCAACCTTTCAACATTAGCGGATTCTTTAGCTAAATCATATCCGATCTTTCCAATAACAACGCCGGCAGCTACAACGGCAGCACCAGCAATAGCAGCACCCTTGCCAAGCTTCCCCATAATGGAAGTAAGACCCTTCATTTCTTTAGAGGCTTTATCGGTTGCCTTAATAATGATTTCTACAACGTTTTTACTTGCCATGTGCTTTTAGCCATCCTCTTAGTCTGTGATACCATTCCTCAGTACATTCTTTCTCAAACTGCCATGGGGACATATTGCATTCGTCTGCCATCATTTTAGTAATAACCCATAATGGCACTACTGCTTTTTGTCCTTTTCCAAGGGCTCTGATTTCGTTGATGGTTTCCCATCTACAGTAGGGTTTCCATCGCCTTCTTCACCATCTCCGTCCTCTTCTTGTTTACCAATTATCGCATCAATCATATTGTTATATTGTTCTTCGGTTGCATCCCATAAGGATTCTTTGGCTTCTTCCTTATCTTCTGGCTCAGTAATAAAGTTCACAAGAAAATCAACCATTTTGTCAATCCATGCAGAATCAGATACATCAAAATCTTTTAGCTTCGCTCTAAATTCTAAACTCTTTTTGAGGCGTTTAAGATACCCCGGAGTTTGTGGTGTTGGTGCTTCAAATATCAGCTTGCTCATTTCGTTCCTTTCTATTAAGGTAATACGTTTAGACTATCTGCTACTAATGTGATCGTTGAAAATGCGGCTTCGGTTGTATTGTATTGTCCTCTGAACATTACATCTACAATATCGTTGCCGTTATCTTCGCCTATCTTTTCAAACTTCTCGTACTGACCAGCTAAGTCAATGATTAGTGTCTTATAGGTATAAGCTCCTGCGGTTACAAGTGCTGATCCTTCAATCTTTATTCTGATCAACCGCCCTGCATGGCCACCATCTTTCCATAACTGCTTTTCATCAGATGAATCGCCGTTCCACTCAAGCGTCATTCCAAGTCTAATGACCGGATTGACTAATGCAGCCCTTGGGAAATATAACTCTCCGCTTGCTGCTGGGCGTGCCTGGATGCCTGTTTCAACATCAAGATCAAATCCCATCAGTAAAGCAGTCATAGCACCATCGCCAAAAGCTCCGGTGTCTGGGTCAATAGTCAATGCGGCTTTTGAGAATAAAATATCTTCTACGTTTGGAAGCACAGCGCTATCGGTAAAGTCCTGTTGGATAGTTGCGGCTTCTGCTGCTTGAACAGATAGAGTATCACTAACGGTAAGTGCATCAGCCGTAGTAACTGTTACTGTTTTAAGACCGTTGTTATTAGCAATAGTAGCGTCCTCGATCCTGACATTACAGCCAGCAGGAAAGACCGGAAGTTGCCCAGCAACAGTAGGGGTAATAATACCTGGAGGACCAGCTGCGAATGCTGCATCAGCCAAAGCAACCTTGTTTCGTTCTGCTTGCCTTGCCTCAAAAGTAGCACTAACCATCAATGGCATTTTCGGTTTGCCAGATAGTTTGAAGTTGCTACAGAAAGCATAAGGCAATATTTCCATTTCCTCATTATCGCCTGCCTCAATAGAGTAGGTCTGGAAGTCATTTACCGGTTCGATGTATGAGAATGGATAAGCGTAAATATCACCAGTGCCAGCACCATCCGCAACTCCTGTGTTGAGAAGTTTTATACCAGCGGATAAGTAATAACCTAATTGCTCAAATGTGGCAGGGTTTTCCTCGATCTCTAATATTGCTGACTTATAAGGATTGCTTACCCTTTCAACGTCTACTAGATAACCAATATCCTCGTCTGGAAAGTGCATCACCCGCTGATCGTCAACCGTACCAGTAACACGCTGCACGGACGTTGCCAGCCCGATAGTTCCTTTAGTCGCTGTCGCTTCCTGGAATAACTGTATCCTTCGTAATCTTTTAATACCGCTCATTCATCACCTCTTTTGTTTTCCTTTCCGCCTAATTTAACTTTATTAGCTTTAGGCGCAGGCTTTTTATATACGCCATTCATAATCAAGTAATCTACTCCGCCATACTTCTCAACTTCATCAACAGATAGATTTCTTGCTGGTATCCCACGAAGAGAACCTCTAACGTGAATCAATCCTATTTTCACCATGCTCACCTCTTTATATAGTAACTTTTCCTTTAACATCAAGCTCCATTTGCCAACCTAGCGTGCCTACTCCGGCGTATTCCATATAACCAAACGTGCCTCTAAGGTCTGTGAACGTATCCACAGAATCGCCAATAGTCGGATCGTTAATCAATTTTTCAAGTATCTGTATCCTATAAGGCAACGCTGCCGCATAAGCGGTTGGTAGGTTCTGCCTTGTTAGATGTATCTCAATTGTTATTGTGTCAATCACCTCATCCCAGTGATAAGTGCCGCCCAATGTTTCAAAACTCTTGATATAAACTAAAGAGAACGGAAACTGATGGATACCTTCAGGCGGCGATGGGGGAGCGGCCTTAATACTGGCCGCGATAGTCTGTACCATCGTTTGAATGTTAGTCACGGCTGTCGTGAGGTTGTAAGTCATACAGTAACCCTTCGCAAATAGCTGATTGTTTCTTCTACTTCAGGGTCCATCCTTCTTGTATATTTCAATTGCCCTAATTCAACAATCGCTCCGGTGTCCTGGAATCCCTGCTGCCCTCGTTTGAACCAGCGCGCACATTGAACAATAGCGACTTGCTTCACATCATCAGGTACAGTTGCAGAATAGCCGAACTTACCAACTATGACAACCGATTTCTTGAACTTTGGCCAGTAATACCAATCACCGTTAATCGTATCAAGTTCGATGAAGTTATATGGCATTACTTCCAGTAAAGCATTTGGCGGATTCATAAAGTAATCAGTTGCCGCTAATGCTGTCAGGTCTGTCAAGTCGCCCGCTTCAGCTATTGAAACAGTCGTTGGTGATGCCGCAAGTTCGCCAATGTATAAATCCACATTACCGCCAGCAGTAAAATATCTAGTAGTATCCGTGTCAACATAATAAGCGCCTGGCTCTCGCTTCGTATAACGGTCAATATTCCTTGATGCCCTCGTAGCAAGTAGGGCGATCAGGGCGTCATAAGTGGCGCCCCAATTCCCGTCAGGCATAGCCGCTTTTACTTCTGCGGAAGTACAATAATCATTCGCCATCGTCTACATCATCTTCGAGCAAATCAGAAGCATCACCAACCCACGCTGCGGGCTTCTCGGCTATTTCGGCAGGGGTGGCGTATCTGCCACCCCGTTTATTCCCTGATTTTCTCCCATACCGGCGTTGTAACGCCTTTCTAATCTTAGGATCAACCTCTTTAACCTCGATCCTCTTACGTGGTTTGGCAGTCTTTTTGACTACTGTTTTAGCAGTCTTTTTCGTTGCTGCTTTAGCCATTATTTACCTTCTTTCTTTTCCTCTTTTTTCGGTATGAAGTGTTGGTTCATTTCATCAGAAGTAAATGGCAACGCTCCATACTGTTTTATGATCGCTGCCTTTTCTTTTTCGTTCAATACTACTCGTCCCTTTTTATCTTTTTCCATCAAATCTCCTTTAGCCTGTTAAGTCAGCATCACCGATTTCACTTGCTCCGGCTGCTCCGGCTGTGTGCATACCGCTTGCGATACAACCACTGTTATTTGCGTCAATGAATCCGGCAAGTGTAGTTTGTGCGGTGCTGCAATTTGTTAGCGTAACCAATATACTCGCTCCACCTGCTGCCAATCGAACAAAGTGTTTTGTTACAGTTGCGCTTGCGAAGTAGCAATCATTTATATGCAATACAACTGCATCTCCATGTAGAATGTCTGCATCTGTGCATTGGTGGAATGTGCATCCCTTGATGATATTTTCAGAAGGATTGCCTTTGGAACTGCCACCGATACCGATTCCATAATCATCACCATATTCGATTACACAATCTATAATGTGAATCCATTTTGAACCCAGATTCATCACACAACCACCATCAGCACTTCCGCCACCATTAATACGGCAGTTTACGATCTTACAGTTATTGCCCGCTCCATGCAGAATGTCTGCGTTATTGAAGTCATCCTCAAACAAAACCGCTGGCATTCCAAACTGGTTACAGTTTGCGCCATCTGGAGTTGTCCACGGCTTTGGATCTCCGTTCTGTGCCTTAATCGTTGCAAAGTTATAAATCTCAACATTTGGCCGACCAACTGAAATTGTCGGTGCTGTTGCCGCTGCTGTTCCATGCAAGAAAACATTTGAATCTGCTATTAAGCGGATAGTTCCTATTTCGCCAATGTTGATACCACCAGCATCCCATAACATAGCTGTGTAATCAAGTCCTGTTCCAACTCGTGAGAACCATACATCTTCAAGATAGTATCCGCCTTCAACGTGAATATTTACATCAATCAAAGCATATTCCGCTGTATTGGCCACATCTACCGCGCCCTGGATAGTTGCTTTTGCTCTTTCGTATGAAAGACCATCCCATGTATCGTTTCCGCGTTGTTCGCTGACATATAACTCAACCTCAGCCCCAACTCCGCCGTACGTAGTCGGCTCTATCGAGCTGCCTCCATAAATGGACATATTACCTTTGAACCATTTAGAGTGCATTATTTTACCCATATTAAACTCCTTGTATATGGGGGGATTGCTCCCCCCGTTTTGTTAGTCAATAATCACCGAAGGAGGACCATCACCCTTATAGCGATTCTCTAAGATGTAAGTACATCCGACAATGTTCAATATATTTGAAGCTGCCGCATAACCTTTTATGCAGTCAAATGCTCCAAGAATTGAAGGATCTACCTGGAAGATCACGATCTTTGTTTTCAAAGCAACGTCCAGCGTATAAGTTGCCGCGTCTGTTGCCCGTGTAAACTGGTCAGTATCACAATCCAGGTTGTACCAAATTGGCATAGTTGCGGCTACTTGCACCGCACCTGTTGCAGCAACATCCGTTGCTTTATAGATGCTTAAAACTGCTTGAGTTGCTTCACCTTGCGCCATGTGAAAAACCACAAACGCTTTGTGAACAGTTTTGCAACTGATCCAATCACCTTCAATGGCCGCAGTATTTACTTGCGGCTTGAATCCGTTAATCAAGGCTCCGCCTTGTGGAAGTTGTAAATTAGACATAATTATTTATCTCCTTATCTTGTTTCTAGTGCAACAAACGGGCTAAGAGTTACCGCGCTGTTTGCTGGTGTTAATGTTCCTGGCCATGCGGGTTGTCCATCAGCTCGATATACAAAGCGGAAGCATGTTTCGTCATATAAGAAATTGACGTGAATGCTTTGTGCTTGCTGCATACCGCCCTTGTCGATCATCCAATACTGCGAGAGGTCTGCGAAGATAATATCTCCGAGTGTTCCAACAGTCTGACAATACTCAACAGGGATTACAGGGCGACCATAAAGCGTTGCAAATGGTGATCCAGCTAACCCACCTGCCGGCAGATATACGGGAACGCCAGTTGCGCCAACTGCCACATACATACTATGCAGTTGTGGTTCGCAGTCCTGATTGATGAACCATACCGCGTTCTTGCGGCTTGGTGCATACATACGGCTCCACATATTAACGATGTTCTCGCTAACAAGCGTGTCCGCCGGTTGTCCTGCTTCTTCAGCAACAGTAACCAGTGCTGGGGCATTTAGAATCCCAAGCGGCTGTCCTGCGCCTGTGCCATTGATAACCGCATCTTCCAATTGGTAAGTGAATTCCATCTGGAACGCGTAATTGATGATCGCTTCTAATGCTACAGCATCCTGTAACAATTCATCGGTTGCATAACACAGACCAATCAACTTGTTTAGTTCGAGTAGCAACTGGCCGAAAGTCGGGTTGCTTGCTACTTTTAGTGCGCCTTCTGCTTTCCAATAAGCTAATACTCCACCCCAACGGGAGCCATCAGCACGATTGCCCTCATCAAGATAATTAGCACGCAAGCTGTTTGAGTTTGCGCTGATCGGGAAACGTCTTACACGGCTGAGAATCTCACCCTGAGAAAATGTCAGTTTGAGTAATTCAGAAGCAAAATCTTCCTGAACTAAGAATCCACCATCAGCGGGGACACCTTCACTCATTCCGGTCTGCTTAATTTCCATCAATCGCGGATCCATAATCCCACCGGCTGATTTTGCAATACTGGTAAGTTGTTCGCCGAATGATTTGAATCCCATAGTCGGTACTGGTGCTTGTTCTCCAGCAGCCATTCCTGGTACAGCAACGCGTGATCCCAACCCTTTAGTTAGGAATTCGTTTGCTACTTCCAGTTTCTGCGCCATCTGGAATTTCTTTGTCAACTCTTCAGCTTCAGTAACAAGGCGGCTGATTTCAGCAGTAACATCTTCCGGCATTTCATCTTCTTTGCCTTCCCACTCATTGCTTATAACTTGCGCCTTTGCTACAACTGCTTCCAGTTGATCTCTTAATTTATTAATATCCATTTTGTTATCCTTTATATAGTCTTGATTTGATTTGTTATGATCTCTAATCTCTGTAGTGTTATCCTAGTGAGTGCAGGATTTGCTTTGTCAGCTTCCCACGGCTCGGCTTTTATTAACAGTTCTTTTAGATTAGCAAATAGTGATCCGATTTCATCTACCCGACTGTTGAAGTATCCAGCCAGACCGCTTGCAATTTCAACATCTGTCAATGCAAGTGTCTTACTAATGGCTTCAATAAAATTAAAATCGGGTGGTGCTTTGTCGAATTGTTTATAATGTTCTGCCAGGTGGTCATATATTCCCTTTCTATCTGTGTCTGGAATATCACAACCTGGTTTCATTAGTTCTGTCATGGCAATCGCCACGCCTTTCCAAACTACTGGCCCTACCCCGCTGTCTGTTACTCTATGATGAGCAAACTTCAACCCATCAAAAGCGTCTTGTCCAGCATAAGCATAGTGTTCTCTTACTCTGCTCTTTTCAGCTTCTGATAATACTTCCCAACTTTCCTTAGTAAAATCATCAAGCTCTATTGGAACCCACTCACCATCATCTTTTCCAGTGTCCTTATATTGAACGGCTGACTTAGATGCAACTGTGGCTGGATTCATTCCCCAATTTACGTCTGAAATATCAAACAACCTCAGTTCACGTAAATTTCTAACTAATTGGCCTTGACCTTTGATTTCCTCAAAATCATATTTTATGGGGTCATAGGCAAATGACATTTCGTTGATTGCACCTTTTACGATGCCTTGTAGCACTTCTTCTCCTCTTGGAGTGTCTAAGTATTCCCGTTCTACAAGCAACCCGCCCGTAGCTTCAGGGAATTTGTCTTTGATAGTGTCTGGTAGTTTGCTTTGTGACACTTCTTGCAGGTCAATAATCGTTGCAATAGGAGGATCACCGGATTCATGCTGCCATAGATGGCGGATGTGATCCATCCCCTCTTTGATGGTTTTCTTAAACGCACCCTTATGGATCCGATCTGCGCCCAGATCAATGTTGCCGAAGATGGCAGCAAATCCAGTGACCCTTCTACCCTCTACCTCTTTTGTACTAATTATTGACTTGTATTCCATAATATCTCCTATACGATTGACTGCATGATATAAACTTTCTCTTCTTCTGCGGCTGTGACAAAGCCTGTTCCTTCCCAGCGCACTTTATATTCGCCCTCGGTATCTATTAATAGATCAACATGATAATCTCCGGTATCGTCTCTGACTACTTCAGCATCAACCCCATAAGTTAATGCCACCGTTGTTTCTTCGTTGATTTTATATTTGAATATTGTTGTTGTTGGATTAGTTGAAGTTCCAGCAGTATCCGTGAAAGTAGCTGAGAATCTAACCAAATCGCCAGTGTCGTATGTATTACTCATTACTTATCTCCACATTTCCCACATAACTATTAGAAGCAACCAACCCATCTACGCCTGCGTTTGAAGTTGCCAAGTTTCCTATCTCCATTACTACTGCTATAAATGCCGCAGTGCCAGTCATTATATAAGAACCAACATCGCCGGACATAATAATTGCAGATTCTCGTAATGAGGCATCTGTTCCTGTGAGTATGTATGCACCGATTTCTGCTGCTAATCTCCGGCTGAATAGTAAATCGGCCGCAGTTCCAGTCATAAGATAACTACCCACATCAACATGAAATATTCGCTTGAAAAGTAGGTCAGGCTCAACCCCAGACATCGCATAACTACCAACGTCTACAAGCATTCCATAACCCTGATATAGTCCTGTTACTGTACCAGTCAAAAGATATTCACCAACTGCTGCCGACATGACAATATCAGATTCCCGTAAATTTGCGGCAGTTCCAGTTAATGCGTATGATCCTATGTCTGCCGCTAATTTCCTGCCAAATTCAAGGTTTGCATCAAGTCCGCTGAACGTGAACGCACCTACCTCTGCATCAAACCCGTATCCCTGTAAAAGATCAGCATTTACTCCGCTGAACGTGAACGCTCCAACTTCAGCGTCAAAACTATATCCTTGTAATAAATCGGCAGCGGTTCCAGTTAGTGCATAAGAACCAATCGCTGCTTGCATAATAATTGCGGACTCACGCAATGATGCTTCAGTGCCAGCGATTGCAAAACCTCCAATTATAGTCGCTAATTTTCTACCGTACTCAAGATTCGTGGTAACTCCACTAACATCAAAATCGCCAACTGCTACAGGCATTTTATGTTTGAATAATAAATCTGCTGAAACTTCAGAGACATCAAAATCGCCAACAGCTGGGAATATTTTTCTTCCATATTCAGGATTTGCAGCAATACCAGTCACATCAAAATCACCAACTGCAGCATCAAGCGTCCCAATATTCTCTATTTCTGCGTAGGTTCTCGGTACCCCACTATTATAAAGCCACGTTCTCTCGTCTGCTGTAAATATCTTTCTGGCAACAAAGGCAGACCACATAATACCATCTAAATAGGTAGCCGGCGTTGCAGAAGTAATAAGTGCACCTAATACAAACGCAGAAATATTATCATTGCATCCAGTTGTCCACGCTACCTCATCTGCAACACCGTTATTTACTGATATGTAAATTTTATTTGCAACAGGGTCATGCCACCCCATAACAAATGCTTGTGTCGTAGCAGGAACGGCACCGTAAGTATTGGCAAGCACTTGTTCTACTAACGTACCATTACTACTTATCCGGAACCTATATCTATCTTCGCCTTGGTCGTACAAAAGAGCGTACTCTCTATCATTATTTCCGTAATCCCATTTTCCGATGAAATACTGGTCTGGGATAGCCTGTGATTCTAATTTTACCCACGCCCCCAACGTAAATGCCTCGTCTGCGAAAGACAAATCGGCATGGTCGGCTCTCGTAAAGTATTCGGTTTCTGTTAACTCAAAATCACGCCCACCTTCAGTACTTGCAATCGTTCCACCAGTTTCGACTAAATCATGCTCCTTTGAATGACTGTCAATAGCATTACCGTTTGCTTCATCTAACTGCCACCATGCCTCTAATCCAGCTAGTCCAGGATTTACTGCTGCCATTTAAAACGCCTTGCTACCGCACAGCACACATTCCCTGCACTGCACGGTAGGTATAAATAAATATTCGTTTGTCGCGTTCATAACGACCTCGTTTTATTCTAACGAGAATAGACTAGCGCCGAAATCGATCGTGAATGTTTCACCGTCGGCCAGGGTAACGTCGGATCCGTAATCGAACCAAGCGATCAAAGGATCTGATGTTGCTGTCTGATCGAATACAACCACATGCCTGAAGGTTGCCACATCACCAGAAGCAGTGAGTACCAAGTCGGTCAAGACCAGACTATAAACGCCTGCTGTCTGAGTGGAACTGATCGTCACAATCTCCTGCGTGCTAAGATTGGTGTAAGCGATCTCGGTTAAATCCCCCAGTAATCCATTTGCCACTGCGGGTGTGTTGCCATGAGTTGTTAGCGCGACCTGCAGTGTATCTGAACTGAGGTTCATATCCCATCACAGAGATAATCTACGAACGGTTGAAATTTTACGTATGCTGCCATATCTAAACTCCTTTTCTAATCCTTCAAACAAATTGTCATATCTAATCCATGTCCGTTTATACTGCCCGTAAAAAACCCTTGTCTGTTAGTGGTCGCCAGCTAACGTGAAAATGGTTATTAATTCTAAAGCCTGGATTATGTACGCTCATGCTATTCCCACCACTCCATATTCCCTAATCAACGGACGCCATACCGCTTCAAATATCATTATGAATTCTGCTCCTCCACCATCAGATGTGTAATTGAATCTCAAATAAGTGGTCCCCCCATATTTTGCATTGACAATGAATGGAGCGTGTAAATCCAACCCAACCGCACCGTCAATAATTCGCACTTGATCAGACTTCAAAGCAGTTACCGCTACTCCGGCCTGCGCCACTCTCAAAATAGATGTTTGCAACGTGCTTGCTGATAGGTCGGTTCCTGCTGCGGATGTGATCTGTACTATATTAGCGTCACCATCAACCAAGTCAAACCCTGCCGCCGTAACCGCTGAAACATCGTCAACATTAGTAAATATGCCGGACAGTCTTAGTATCTCAACCCCACCTGATATAGTAAATAAGTTCTCGTCTTGCGCACCAGTGGGCGTTCCATCAACAGAAAGCCGTTTACTTGCCACCGACCCCAACTGTGAAATATAGCAATAAGCGGAATTGACAACCATATCCGCGATTTCCGGGCCTGCTAATCCTAATATACTTCCTGGTTTATGTACTGTCATTCAATTCTCCTATGTTGGCGGCCAATAAGGGCGCAACCTTCCATAACTTTCAATCAATGGTCTCCATACGATCTGCCAGCAGATTTGAAAATCCATTGCAGTTCCATCCGTTGTATAGTTAAATCTCATTCTTGTATCTGCTCCATATTTAGCTGACACTATTAACGGTGCGCTCAACTCTAAACCTACTGCTCCATCCACTATCCTTACCTGGTCAGTATCCATTAAGTGTGCCACTGCATTACTTTTATCGATCCTTCCTAACAAAGATTGAACTGTAACTCCTGTGCAATCTACTCCATCCAGTGTTATGTCCACAATGTTCGTCCGATCATACAGGTCAAAATGTACTTTAGTTGGTGCGCCTGTTACATCATCCACATTGTAGAAGAATGACCAGAACCTTAATACTTCTATCGTACCTGTTACCGTTGCAAACTCTTCTGAATACGAGCCTGCTGGGTGGGATTGGCTCTCAACAACCCGACATTGAACAAGGTTTGTCCCTGCCCTGCGGTAGTAGTCATAAAAACTATCACCAGCAATTATCATGCCCCATTTCCAAGCAAGCGTTACAAATGGATCTCCAGGCTCATGTACTGCCATTATTCAGTCGCTACTTCATACATCCATTCAATAATATCCCCGTCTTCAGCGGCATCTACCCAAACATCACTGATATTATCCACCTGAAGCCCAATGCTCCCAGCAGGAATGATTGAGAAGTTATTAGTTTCTGCATCGTCTTTGTCATAACCAATAAACAAAATGCCTGTATTGGTTGACCTTGCTCTGAATACCGCTATTGCTCCCTGCAATACTGCGGCAGCCGTACATTGTTCTGCTGTTCCTGCTGTTGCTATTATGTTATGCCCTGTTCTCTACGATGGAGGATTGAATCCCATAATTACTCTCCTTAATAAATAAATACCCACTCCTGTTAAAGGAGTGGGCAGTTTGACTACTCTTGATTAATGCAAGCCTCGCGGATTGCTGTTTCAAATATTATACCATTAATTCACCATTCCAGTTAGATACCTCATGCCAAAACCCGCGAAAGTCTATCCTATTATTATACGCATAGCCATTATACACATCCATATCATCAAGCGCCTGAATCAATACCCCATACCTTTGGACATCATTCATAACTGCCCTCAATTCCTTGTCTACTGTATCATGTGTTAGTGGTATCATCTCTCATATCTTCATAACAATTCGTCTGGTACACCCGCAATCATTACTCGCACAAATTGAATAATACACACAACAGTTATGATAGCGGTAAATATAACCAATCCTTTTAATATAATCATCACTACCTCCTATCATCAATTATACTACCATCCGTATTTTTTCTCGATCCATCTGACAATCCGCAATAGTGCTGCGCGTAACATCTTGAAGAAGTCCTCCCATTCTCTATCGTTCATCGTTACCCATCATCATAATACCACTTTACGGTATTCTTGATTACTCAAGGTGGTTATCAATTCTCTTGATTTCTCTATCCAGCCATGTTCTAAAGTTGCCCAATAAATAATCAGCCACACCAACGTCAACAGTAGTACCCAATAACCTTGATACGCCATTTCTAATTATCGTCTTTGCCTCATCCATAGCGACAATACCCTCGTCTCGTATCCAAGAGAAGGCGGTTACCTTTTCTACTTCTGGTTCTTGTGGCTGTATTCGCTTTTCTTTTGGAGTTGATAGTATCCTCAACGCTTCACGGATTGAAGTGCCTTGTGGTAAATTCGTAACGCGTTCCGAATTTGTAGCGAGCTTCATATACTTTTCAGCCATACTTTGACCAAATGCGCAGTTGCTTTTTACCCAATCCATCCAATCGCCCCAGCCAGTAAACCCCTTTGCCTCTACCAACAGTTCGCCACACCTGATAGCGTGTTCTAATCCCGTACGCATTGATTGCTGGAATAACTCGTGTTCTTGATTAATAGCTGTTGCCCTTGTGTCAATTACTTCTAACATTATTCTCCTTTCGTATCAAACCATACGTCTCGCAATACACCATTTACAGTCACTTTATGAAAATGACCGTAAATATTCTCAATGTGCTTTTCAATGCTTTCTACATACCCGACTTCAGGCTCAAATAATTCCTTCTTGTCTCTTAGTTTCTTTTTGTAAAGCCTCAACTTGTAAAACGCGCCAACAAATTCCTTTGTGTTCGTTAATCCGTAAAGACGGCCATCAATCAATAACTTGTTTATTCGCTCGTTCATCTAGTCAGCCTCTTAATCAAATCCTCGAAGAACTTGTTTACATCCTTTTGGTATTTCTTGAGATGTCCTTGTAAAGTATACCATCTACCAACGTGCATCCAGGCTTGAGGACCATCGCCATTTGCTGCTTCCTCACTACTAATCACCCACGGTGCATAACTCATCTTGGTTCCAATCAATCCAACAAACCCACTACCCATTGATTCAACATCAGTAGTAATACTAGCGACCATTACCCCAGTTCTATCGTACGTGCCTCTTGTCGGGATGCTGCTTTCAGATGGTAGTTTTCCGTGAACATATAACGTTGCCTTCCAGGTTGTCTCTTTCAATTTGCTTGTAAGTTGAGGTGCGCTAAGTTTCTTTAGCTTCTCGGTTAGTTTATCAAGTCCGAATATTTTGAAATTCATGGTAACTCCACAACAGGGGTAATATTACACTTGCAGTTTACGTGTGCTGGTGGTCTGTCATATTCCATTCCTGTACTATCTCTAAACATAGCATCCAATGGTACTATCTGCTGATCTAAGTCTAAGCATATCGGGCATACATCAGTTCCAGCGGTATTCCATCTCTTCTTCTCTACCAGTCCACTTGCCTTCCATGTTTCAAGATTGCCACCAGCATAAGCGTTAGTAACTTCTGTTACTGCGATCCTCTTTGCCCTGACTTTGCCAAACGTAGGCAACAGTTCATTCTCCAATGATTTCAATGGTTCGCCTGATCCAATCCATTCAGTAACTTTATCCTGTACCATCTTCCTGGTCGTGGTTGTGATCTTAGTTACTTCTTCAGCAGCCCAATTACGCGCCCAATTCAAAACCTCGTTATTGACCAGCGCCCAATTTATACCAATACCGATAGCAGCATCCTTGCCCATCTTCACCGCTAGATTAGTTATCAACGGTAATAGTATCCAATACAATATATCCGCTTCATCCATCCAGAAGAAGCCGTCAAATACTGACTTTAGTTCAGGCTTATCTATCATACCGTCTTATTTTTCTCACCGTTATATACCATGTTACGGAGTTTCTTCATCCGCCTGCGCTCATGTCTGTTCGGCTTATTGTGTACTATCACCCTTTCAAATTTATCCACCTCGCAACCGCACCGCTGGCAAAAGCCGTCAAGTACACGCATTCGCCCACACTTAGGGCATAACGTCAGTTCGATTTCATCTGTCATAACTTCTCGCTTTCTGCCTCATCTATAACTCGATTCTTTTGTTTCCTCAAATGTGTAACCATCTTCTTAGTAAACTCGTTCTCATCGCTTACCCTATCGCCATCTTCTAACAACTTCTTCTCAATTGCATCAATCACGGCCTTTGTTGCGCCTTCCTCTGCTACTGGTATCTCAAATTGGTTCAATGTTCTAACAAGCACATCACCATTCCGCAAGCGCGGTAGGTTGATGCCTTCTCTAAACTCATTGACTGTGATACCACCACGACCTAACGCGTCAAGGTATCTGGTCCATAACTTCTGCGCTTCTTCCTGATATGCAGCAACATGAGAGAAGTCCCACTTGACATATATGTTATCGCCGAACTCTGGCACCAGTCTTGAATTGATCACATCATCGTAATGCTGATACATAGGCGAAAGCGAATCCTGCCACCACGACTTGCGAGCCTCAGCATAGTTAGAATAGGTTGATCGTTTCAATCCTACTGCTGCACCTACTAATATCGGAGGTACATCAAGCACCATACAGATACGCGCCTCGTTCCTTTCGTCTAACGTTTCAAATCCCATCTCATTGAATGTTGATCCGGTCTTCTGATACTTAGCATCAGCATCTAATATTGCCGGATCGATCCAGTTCTTACTTCCGCCATAACGGGAACGCCATCTTCGCCTGATTGCTGTTACCTGTGCATCCTGTAGGTGTTGAGTTGTCGTCAATATCCCAGCAGGCATTCCGCCACGTTCAAAGAACATCTTTATAAAGTCAGTTGACGAATTATCCACATCGCCTATTCTCGCTGCTACTGCTGCAGGAGGCCAACCCTGATACATATTCAGCGGATCGAAGTTCTTGAAGGTTAGTACATCTTCTTTCGGTATCGGGAGTTTAGTTCCACCTGGTATCTCATAAACATAATAAGAGATAAACTCAGTAGATGATTTTATCGGCTTGATCCAATCAGGGCGTAATGGCCACAATCCAACAACTCTACCAGCTGCGCTGCGTTCCTTCTCCCAATAAGCAGCGCCGCCTAACTTCTCATAAAGGACATTAGCTGTCCAGAAGTCATACTCGCCCATCTCGCTATTAGGCGATTCAATCAATTGTCTTAGTGGATGATCAGGTATCTCTTGTTGTGATTTCTTATCGTACACACGTAATGCAACCTGTGATGCTGAATTGGCCGTCTTTGATATACATGAGAATATAAGTTCATTCTTACGGTATCCCTGTGTTGCCATTGTTTCAAAGCTAACCCCGTTATATGCAGGCTTGCCCTCTTCCCAGGTGGTCAACCTTGTCGCTTGTAATACCTTTTCGCCGCCGAATAGTACATCAATCCCAAATCTGATCCTATCAAATATGTTCATCCTTTCTCCTTATTGAAAAACAAACCCTCTAACAAAGTGTATTCTTTGGTTACTTCTATGAATTTACAGACCAAAGATTCTAATTTATTAACCGGCATATTCATTATCCTTTGTAGAGATTCTTCTTTGTCCAAGTATTCTCCGTTTTCCCATGCAATAGAAGCCATCATCTGTATGCTACCAGTCATCTTATTATGAATGTTATCTTTATCCAATAACAAAATCATGTCCTTTGTTATGATTCTGTCTTCATCATATCTAAATTCCATTTCAGACATTTATACCTCCATAAAGGGAATAGCTTAACCCGCTTACATTATACCTTAACCCGTCCAGTCTGTGATAGTCGGCCTTGTCCTTGATCTTCTCTGTCGGCTGACCTCGCGCATCTAATACCCTGGAATAAGTACCAAGCTCATCCAGTAATCCTTTGCATGTATTGAATACGAATAACCGCTTAGTCTTGAATAATTCAATCACCCGATCGATACCAGCCTCTACGCTGATGATAGGGCTTTCCTGCACCGGTACACCTTCAGCATTCCAATCCATTCTCTCCTGCGTTTCAGACTTACTACCGCCAATCCACCTGACCGTGTTCTCATGCTTATATGATAACGCCATCAGCGCTTTCTCTTTGGTCGTCTTTCCGCCCATCATAGTACAACGATAGATATAATAACAATTGGTATTCGGATCCTCAACTATCCAAACTAACGCAGTATGCACAGCGCCGAAGTCAATCCCTACATATCGCGGCCACTCATTAGGAATATCGAAAGGCTTTATCTGCTGCGTGTTAGTATCGAAGTCTGAATAGATCAGGCCTGCCGGACGTTCAAATGTACCGTTATAGAACATATTGAATTTCCAGGAAGGAAGTATCCGCTTCATCCGGTTATATTCTTTCATCGGGAATTGCGGGTTCATGGTTGATTTGAAGTTGATGATCTCATAGTCAGAATCGCCAGCATTCCAACGGTCATATATTTCTTGTTTCAACCAGCCCAGGTTATACGGTGTGGTAGTGCCAAGTGCTCTACCCTCATGGAGCGATAGCCGCCTTTGTATCGCTTCCCATGCGCTAAGTTTGAATTTATCCTGACCGCACTCATCTAACCATGCTGCCTTTGCCGTTGCTGATTCAAGCCCCTCATCAGATGTTGCAGATCGTAATACTATCCTTGTTTCTTCATTGTCTACTATTCTACTTAACACCCTATCAGACGCTTTATATTCCCATCCTGGCAAATAAACACCGAATACCCTTTGAAGCTCAGGCAGCATTTTCATCTTGAATAAGTCATACGTTGCTGTAACCGCCAGGTAATCCCCTGGCCCGCAGCGTTCAATCTCTTTACTCAACCACCACGGACCGAAACAAGTCTTGCCTGATTGTGTCCCAGCGATAATAAAAGGGAATCGCGCCTTACTTTCAAGGGCGCGTGTCTGTCCAGGATGATACCTTATTTCATATTCAATAGCGTCCGCTGTTTCAATCGGAGTTATGAACTCAGTCTGCATTTTCTAATAAAACCGCGCCAAGTATTATTACTACAAAAAGCATAATGTTTGCCCAATGAAACCCAATTAAACTAAAGGCATATCCCAACCATATACTTGCTCCAATTAATATAGAAATGTAAAAACCCTTATCAAACATTTTCATCTTCTTCCTCCTCATGTACAAATATATGCTTTACTGTTACCGGCTTCTTTACTTCCAGATCGACCTCATTCTTCTGTGTCGGCTTGCCTAACATCCGGTCAAGTATCTCTGTTGCTGCGGATTGTTTTACGTGTTCATTCTTTGAAGTCATACCTTTTACTTTTACTAACGCTGCATCTTTAGTCGCGCCCCTTAGTATCAACCTTGCCTTTAGTGCTGTTTCCAATCTGAGCGCATCAGCAAGATTGTTCAGATATTCTCTTTCTACCTTTCCCCAATTATAATAAGTGCCTCTGCTTATCTCCGCATTCTTACATGCCTCGGTAGGAGTATGCACTTCAGCTCTTTCAAGAACATAATCAAGTTTCTTACTATCGTCTATTTTGTCTAATTTAGTGCTTAAATCATCCATTTATTGTATAGTTTCGTATAATATCGTTTACTTTCTTGTTTCTCTATCAAACTCATCCGCATCATAGATTATAACATGAAGGTATCGATGATCAGCCTGACATTGTGCTAATAAGGATAAGTATTGATTGACATCTTCTTCACAGTCTAATGTTATCCTGGGAGATCCATCAGCCATTGTCTTCACGTTAGCAACGCCAGCAGGAAAATCACATAGCGGTTTCAATTCAGACATAAGAAATACTCCATATCCGCAACAGCATAATCACTCATATACCATCGCCATTCGCCAGATTCCATACCCTGACCCCATTCACAGTAAGCATCCAATTTCATAATACGTTCATAAGACCATAAGCGGGAGCGGTCAGTTGTCATATCTCTATTATACCTTATTCATCTAAGTATTTAGATAGATGCTTATTGATAATGTTCTGCACCTCTTCTACACTTCTTTCCTGTTGCCACATCTCGCAGTTCATCAGAACATGATCTACTTCCTTTATCACTTCCTCAATTCCATGCTTCATTTCCTCACATGCTGCGCCTGCTTCTTCTGCGTACTTTACATAATCCACTTCCCGTGCGCCCAACGGTGGTGCTGCGCTTGTTGTTGGTTCTCTACTCATCTCTTCCTCCATTAGTTATCGTCCTGCAAATAATCCCAGATAATATTAGGGCTGCTATTCAATATCAGTTGCCTGTAAGAATACGGACATCTCTTTCCGCATAGATCGTGTAATTTACCTTGACATATCCACGCCAGCCGATACTTTAATTTAGTGATTGTGATAGTTGGTGTCATCACTCCTCCATTATTTCAATAGCGTCTTCCGTACATTCAATACGATCGATCTGTCCGTTCCATAGGTCGTGAAATACCTTTTGACTTGGGCGCAATGGCTTACCAATACCCTTAATCTCGAATAGATAACTCCTACCTTTCCATCCTACAATGATGTCAAATTTAAGCAGGTGCGATACTACCAGGACGCTGCACCCTATCTGGCGCAACTCGGTAACAATTCCGGCCTGGTTCAAGTCTGACTTTTGCCTATGATACATCATTTAGTTCTGGGAAGTGTTCAGCGAACTTTTCATAAAACAATTTACGGAATTTCAACGCTTCAATATGCCAACTCTTGTTAACAAGAGTATCTTCAACGCTCTGCAAAAATTCTTTCAGGCGTGGGTCTGGGGTGCGCTCCCATTGACAACCACATACTGCACAACGACGGTGTATTTCATTCGCACCACAATCAGGACATTTTAGTTCATTCATTCTTCCGCGTATCATTCTCACTGCTTCTTTCATGCGTGGGTCTGGGGTGCGAGTGTTCCATTGATCATAAGAAAAGAAATCGCCAGACAACGCACATTTATTTTCTGGATGCCTTATTAATGTAGGATTAAATACCTCTACTTCACACTTACAAAACGGACACGCTTTCAGTTCATTCATTTACTCCTCCTTAGTATAAATAAAGTGGTCTTTCTCTAACATCGGTATGCTATCGTGCCAGGTAATCATATCATACCCTTGATCGATTTTGTCTATCCAGAACATGTTGCGCCTCATCCAATGCAGCAATCTTCCGTGTTTCGCGCCACCATGACACTTGACACATAGCAGGACAATATTCTCCTCGCTATTAAGGAACTTGCTAAACCTCTTATCCCTGGAATAAATGGCGTGATGTCTGGCTAAATAGTCTATCCCGTATGGATGTTTACACACTTGACACACTCCGCCCTGATCCTGATAAACGGTTTCCTTTATCTCACGCCATCGCTTCTCAGTTGTCATCAGTCTTAATGACTTTATAACTATTTACGTCATACCAGAAATGCCATTCGCAACCGTGCCAATGTCGTAACCGAACTGATGGTGTAGGTTTCCAAAATGGCCAACCGTCCCACATACCAACGTCAACAACTTCACCAGCAAAATTACCGGAATAAAATACCCGTAGTTTTTTGCCATCATGGAATAGTTTTTCAATTTCTTGTAATAACTTACCTTTTTCAACAGATCTTTCAGGATGATTCGGATATGTATTATATTGATTCCAGTCATAACTCATATCAATTTTTCCCATATTTTCGCCTTGTCTGCGCGTAACCGTTTCTTTCCAGGTTTTCATCACTCCTCCTTATACTTCTTAGTTGTCATTTCACTTTTGCTATGAGTTTGGCGTGTTGTCCTAAATATACTTGTGCTTCAATATCCTTATCTCTTGGCACAAACTGAATCATTGACTTTATCCATTCCGCCAACCTCTCACTATCCTCAACTAATTTGCCAATCATCATATTAGCTCTTATTATTTCTGCCTTCATTGTTCCATGCACCATGCTATTCAATTCAGCGTTCTCTTTGCGAAGCCGATCAATCGTCTGTAATAAATCACTATCTAACATCATCGGCTGATGTTGTTCATTATTCATCACTGCCTCCTAAAACGGAATTTCTACTTCATCTGATAGTTGCTTCTGTCCACCTTTACCCTGGAATTCAAGGTCTATTACAAATACCTCAAAAGAGGCATGAGTTACGCCATCGTTTCCGGTCCAGGTTCGCGGGTTGCCTTCTGTATGAGATAGCCGACCTATTACCGTTAGTGGCGTGCCTTTGGTTACGTGATCATTCAATGCCTCCGCCTTCTTTTCCCACATTGAACACTTGAACCAGATGGTTTTCTTATTATCTCCGTATCCATCATCAACCGCAAAGTTGAAATTACTGACTGTCTTACCAGATGATGTATAACGCAATTCCGCGTCTTTTACTACCCTGCCTACTAATATTATCTGCTGCATTATTTACCTACCTTTTCTTCTAGCCGTTCGATTTTCTCGTAAAGGGAAACCAAGTCTTTCCTCGCAAGTGCTACCACCTCGTCAATGTCGTAATGGATCATTTCCAAAGTGGCGATCATTGACTCATTGCAACCCAATAGCTTCTTTGCTTTTTCTTTGCCAATTTCCTTTACCGTTCCAACATTACCCTGACAATCTTCATTAATGTTTATGTAAATATTTTGTGGTGCATCGTCAATCGCTAAATCATAAACTGTTTTCTTTTTCATCGCTATCTCCTTTAATATCTCGTTACTGCATTTCATAAATTATTTTCGCGTCTTTGCCGGTGTGTAACCGCCAGGTCGTACCGTCAAACGATGGTATAAGTCCAGCTTCCCACAGTTTCACACCACTTGAAAAATCATGGTCACACTTGATGTTGAAAAATCCTGAAACATATACCCTGACCGAAGCCCAGACCGAATCCCAGACCGAAGCCCCGACCGAATCCCTGACCGAAGCCCAGACCGAATCCCCGACCGAATCCCTGACCGAAGCCCAGACCGAATCCCAGACCGAATCCCTGACCGAATCCCTGACCGAATCCCCGACCGAATCCCTGACCGAATCCCAGACCGAAGCCCCGACCGAAGCCCAGACCCTAATAAAATCTTTCAGCCATTCAATATGTTCTTCTGTAACTTGCTCCACTTCTGGTATATCTCTGAATGGGTGAATAATCGGCTTGATGATCAACGGTTTTATAATCTTCTTCCAATTCAACTTCTCAACCCACGCTTCAACTTGCACACTATCATCAACATCAGAATTAATTTGATCTATTTGTAATTCCTTTGTTAGCGGATTGTATTCATACTTATTACAATTATCCTCCTTCAGTTTAAAGTATTTGCAAATCGTTGAATGACTATCATACTCACCTGTTAAATCTTCCTTGCGCTGATCCCAATTAAAGTAGAATCGTTCATTGCCTCGTCCTTCTGGTTCTGTTACAAAACTGAAAAATTCACACATTGTTCCTCCTCATAAACTAATATCTCGTTACTGTTACCGTTGGATATGCAATCTCATTCCTAAAGTGCCGCTTTCGTCTAATTACTATTTCGCCAATATCAAACTCCTCTCTAAACATCTTTCTAATTCCGTAATATATACGGTTACTTTCACAACTACTATTCGGCAATATCTTCATGGATTCTCCGCGATCTAACTTTTCAATCAGAGTTTGTTCATACATAATATTGTTTTTCTTATCACATACAAGTAAAATTTTGAACTCAAACATATCTTTTCCATACTTATTCCAGGCATTTTGTAAATGAGAATTATAGTGAACGTTTCTATTTAACCTACTATGATGATTTTTCCACCTATTCTTAAAATTGACAGCACTACCAATATAAAAACTATTATTTACAATATTTTTTATTTCATAAACTCCGCTTAAATTTTTCATATTGCCTTTAATGTGTAAAACCCGTTATCAATGTGTTCTTGATGAGAAGCACAGTTGCCTGATAACGGGTAATTACTAATATAAAAACAACTGTTACTTCTCATCATCTGAAAGTATACCACATTTTAATCACGATATGGCAATCTGTATGTAGGCTTATCATCACGAATTATGTTCTTGAACGCGGGAAAACCTGTATCTTTTTTCAATCTCACATATCTATCCGGTATATCTTCTCTGAATTTTACAAAGTATAATTTTACGCCGTCTTTATCTAGTGGGTCTTCTAATAAATAAATTGCTACATCAGCATCATAAGCTATTTGTCCAGATCCTCTCATGCCAGCAAGAGAAGGATTATCACTATTCATTTCAGACTTTGTCATTGAATGAATAACTAAACCCGCTAAATCTAAGTCCTTACATATAATTTTCAATGCCTTACTAATATATGCAAGACGTTCGTGATCATCGCCACCATAACGATCTTGTAATAGGTAAAGATAATCCACGATAAACCATTGAATATTATGCTGCGCTTTCAACCTTGCTAAATCAGCGCGCATTGAAGCGGTTGTCCATCCTGTAAAATCGCTGATAAATATGGGAAGATTTTCCATCTCACCTATTGCACCTAATATCTTATCTAGTTCATTATCTTTGACTTTCCCATTTCGCATTTTACGTGTTTCTATTCTGCTTTTATTTGATACTGACCGCCGGACCGTCTGCGTTTGCCCCATTTCCATTTCGTAAATTGCGCCTGGCGAATGGCTTGCCATACCTACAGCCATCTGCATAGCGATAATACTTTTGCCTAATCCAGGCTTGCCAGATAATAATGTTACTTCGCCTGGGTGATGACCTCCCGTCATAAGATCATACTCAATAAATCCAGTTGGTATTCCCCAAACCTCAAGTGGGTCTTTCATTCGCACCTGTATCTCTTCGTATAATTCACTTAGCGCAACACTAATATGACCTGCGCCAGCGTCCATTCTCGCACTTGATACCAACCGTGTCATGTATTCTGGAATATCATCATCTAAATTGCTTTCTTGTTTATATGCAGACTTGACCATCTCACTTGCTAAATTGACAATGTCCCGCCGGCGTGATTTCTCGCGGACAATATCAGCGTAGTATTCAGCGTGCATACTGGACGGAACGTGTGTAACAAATTTTAGTAAGCCTGCATTTTCTTCTCCCAGTTTCTCACCTACCGTAAGAACGTCAATCAGCGAACCAGATAACGCCAACTCCTGGAACGCCCGCCAGATTTCTCTATGTCTAATGACATAAAAATCATCAGCATCTAAGTCAAGCGTTTTGAATACATCTTGGTTTATTAAGACCGCGCCCAGAACTGCTTGCTCAGCCTCATCACTATAAATCGGCTTAATTTCAGTCTGATCTTTCATAATACCTCCGATGGATTGAATTCTTTTCCAACACTTACGGACTTACTCCGCGCTTCCTCTCCTGCAACCCCATGAATAATATTTAATAGACTCTTTGGTGTAGTAATTGATAAGTGGCTTTTGTCTGCTCGCTCAACCGCAGTTTTTATAAGTAATACTGCTTTTTCAAAGTTCCAATCAACTAAATGCAAAACGTCTTTAATTGGCTCGTCCCAAGCAATGTCGAATTTTCCAGACGGTATTTTTGGTTCTCTAAATTTACATTCATTAATGAAATACTCAAACATATCATTATATATTTTACCCTGCTCGTCTGATGTATGATTTTTGATTTTTGAATTAGATGAGAGAGTACCCATTGTAGTATTACCCTTATGGTTACCCTTATGGTTACCCTTATGGTTACCCTTATTTTTCTCTTCGTTCAAGAGTGCACATTTTTGGGTACTCTTGTTATAAACAGCACCAGAATATTCTCTCGGATTAGTCCAATTATGAATTGTTATTGTCTGATGATTGCTTTTCTGTAAACATGAAATATATCCATCCTCTTCTAATTTCACTCTTTGCTTGCGAATTGTAGATATTGATATACCGAGTTCATCAGAAGCATCTCTATCACGATAAAATAATACTTTGCCCTGTTCCCAATTTGCCTGATCAAGACAATACAAGTATAGATAGAATCTAATACCAAGACGGTCTACGTGTTTTGGATCAAGTAATCCTCGCTTGACTGTTATCCAAGTTTTCTTCATTTCAAAACTCCTTGTTCATATTTTCAAAATAGAAGTGAAACATATCTTCACCAAATAATCTATTTAATGTTTTTGACATTTCCAATATTGCATTTAGTCCATCTTCCTGCCTAAAATACTTATCGAAAAAATACTCGCCACCATAAAAATCAAATCCTTCCCAGAATTTACTGTATATTTTCTGCGCTATATGGCGTTTATATTCATCAGGTGTCATATCTTTTTTCTTTGCATTACACTTTTTGCATGATAAGAAATAGTTGTCTATATTGTTTCCTCCCCCCCTGCTCTTAGGAATAATATGTTCGATTTCCCACTTTTCATCTATACCAAAATATTTACCACAATATGCACAATGACCTTTCGTTTTCACCCATATATCAATTCGCTTTTGTTTGTTCATTTATCCTCTTAAATAAATCAGCCCGCCAGTTTACCGTTTGTTGTTTGTCGAGAACACCATGCGTCTGGTAGGCTGATCTATTTCCGGTAAAATAAAAACATGGTTTTCTCGACATGCCTAATGATACCACATCCCGCGAGAATTGCAAGTCATTCCTTCTCCATTTCATCGACCAGCTTCTTATATTTAGCGTACTCTGGCCAATATCCAAGGAGGTAGTACATATCACGCAGACGCTTATACCTTTCGAGTTGGTCATTCATCCTGGTATCCTTTCGGTAGTTCAGCCCATGCGAGAATAGTCCAATAATCCTCTATCTTCTGTGAACAACTTGATTCCGCATCCCATATTTCACCATCACTCAGATAGTATCCTTTCTTTACGGGTGCATGATGACAAGAAAATAAGTACCTCTTGCCATCATAAAAATCCGGCGTGTCTTTCGGTTTCACCTCTGGATACTTATGCCATACGATCTTCTCTACCTGGTCATTCATCGTTCCCTCCATTCAAGAACTATTGTTATCCGCATAAGAGGATATTCAAAATGATCTCCATTCCATTCAGCAAGAGAAACCTCTGTTTGGTTTTCGGACAATTTGTATTCAATTGGTGGCGTATGCCTAACCCAATACTTCACCCTCAAATAAGGTTTGATTTTCGGATATTTATTCCAGTCATTCATCACTCTTCCTCGCAATCTTTACAATCATAACAGCGGTGTTCCCTTCTGTTCCGCTTATCGAATTCACCTAACCATACCCACACATGACCATCTTCTGTGAAGAAGTCCACCCATTCTCTATCGTTCATCGTTACCCATCATCATAATACCACTTTACGGTATTCTTGATTACTCAAGGTGGTTATCAATTCTCTTGATTTCTCTATCCAGCCATGTTCTA
>Ga0207997_1000102_pt1 | contig 38890 bp, 48 predicted proteins | sample AntAceMetag02UKN_FD_184777 | JGI IMG/M metagenome (GOLD analysis project Ga0207997, IMG submission 184777) | Saline lake microbial communities from Ace Lake, Antarctica - Antarctic Ace Lake Metagenome 02UKN (SPAdes) (version 2) | ecosystem: Environmental > Aquatic > Non-marine Saline and... | reverse complement strand
AAGTGTTGATTTTGGAAATGGATACTGGGTAGCAGTTGGAGATGCTGGTAAGTTATATTATTCTTCAAATCCAACGGCTGGGTGGACAGCAAATACAAGTCACCCATTCGGAACAGATAGTATTAGAGCAGTAAAATATATCAATGGAACTTGGATAGCTGCGAGCGCAACCGGAGAAATTGCTACTACAGATGCAACTAATCCAACTGGTACGTGGGCTTTAGAATCTACTGCATCAGCTGGCATTTATACCCTAGGGTACGATGGAACTTATGTAGTGGCAGCTGGCGAGGATGGACTGTTGCAAACTACAGATAAATTTTAAAGGATATTAAATGAGCATTATACCAGGAGTTATTTCATCTCGAAGACGAAGCGGTGGCGGCGGCGGGAAGACTGTAGTAGATACATTTGGAGATAGCAGTGGGGTTGCTTTATGAATGTTTAACGGTGATGCTACAGATGAAAGTGGAAATCATGATGCTACATCATCTTCAGGAATAACATATTCAGCGGGAAAAGATGGTGACGCTGCATTATAATGAAGTTTAGAATCTACAAAAAACTTCCTAACAATAGTAAGGATAAATAATGTCATCTAAATTAAATGGTTTGAATCCATTATCATATATGGGCGTTCAGGCGACGAATCCATCTCAGACATATCATTCAACACGACAACCAACAGCTAATGATCTTGTAAATTTTAATAAAGGAACGATTTGGATTTTTAACGACGGAACCGCAACCACAGAAGTTTATATGTTAACAGATATTTCTGGACATGCTGCTACGTGGTTACAACTCGGATAATTTTTAAGACGGCAGATGGTGAGCTTCTTCTCATATGTCTCCGATCTCCTTTGGTTGGTCGCACTATCTCGTGGTAGTGCGACCATTTTCTTTATAAGTTATTTTTATTTTTTAGTATCGAACCAATGGTATCAAGTGTTTCATTGTTTTTGTAAATAATAAGACATTGTTTGATAAAGTTTTTGTCTAATATAAAATCTTTAAATGCTATCTCTAATAAGTTACCAATTGGATTCCAATTTGGAGTGGAAGAATTGTCTGATAATTGAATATAATATCGATCCTTACATTGAACGATCATTCCAAATGGAGCAATGTCTCGAACTGTTGGAGGAGTTTGTCTAACTGTCAAGAATTCTTCTTTTTCTTCAATGGGTTTTTTAATCAGCGATGGTTGTACTTCATTGATCATGAGATTCCTTTGATATTTTATAAAAGGAGACCCGCGCCAGTTGAATGCTAACAACTGACACGGGGAGTCTCTTACCACCGAAGTGACAAGAAACATCCATACATGTAGTCTAGGGACACGCATGGATAATTTTTATACTTTTAATTTAAACATTGTTTTAATTTTTTCCAGAAATTCCGCAAATTTAGCTTTTGGAAGCTTTTTTAAAATTTCAACGGGCATTCCGTTAAGTACATGCTTTTCTAGTTCTTTATCCTTATTGAATACTGTTTTAATTTGTGTAAGTTCTTTGTCGCTTATAATTTCTTTTATTTTATCTGACATAACATCCTTTCTTCCTTATTGTTTTTTTTGATCTGAGTTCTCGAGTGCGTATTTTATAGCACGTACGCGTGCAATCGATACTTTAAATCTTGATTTTGGAAGGTCAGCAAGGCTTTGGATTTTCATTTTATCCAAAACTTCTTCTGCAATATGTGGATATTCTGCGAGTTCGCATTCAAGTTCTTCTAGCTGATCCTTGCCTATTGGCTCAAAAGACTGCTCTCTAGGATTATACTTGTTAGATGGACCTTTGGCGATAATATTTCTTGCGCCGATCATTTGAACTTCTGCATCGTCATCGTATGTATCATCAGGAATTGTAATTCCTACTAATGTAGCAACAGAATGTCTCTTCATAAACATCAAAGCTGATGCAAATGTTTGGTCATCATTTTTTGACGGTAAAATTCGTGCACGCGTCTCGATCCATTGTCCGCTATTGTGTCGTATCCGTGTTGCTAGAATCATTGCACCATCGTTAAATTTGAGCTGCTGTGTTAAACTTATGCCATTCTTAACAAGCGAAGGTCTTATTGCTTTCATAATCTGATCCAGGTCACCGTACTCTGTTGAGAAATATGGGTTGGTTCGATTATTTCTTACTACAAGAAACTCACCTTGTGAAACTGCGAGTGCTGCTGATATTTCATCTGTTTTTTCAGATTCATAAGGTTCGTCTGTTGGTTCAGACAGTGCAGCTTCCACCTTTTTGGCGATCACTGCTTCAAGTAATTCAAAGAACTTCAGCTGTTTTTCAAAGTCAAAACTGCTCTCCATTGATCTCCTTTTCCCTTTTTTTATTTTTGGTAGCTCCCGTCGTAATCGTCATTATCGGGTTCAATACCTAATATTGATTTAAGTGCGTATCGTTTCAAATATGAAGATGCTGCTCCGTATGCCTTCATATCATTACCCGTCTTCACAACGTTTACTAACATTGATTCTGCATATGGAGGAAGCATAGTAACAGAACGAATGTATTGTCCACTAATATGCATAAGCTCTGTGACAACGTATGATGTTTTATCATACACATGTAATAGCTGGGAGAAGTCTAGTCCATTGGCAGCCATCGGTTCAAATATTACTGCAAGCATTGCGCCGAATGTTTGATATTTTGCAGTGCCAGTTCCAGAATGTTGATCTTTTATAAGCTTTGGACATGCTCTTTTAAATCCTATTTTTGCCTCTACGATTTTATCAATATCTTTTGATCTTGTATTTGAAAAGAAGTTTTTATTTTCATGATATTTTAAATATTTTTCGATTCGTGCTTGGTCGTAGATAAATGTTTGTGTCAAAGTATTCTCTTTAACAGCAGGTTTGTTTGGAGCGTTTTCCATAAATTCCCTTTATTTTAAAAAAATTCCCGTCAAATTCCCATGTCTTGACATAAAATTCCCAAGCTATCTAAGTTTTATATTTCTTATTGCATCTTGGATTGTTTTAATAATTACCGTGTATTCACTCATTAATTCAAGCGCTTCTGCAAACTGTGGGCATCGTTGGCTTATGGTATATATAACTGTTTCATCGTTAAGCTCGATCATGTCTTCATGAATAGTATATAATAACCCCAGGAATTTATTCATAGATTCTGCATTTCCGGTTCCTTGTATCAAGGCGGATTGCATATTATCTAATTTGTTAATGAGTATTCCGACAACTCGTATATATGTTGGTTCAGAACACGTTTCTTTTTGAACGGGATTAACGACAATAGGTTCTTCTTTAATAGTTACAGGCTCTTGATTTTTCTCAGTTATAACTTGTTTCTCATTGCGTGGATATTGCGTTGATATGATTTGTTCTACATCTTCTTTTTTTACTAAATAGCATGATCCAGGAAGTTTGTATCTAGGTAGTATTTTTGACTGAGTCGTCCAGTATTGAATAGTTTTTAGATTGATATCGAATGTATCAGACGCTTCTTTGAGTGTCATTAGGTTGTTTTTCCTAATAAGACCTTCTAATCCATTCTCTACTTTTTCTTTATTTTCTTCAGGCTTTGGTTCTTCTTTAGTTATATTCTTTTTGATTCTGTTAAAAAACATTGGTTCACTTCCTTTGTATTTACTGTCTAATTGTTTTCCTAAGTTCCCGTGATAACATCCGATCCAATCTGTCCAGCTGATCCATCCATCGCTTGCGTAAACTCTGTCTGGACGGCTTGGAATTCCAACTGGACGCTCTGATAATGACCAACTGTTCCAGTCGGTGCTTGAAAGAAGATTTAATGAATGCATATATTCACGTGCTTTTTTGAATGGCATAAATCTTATTCCATTTCTTTTCTTGCGGCCTTTTCTCTTCTTTCCATAGCCACAATAATCAGGAATACCAGCCCATCCTTCATCTTTATATATTACGCCTGGTGTGCTTGGAACATTCCCTGGTCGCATGGTTTTTATCCATTCTGAATATTCATCATAATTTTTAAGTTTAAACGACTGTATGATCTCTTTAGCTTTTTCGAAATTAACAAAATTTTTAATTCGAGGCTGTGCATTCCAGCCACAATAATGTTTAAAACTTAACCATCCTTGATCTCGGTACACAGTCGAAGGGCTAGATGGGATATTACCCGGACGATTAGTTTTGCTCCAATGTTTATACTCAGTGAAATTCTGCAAATTGAGTGTTCTTACGTATTCGCATGCTTCTTGAAATGTTAGGAATATTCTTACGATGCCTGTTTTTGATTTTGTATAAATAAAGCCACAAAAATCTGGCATTCCGATCCATCCATTGTTTTTATACGTCTGCCGAGGATTGCTTGGTATGTTTGTAGGTCTTTTGCCAGAAGAAGACCATTCGTCCCATTCTGTTTTGCTTTTAATATTTTTAGTTCTTACATACTCGCGTGCTTTTTCAAATGATAAGTATTGGCGTTTTTTACTTCCTCCTTGTCTAGCTTTAAATCCGCAGAAGTCAGGAATACCTTTCCAGCCTTGGTCTTTATAAATTGTCCATGGACTTGAAGGGATATCATCAGGTCGATATATTTTTAGCCATATATTCCAGTCATCTGTATTATGCAATTTATATCTTCTTACATAATCTCTTGCGTCTTCAAATGATTTAAAAACTTTTTTCAGACGAGGATGATTGCTATAGTGCATTTTTAGTCCTTGTTTTTAGTCGAAGGAAATTGTCAGTTGATAAATCTCTCTAAAAGGAAAAGAGATTTATCAACAATTAATTTATTGGTGCTCTCTTTGGAAAGAACTCACTGGTTTTTGCATTTAATGTTTCTGAAAGTTTAGGAACTGCATCGAATATGTCTTGGTATTCAGGAAGTCTTTCGATAGCGGTTGAAAGCAAATCAGCTTCTCGTAAGCTATTTATACTTCTGTTAATAGAAAGAACTACATAGGAAGACGTATCTAAAGGTTGCCCATCATTAATGTGTTCTTGTAGCATGAGAGTATCGCTAAAAAATTCAGTTATAATTTTATTAAATAGGTATTCGTTAATTCTCATTATTCTCTACTTCCTTTTTTATTATGGGTTCTTGGCCTACAACATAAACCGTTAATCCGTTACTATATATGCGTAGAAAAATTCTATTTGTTTCAAATTCTTCATCGGTTGGCATTGGCGTAGAAACTCTTTCAATTTCTACTTCTTCGTAATCGTTATTTACTGCATATGCTGGTGCTATTGTAAGCAGCATAAATGCTAAGATCAGTTTCTTAATCATTTTTTTTCCCAAAATTTCTTATCTTCTATCATTATTCTATGCAGGTCGCTAAATCCTTGTATTTTTTTATTAATTATAGCTCTGATTACATCAGCCATACTTTTACCAGACTGAGCACAAAATACTTTAAGTGCACGGTGGTCTTCTTTTGGTATATCTATGGTTAATCTGCTAACATCTTTTTTAGTTATCATCTATTTTTCTTTTTTATAAAGACGCAACAATAGATCTGCACATAACCATCCAAGACAGTGGTATAGCGTTCGCTCCATTTCTGTTATTTCTGTGCATAAGCTAGATACGCTTGATCGTATTGTTCCGTCATCATCTTTTGAGTGAGCGAGAATATCGAATACGATTGTATTATCATGTTCTATTTCATATAAAGGCATTAGCATCTCTTTAGTTGCATATTCTTCAAATTGTTTCATGACATCAAAAGACATACTCATTGGACAAGATTCGTTGTCTGTATCGAATTCAAATTGTTTTGAAAAATCCATATCCCATTCTCCGTAGCCATCTCTAAATATATTTACTTCAATATTAAATTTCATTTTTTCCCTTTATAATTTGCTGTCGCCACTAATATGTCGATAAATTTCAGTTATTTCAGAACGAATCATATTGAACTGTCTATTTGATTCTTCAAGTCGTTTATCCATTATTGAATTGAGATTAGTTAATGTGCTGTTGATCCGTGTCATATCAATTGACAGTTTTATAAGTGCTGCTAGTGTTTCTTCTTGATGCATAGTCTTCTCCTTATATATCAAATTTAGGTATGTAGTTCAGTTTCCATGCTATTACGTTTTCGCCTCTATAAAGCGCGAGGTTAACTTCTTCAAGTTCCGGAATGTCTTTGTACTTCACTGATCCTACGCGTTCAATACGCTCGAACGTGTAGCACTCATGAGCATATGTTTCGCCACCACACAAGTCTTGAAGTTTTTTGACTGTCTTTTTCTCTTCGTTTTGAAGGTACTTTATTTTGTCTTTGATTGTTTTTAAGTTTATTGCTGTTTCTAAAAACTTTACGTTATCGATCATTGTTCGCCCCTTTTATCTCTCGTTTACGTATTCGAACCTCTCTTTGTACTCTTCGCGTAGTTTTTCGTAGTCTTCTTCAGATATAAGACCTAAGTTTTCTATTTCGTAAGACTCGCATACGCTTTCTATTACAGATGATTTAACAATGTTTTCGTCTACTTGGAGGTCGCCGAGCGCTTCCTCTAGTATTTCCAGGTGTTTTTCTGTAATTCTCATCTCTTTAGTAATTATTGGAGGGTTTTTGATGCCAGCTTGTTTCATGTTGTTTGCTATCCAATGAAACGCCTGACTTAACGCACTATGAATTGATCCGTCTATTTTTTCTCTAAAGTCTCCAAGATCACTAAATGTAGGACTTGAGCATGCGCTTTCATCAAAGAAATGGTTTTTGAACTTAGGATTTGATGCATATGTCATTACGTTTATTTCGTCTGAATGATTTTCGCGCATATCTTCTGTAAGATATTCACAAAATGCTTCAAATACAGCTTTTCCACATGGATGCGGGTATTCTGCTGCAGTTTCAACTTTAAACTTATGTGAAAAGTCGATTAATATTTCTTTGCCGAATGAATCGGTTATGATTACTTCCATTTCTAGAATCATGAGATTTTCCTTGGGATTTGAGAGTTGCATTTTTCATTGATCCTTTATCAATGTACATATATCATATTGCATAATGTACCACATGTCAACACGGTGTGTTTACTTATGTATATAAATAGTGTAATATATTATATATAACGTATAAAAAGCCACAGGAGCAATTAATGGAAGAAAAGAAATTATCTTATATGGAATTCCTAGACAGTCAGGATATTTATCGGCAGACTGTACTCAAGCATTTAATGAAAAACCCATTAAGTATTAAAGCGCTTGCAAAGGCTGTTGGCATTTCGTCTATTACGTGTAAAGCGTATATACAAGACGAGAAACGTATTAGTTTCCCAAGTTATTGCAAGATTGTTGAATGGGTTAACAAGTAATTGAAATAGTATAAAACGAAAAAGACGAGACGTTATATGCTTCGCCTCGCCTTCCTCTTTGAGAATATTGCTTAAGTATTATATGCAGGAAAGGAGAATATTGCAAATAAAAAAGAGAAAAAGTAAGCAGTTTTTCGAAACACTTGATATACAGCCTAAAAGCGAGATAAGAAAAAGTGCAGTTTCCTATTTTAAGAGATTAAATCCTGTCACATTGAAATTATTTAATATTTTGGTATCCTATTCAATGACGTGTAAACAGATTTGGATAAGTCAATCAGCCTTAGCTGAGCGAATTGGGATATCGAGACAATATTGCAACAAGTTATTGCAGTATTTAGAGAGTGAAGGTTTGATCCTTAGTAACTACAGACATATGAAGACATGTCTGTATAAGATTTCGTCTTTCTTTCGCTCTCATCGTGTTCGCCATCAGCTCAGTTTTCTGATAGATGCATTCAAAGCGCTTTCCGTGGCACTGTTGACACAATATTATAGTCTTCACGGAATAGGGATAAAAAGAAATATTATAATAAGTCCCGTCCCACAAGTTTCAAGTGGAAAGGAGACCACACGTAGCATGCACAGTCTTCTCGAGCAAAATATGCTTATCAGTAAGATCTCACTTAATCAAGATCACGAAAACCCTATCTCAAAATCTATTCGTAACCTTAAAGGTATTCCTCTTACAAAATGGGGACAAATAAAACTTTCAGCATTCGCAGACGATGTAATTGATGAAGTCGCATACCAGTTTAACTCCACCTCAGGTATAAGAAATCAGTTTAACTGGTTTTTCTCAGGCTGCTTGAGATACTCTAAACAACATGGACTTTCTCCGAACTGGAGCTGGTCGAAAAAGTTAGCACTTGTTTATGAAATGCCAAAAGGAGCGCCGATGCTTGTAACTAAAAAATCTAATCCCTCTTTCAATTCGACCAGTTCCAGTTCACTTCCTAACACAAAATCCGTAGCACTGCGTGCAGTTAACTCACATAAAATGTGGGAACCCGTACAAACACAACCAATAGATATAAAATCAGAAGCAGAAAAGTTTATTAAATACTGCGATAGCCAAGCGTACCAACAAATGGAAGCAATCATTGGTAAAGAAGCAATGAAGGCGTATCTTAGTAGAATATTCGATGTGCTTGTTATTAAAGAATGTACAGCACACTAAAGAAGCCAAACCCAATCCACCCATTTTAAGCAGTCTTAAATAAATATTAAGGAGTTTACATAATATGCCAGATAAGAAGAAAACCTCCAAAAAGAAGCCTTCTGGCAAAGTAATATGCGCGTCTGATAATATCACGGAGAACACAAAAAGCACCAATTATGTGTTTGAAGAATATACTGATATGTTTACAATGCGCCAAAGACCCGCATCATTGGAATATATAGAAAAAATAGCAGCCCAACTCGTAGACTGGGCTAATAATTGCGAAGAAGCGTATAAGCTTACTCAGTTCTATCGTTTAAGAGGTATTGGCTCATCAGATATGAAACGCTGGGAAGAACGTTGCCCCGCACTTAAGAAGGCTCACACATTTGCACTCAGTGCTTTAGGTGACAGAAGAGAAATAGGCGCAATGAAGAAGAAACTTGATGCCGGTATAGTAGCAACCACAATGCCACACTATGATCAAGACTGGAAAGATATGGCTGAGTGGCGTTCTAAGCTCACCCAGAAAGAAGAAGCAAACAAGAACGGTACGCAAGTTGTAGTTATAGAACGTTTCCCTAATTCAGAGTTAGTGCCAGAGAAAGCAAAAGAAGAAGACGAATAGCCAAAGGGAAGACATATGAAAGACAAGAACATCAACGTTGTATATCAAGGTATCCATGATTTCCTTGCTAAGAATCCAGAGCTTGCAAAGGAGTTTTTAAAAACACCACCTTTAATACCTTTGTCTGAGTTGAAACAGATAGAAGAATATCATCGGCTTACTTTAAGGTTACCCAAAGTCCTTTTAGATAGAGTAGATGCTGATCGTAAGAAATACTCAGGTAGAGTCTCGCGTAATCTGTGGATTGTTAATGCAATCACAGAATCGTTACCAAAGGAAGATTAATGGAGCTGTAGCTCAATTGGTAGAGCGCTTGACTGTCTATCAAGAGGTTGCGGGCTCGTCTCCCGCCAGTTCCGCCAGTTTATGGGGCTATAGTTCAAACGGAAGAACACTTGGAGCAAACAAGAGGTTGTAGGTTCAAATCCTGCTAGTCCCCACACCTGCCGAACTTTAAAGGAGAGATCTATGTGCGATTTTTGCGAAAGAACTTTGTTGTTGAATAAAGTAAAGCAAGAGGTTGTAGATTCAGGACGAAGATTAAGTGACAAGTTACATGTAATTAGAGAATGTGATGATATTTCTAGTGGTATAATAGATTCGATAGAAGAATTTGAAACCGCTTCGGGTAAGTTAATGCTGTTATTTTGCGATGCGTTTGATTTAATGAACTTGTGTACAACTCATGACGATGAGATAGAAGTAATAAGCTAGTTTAAAGGAGAGATCGATGAAGAAGATGACAACTGAAGAGTTACTAAAGTTACGCGATATAATTGCCGCTAATGGTGAGGCCATACTTAATAGTCCAACCTTGGGGTTATTTCAATATTGGTCAGAAGAAGTAGACGAAGATGGATTTGAAGTAGAGTTCAAATACTTATCCTCTACTAATCTAATACCGTTACGATATAAGGATGGCACGCTTGTATCTTTAAGATCGCTTACAGTTATCGATATTTCCTCCATTTTAAGGGAACTCCGTCGAGACTCTGATCCTTCATATCGGTTACGCCATCTACATGTGTGCATTGAGCAGTTCGTTAAGTGGATTAAGAAGCTGTTAAACTTTGAATACGCATTTGATAAGAACGGCATGACAAAGAAGCAGTTTGACTTGCTAATCGAATTGAAAGAAAAGAGCATAATAGAGATACTGGTATAAAGCTGGAGATTTGTATGCTTCTGGTTGGATTGGTTACCAGCTACAGCCAACTGTTCAAGTATTCATTGGCGCAAGGGGCAGCTCGCTGCTTATTACGTCTAGCATCAGAAGCATATCCGCATTAAGTTAACAAGAATAATTATAGATGTTAATGCTGGCGTAGCTCAGTTGGTAGAGCAGTTGATTTGTAATCAACAGGTCGCGGGTTCGAATCCAGTCGCCAGCTCCAAGTTTTGTATATTTGAATGTTTCACCAATTAACATTGGAGGAATATATGTAGAAATCAAATGGCATCTTAATTGATATTAAAAATGTAAAAGAATTTAGTAAGCTCATCTTCAAAAGCGTTAATCAATTTGTCTGCTCAGATTATCTGAGCAGACTGCCTTACAAGGGAGATCGAAATGAGAACAATCAAGCCGTTATATGACAGAGTTTTAGTTAAGAGAATGGAAACAGAAGAAAAAACAGCAAGTGGTTTGTTTATTCCAGATGCAGCTCAAGAAAAAACACAGATCGGATTAGTAGTAGAAGTTGGAAATGGTCGCATTACAAGCAATGGTATTGTTCCTATTAGTATCAAAAAAGATGACCATGTTTTATTTGGCAAGTTTTCTGGAACAGAAATCAATCTTGATGGTGCTGATTACTTGATATTTAAAGAAGATGAACTGCTTGGAATAATAGTTTAATAGGAAGATATGAAGATCAATAGGCAAGAGTTCCATGATGCTTTAAATGAGCTACTCAAGCATGATAGTTGTCCAATTGAAGCACCACATGGCGACATATGGTATAGCGATACATATGAGATTTGCTATCCATGGAGATATAGAGAGGCAGTTTCATATATAAGTGGGTTTATTAATCATGCTGATTATGAACATCATAAAGATTCTAAAAACATTCCTGGGTTTGATAGTATTCATGGCTATTGGAGAAATGCCATCATGATTAGTTTGACTGATGGTGGTCTAGGTATCCCAATGATTTCATTTTGTAGGTATCCAAAAGCTAAGTCGCTACCTATGGAGTCTATAGATCACGTTATTGAGGAAGATTGATGGAAACAGAGATTTTATTAATAGTAGTTTTTTTACCGATTTTACTTATTTATTTTGTGGGAAGGTATTTTTACAATAGAAGTTATTACAAAAGTTTAGAAGAAACTATGAAGTTACAACAAGAAGTTGATAAGGAAACAGGTGTTCTTATTAATAGATTAAATCTTATCCATCTTAATCGACGCCTTGAAAAAGAAGGAAAACCACTTGTTCACCCAGAATTAATGTATCCAGAGGAAGATTAATGGAACAAAACGAAACAAAAGATAGTTGGTGCGATAGGTGCAAAAACCATTCGAGAGAGATATATATTAGTAATAATGGCGTTACTCATGAGTGTCCAAATTGTGATGACATTTCGGTTGGAAACAAAATTCTACGCGAAATTAAAAAGTCTAACGATACACTTGATTTAATATCCGATAAAGCAGAAACTTCAGGAGAAACATTAGCTGGTATAGAAATGTTGCTTACGGAGTTACTTGCTGAATTAAAGCGCATGTAGTTTATGTCCCGGTAGTTTAGTGGCAGAACAACAGCTTTTCACGCTGTGAGCCACGGTTCAATTCCGTGTCGGGATGCCAATTACGGGGGTTCGAATTCCACTGGTCTCGCCAAATTGAGGAAAGATATGTCAATAATTCAACACAACGTACTCTTCTTTGTTGACTGTATGGTTGTCGTCGTAGTCTCAATAAGTTTATTGCTGGCAACGTATATGCTTTACAAAGACTCTAAGAAAAAATAGATTAAAAGCATGTTAGACACAGTACAAGTTTAATTGTCTTACTTGTAACTGCTTACTTAAGGGTGAGTCCTTAATTGCGACTCGCCCTTTTTCTATTTTAATAATCTTGCTATAACCCCTCAGTAACTCTAAAATAAGGACAAAGAGTCAATAAGAGAGTAATGAAGCAGCCTATGAGGGGAAGATATTATGGTGTCTCCGCAACTTGGGACTGGTTACAATGAGGATAGCCCTAATCAAGTACTAGCTAGAATGGCTAATTTTCATCGTCAATCGGTTACAATGAATCAAAGTTATTGGCAACAAGCTGATATTGACAGTCGATTCTTCGTGGGTGACCAATCTTTATGGAACGAGTTCTATGGGTCACTCCCACTACATCAACGCAAACAATTTAATTTCAATCGCATACGACGTATCATCAACATGGTATCTGGTAAACAACGGCAGAGTAGAAAGTCAATAATTGCCACACCGGTTTCTAATGCCGATGAAGTCACAGCATCACAATTTACAAAAGTAATGATGTGGAGTAATCAACGCGATAACGTACTTGAAACGGTATCAGATGCATTTGAGGGTGCACTTGTAACTGGAATGAATTTATTACAGGTGTATCTAGACTATCGTAATGATGCAATCTCAGGTGATATTAAGGTGGATAATTGTTCTTACAATAGTTACCTAATAGATCCATTTTTTAAGAAGAGTGACTTATCTGATTGTAATGGTTTATGGAAGAGATCGTTTTTAAGCAAACAAGAATGTGCTTCATTGCTTCCAGATCATAAGAAAGATATTGAAGCAATATCAACTTTAAGCAATCGTGATGGTAAGTTTCCGTATATGCCAGAAAACTTGAATGCGGGAACAAGTGACCTTCTTTCGTATGACGAGTTCTATTATAAGTCTTCACGTACACAACGCATGTTAGTTGACGCTCAAACTGGTGAAACGATGGAGTGGAATGGTGAAGATGATGCGCTTCGTCAATTCTTAAATTTATATCCACGTGTAACTGTTATTGATCAAGAAGTTCCTACTGTTAAGTTATCAATTGTTGTTCAAGATCAGGTTATGTACGATGGCGCAAATCCACTTGGTATTGATAAGTATCCATTTGTACCGGTCTTTGGTTATTACAACCCACAAATACCTTACTATGAATGGCGAATACAAGGCATGGTTCGTGGTTTGCGGGACTCTCAGTTCCTTTATAACCGCCGTAAAATCATTGAACTTGATATGCTTGAAAGCCAAATAACAGGTGGTTGGATACATAAAGAGGGTGCACTCAAGAATCCTAAAGATGTTTACCTTACAGGACAAGGCAAATCACTTGTTGTTGATGCTAATTATAGTTTACAGGACATACAACCAATTCAGCCCCCACAAATTCCACCTTCGATGCTTGAAGTATCAAAAGGTATGGGCGATGAAATGCAAAACATTTCTGGTGTTAATGAAGAGTTGCTTGGTAGTGCTGTTGATGATAAAGCTGGAATACTTTCTAAGTTACGACAAGAAGCTGGACTTGTAACACTTCAGGGTTTATTTGATGGACTTGATAGATCTCAACGACAACTTGGCAACTTACTTATTAATGTGATTCAAACTAATTTTGCACCTGGCAAGGTAAAGAGAATCATTGAAGAAGAACCAGCACCACAATTCTTCAATAAAGCATTTGGTATATACGATGCAGCTGTAGAAGATGGACTTAATACAACAACACAACGTCAAATGCAATTCGTTCAGTTGTTGAGTCTTAAAGAAGCTGGCGTCAACATACCTGATGAAGTCTTACTTGAAGCTTCAACTGTACAGAATAAGAAAGAACTTACTGACGCAGTTAAAGCAGCAAATGACAAACAAGCACAAGTCGAAGAAATGAAGATGCAAGTTGAGCTACAAGAGATTCAAGCACGTAGTGAATTATCGCATGCAAGAGCTATTGCAGATAAGGGACTTGGCCTTGAACGTATAAGTAGAATAGAAGAGAACGAAGCATTAGCTATTGAACGACGCGCTGAAGCACAAAAAGATCGTGAAATGGGAATGCTTACATTAGTTAAGACACTTAAAGAGATCGATGATATCGACTTAACACAAATAGAACGTTTGGTTTCGATAAGCAACGCACTTAAAGCACAAGAAGACACAGCAGTTGATAAACCAAAGTCTGCTGAGAAAATAGCAGCAGATAAAATGATGCAAAATGAAACGGCAGCAACTTCTCCCGAACCGCAAGAGGCGGCTGCAGAAGGACAAACAGTCAACGGTTAGAGGTATATTATTAACCTTGCGGAGAAATATCTTCGCAGTTTCCAAAGAAAGGCCACACATGGCAAGCAAAAAGTTCTACTCTGGCAAACATGCAAACATGCCTACTGAATTGGTAATGAAACCATTTCCAACAGATGGTTCAATTATGCCAGAAGGTATTGACGACAAATTGAGCGGAGTTGATCATCAAATCAACCGCGATAAAGCTGGTATCAAACGTCAAATGAAACCGCTTAATAAATAGTTAGACGAGACTGCCATGTAGTGGTTTTTAATTGCTGCGTGGTAGTCTCAATTTTTAAAGGAATCACTATGCCAGTAATGCCACGAAAAGACGGAAAAACTAAGAGAATAGCGGTAGAAATTCTTAATATTCCAGTTATTGCGGATAGCGATTCGTCTGGAACTTATAAAAAGCATGTTAAGCGTCAAAAACCCAAAGAAGAGCAGTATGGTAACACAGAAGAAAGACCCGAAGAGAACCAAAACAGCTGGTGAGCTATCTAATGAATTACTACAAAAGCCTGCCGAAGCCATTACGCCACGCGAACAATCAGAACTGAACTATAAAGACTATGAAAAGAACGTTGCAGAGTGTGTAAGTACATATTCTGCTACATACCATAATGATTTTTATGTAATTGCGATGCTTAAAAAAGAAAAACTGCTTGAAAACATGACACGCACTTTTTATTATGCTCGTAAGTCATGCCCAACCCCCAACTTTGATGAGAATGTATACAAATATCATCATAAGAGCGGAGAACTAGAATTCTTATGGTCAATACCAAGCAAACCATGGTGTCTTTACTTTATAAACAACAAACAAGATGTACCTCGTGATATGTGGGCAGCATTATCAAGCGCACTTAATTTTTATGATGGAACATACGATAAACTAGCAATGAAAGAAAACGGAGAAGAGTCTTTAGACTATCTATTTACCAAAAAAGGAGATTTATGGAAAGCACACAATACGAAGAAGCCAACATCGAAACAACCGAAGATAATAACGTAGAAACAGAGCAAGAAGAAACTACACTAGCTGAACAACTTGATGAAGCTTCAAACGTTGATGAAGTTGACTCAACAGTTGAGCAACCTGAAGAACGCCCTGTTAAAGTCAGTAATAAAGAGCTCAACTTCCAAAAACTTCGTGATGAAAAAGCTAAGGCTGAAAAAGAACGCGATGAACTGCTTGCGTACCTTCGTAAGAATCAGCCACAAGATCCACAACACAAGCAATATCAAGAAGATGTAGAAGAAGAAGAGGTTGCCCTTGCAGCTGATGATTTAGTTGAAGGACGACATTATACTTCGGTTAATAAAAAGATTAAAAAGCTTAATGAACAGTTAGTTGAAACGCGTATACGTGCACAGTATCCTGACTTTGAACAAGTTGTTAATCCAGACAACTTACAAACACTTAAAGAATTATATCCAGAACTTTCTAATACAATTGGTTCATCAAAGAACTTGCACAACCAAGCTGTTTCTGCCTATACTTTAATTAAGAAACTGGGTATTCATGTTGAAGATACACATGAAAAAGAACGTGAAATAGTACGGCGCAATGCGGCTAAACCTAAACCAGTATCCACTGTGTCACCTCAACAAGGTAATAGTCCATTGTCACATGCTAATGCATTTGCGAATGGATTAACTCCAGAACTAAAAGCACAGTTATATGCTGAAATGCAAGCAGCACGCAAGAACTATTAATAGCCTTTAATTAAAGTCGCCCACTAACCGCGACTATTCATTTATAACACAGCCTCTCAAGCCAAACGAGGGGCTGTGTTTTTTTATGCATTCGTTTGCGAGCTCGCAAGTAAATTAATGCCTAGAATTCAATACAAACTTAAAACGGAGCTCCAGTATGTGATAACACTTTCCCCTACGAAAAGCTGGTGAAGTATCTACGAGCTCGTAACATAAAATGACAAACAATTATTTTTTATTGTGAATCTTAAAGTCTCTGCATTATACTGATAGTGCGTATCGAAGGGTCGCGCCTTCAAACCATTCCCGTGTCGTATAGAGTTTCGGCAACTCAATTCCACGACGTACGAACGCTTCGTCAACGTAACTGTGTGAATCTTTAACACATTTATAGGAATTATTATGGCACTTACAACAACAACTATTATGCCAGCACCAGTACAACAAAGTTTCTCGTTGAAGCTTTTGTCTGTACCAACACCTGATTTGATTCATGGTTTTACGGCAATGAAAAAAATGATGCCTAAAAACGGTGGAACAACGCTCAGAATGAGACGATATAACGCCCTAGATACCGCTATGGTACCTTTGGGAAATTCAGGGGCAACGCCTCCTTCTCAAACACCTTCAGCTGTAGATATTGATGCTAAGATTTCATTTTATGGAACATGGCTCAATATCAACGAACAAGTAACATTACAAAACCAAGATCCTGTTCTTAATGAATTAACAGATCGTCTTGGCGTATCGTTACGTCAAACTGAAGATGAACTAACAAGAGATATGTTGGCATCAACAGCATCGTTTATTAACTGTACAGGTGGTACAAACGGTGACAACCCAACACAAATTACACGTTCTGATGTTGATACAGTTGTTCGCGCATTGAAAAATAGCAATGCTCGTACAATTATTAGCAATATTGAAGCGCAAAATAAGTTTGGTACCGCACCAACTCGCGATTCGTACATAGCAATGGGTTCAACTGAACTTATTGGTAACCTTGATGAAGTAACTGGTTTCATTCATAAAAACCAATATCCTTCAGCAAGTCAAGGGCTTGAAAGTGAATGGGGCGCAATTGGAAACGTACGTTTCTTCTTGTCATCTGTTGGTTCAATTTCACCAAATGCATCCAATCTTGGTGCAGATGTCATGAACGTCTTCGTAACAGGTATGGAAGCATACGCAATGATCGAACAAGACGGATATAGCGCACAATATATCTATCGACCACCATCAATTGCAGGTGGACCTCTTGCTCAAAACGCAACACTTGGTTACAAATTCGCGGCCGCTCCTCGAATTACCAATGATCTGTGGATAACAAATCTTCGTGCGACATTAGCGTAGTAAGGAAATATTATGGCAGAAAATACAATCGTACAATCGGGTACATTTGTAGGTACGGGTTCACCTGTTACCTTAAAATTAAGATCCGATATTGACTGGATGCGCGTTATAAACTACACAGAAGCAGACGCAGGAACACAAAACCATGGTACAGAGTACTATTGGCAGCGTGGAATGGCAGCTGGACTTGGTTTAGTTTATTATCATCCAGCCGCAGACCAAACATTAGCTATCGATTCAATCGCAGCTCATGCTGGTTTCACGCTTATTGATACTTCTGATAGTCCAGTTGGCGCAATTGATGCAACACTTACAGACGTTTCGGCGGCTGCAATTCCTGTAGCAACAATTGCATCAACAGCATTATTGCAAGTTGGTGACGTTGTTCGCTTTATCGACGTAACAGGCGCACAACAATTGGGTGGTTATGATTTCACTATTGGTAACAATACCTTTAGCGGAACAGACTTCTCACTTGATTATATGGACCAAATCGTTGCGGGTACAACTGGGTCGATTAGAAAGATCGCTTACAATCCTCAGTTCTATCCAAGACATCGTTCAATTTCGAAAATCACACAAGCAGCAAGCGCTGTTATTACAATGACCGTTGCTCATGGCTACACAGTTGGCCAAAAAGTACGTATCAAAGTACCATCAGCATTTGGCATGATTGAAATGAACGACGAACTTGTAACAATTACAGCAATCACAGCTGGAACAATCACAGTTAATGTTGATTCTACAGGATTTACAGCGTTTGCATTCCCACTTACCGCCATTGGCGCAGTTGGATTTAGCCAAGCACTTGTCATTCCAGTAGGTGAAGCAGCAACAAGTGATTACGCAAACTTGCTTGATGATGCAACAGAAAACAGAGGCTATATCGGTATGATTCTTGCAACAGGCGTATTGAGCCCTGCAGGTTCCACAAGCGATGTAATTTTCTGGACAGCTGGTAAATCATCTAACTTATAATCGTTCGTAAGGGGGAGGTTTTCCTTCCCCTTACCTTGATTTATGACCATGAAGGTATGAAAGTTACCTTGAAAAACAACCAAAAAGGAGAATAGATGATAGAAATGAGCGAAGCAAACACCGCAAGCAAAGCAACAAAGCAAATTGTAAAAGAAGATTTAAGTAAGAATCTTGAATACCAAAGAAAAAAAGATGCTGTACCTGTTAAGGGTATATTTAGAAACTTTGAAGTTCCTGGTGGACAACTTGAGTTTGTATATAAGAAATATAAACCAGAACCAGTTAAAACGTATAAGTTTCTTGATGGTGAAATACGTACCATTCCTCTTGGAGTAGCTAAACATTTAAATAAAAATGGCTGGTATCCAATTCATAAGTATACACAAGACGAAAATGGCAAAACATCACAACTAATCGGACAAAAGGTTAGAAGATTTGCATTCCAAAGTTTAGAATTTGTTGATGTAGATGAATTCGAACACGGTGATAAACAGATTATAACTGTTAAAAATCTTTAGTCTGTAAGGAGGTGCGATGTCGACATGTTATGCAAGCGAAGATCCTACGTTTCAACCCGCGATGAGAATTATTTCAGCAATTACTCAAACTCATCCTGTAGTTGTTACAACAACATTTGATCATGACTATGAATCGGGAACTATTGTTCGATTGCGTATACCTGTAGATGTTGGCATGCAACAGATAGATAAGTTTGTTGGAGAAATAACGGTAACAGGTACAGACACATTCACGTTACCCGTTGATGCGTCTGCATTTGATGCTTTTAGCATACCGGTTTCTCCTGCATATTATCAGAATACGTGTGCACAAGTGGTGCCCGTAGGAGAAGCAAACGATATGTTAAGTGCGGCAACCCATAACGCAAATTAATTAGGAGATTGAAATGGCCATTCCAGCACCTGATTCTTCCTACTCCACACTTGCACAAATACGTACAAAAGTAAGAAGACTAACTAGAAGCTTATCAACAGCACAACTCAGCAATAATGATTTAGATAATTATATTAATACATTTGTGCTTTACGATTTCCCAGAAAATCTTCGTGTATTTAGTTTATGTAAGACTTTAACTTTTTATACACAACCATACATTTCTACGTACGAAAACAATACCGTAAACAGTGACGACCCTTTATACAATTTTAAAAATAAATACACTAATGTTTACGGACCTATTTATATTTCAGGCTATGAATCATTTTTTGCTCAAAATGTTGAGCAGTTTTATGCAGCATATCCAAAAACTAATTACACACTTGCAACAGGTTCAACTGGAGATGGAGTAACAACAGAATTCTCTGGAACGCTATCTAGTAAGCCATTATTACAAAACCATGTTACGTTTACGTCGATTGATTCAAACGATGCAGGAATTGTGTTAGTGGATAGTCCCATTATAAGCGGCGTTACAGGAAATCCTACCAAAACAGGTGGGTTATATATTCCTGGTACTACAGCAAGCCTTGGAACCATTGATTATGTTACAGGAGTGTACTCATTTACATTCCCTTCAGCTCCAGCAACTGGAGAAAAAATTGAAGCATCAGTTGTCCCAATAAGTGTATCCAAACCTTCAGGTATATTTTATTACGATAATAAATTCGAAATGCGACCTGTTCCTGATAAATCATATCGGGTTGATGTACAAGTTGCAGCACGACCATTAGATATTTTATCTGATCCAGATGATGCACCGTTACTTTCACAGTGGTGGCAATATATTGCATATGGTGCATCAAAGAAAGTATTCGAAGATCGTATGGATACAGATAGCATACAAGCAATTTTACCAGAATTTAAAAAGCAAGAAATGTTGGTATTAGCAAGAACATTAATACAAGATTCTACTCAACGAGCGGCAACAATTTATGCAGGCCAAATAATTCCAGGAGTAAGTGACAATGGACTATTTTGATCAGCAGTTTTCACTTTATTGTGTGGTCTTAGGAGTCATACTATTTAAATTAATGTTCTTGCGCTACACGATAAAGTCAGTGAAAAAGATACGGAAATCAAATAAAACATGGAATGGCGCGTATCATGATAAATATAAACTATAAAGATATTATTTTCGTAATCATGTACACAATACTTTTTGTAGCAATCATGGCTACGAGTTTCATGATATTGCCATACTGTTTTAATAAACAATTTGATAACAGTTTTATAGCGGTAGATTTTATAGATAAAGAAGATATAAATCAGTTTAAATAAAGGTGTATCAATGGCATATAATGACGCTATTCCACAACCAACAGATTCGGGCGCAACATCACAACCACAAATTTTAGCTAACTTTTCAGAACTTAAAACATATCTTGAAATAAACCACGAAGACTTTAATGCGGGTAATCAAGGTAAACACATTTATGTCACATTAGTTAAACAAGCAGCAGCTCCAACTACTGCCGCAAACGAAGTAGCTTTATACAGTAAAGATAATGCTGCCGGTGATCCAGCTCTTTACTATCGTCCAGAAAGTGATGGAACTGAAGTTGAAGTAACAGCATCTAAAAAAGCTGAAACTGGTTGTGCCATACTTCCATCAGGAATAATAATCAAATGGGGCAAAGGAACCGTTGATGCTGATTCTGCAGGAACTGCTACGTATGATACAACAATAACAATGACAACAGCGTATTCAGCGCAAATTACTTTAGATGGTGCTGCTGGAATGGCTCTGCCTTTTTATGTAACAAGTTTTGATGAAGACGATATTAACGTTCTTAATACAAATACCGCAGGTGGTACTCGTAATTTTTACTACCAAGTTATTGGGGTATAGAAAGGATGACATGCCAGGCTCATTTGATAAATTTTTAATCGCTCCATTTGAAACTGGACTTGAAACCGATCTTAAACCGTGGCTTATTCCAGAAGATGCATTTCAGCAATTAAATAATGCATATATCTTTAGAGGAAGAGTCAGAAAACGTTTTGGTAGTTCTTTAACTGGGTATGGCGCAACTACATCATCAAATGCACAATTATTTTCACGACTAAGAATTAAACTTACAGGCGGTGCAGCTGTTGGTATTACCGACGGTGCCGGCGCAGCCACAGGCACCGTTCCCGGATCTGTATTTAAGGTAGGACAAATCTTTTCTATCGGAACGGTGATTTATACTGTTTCGGTACTTGGAACTCCTGCAACAATGCTGAAGACTGATGCAACGACAACATGCACGCTTAATACAACTACTGGTGTATATGCATTTAATGGTGCTCCTGCTACAACACAAATATATTTTTATACATCAGAACCAGTAATGGGACTTACACAACATGAATCAGGAACTATTAATGATAGTCCTGCAGTCGCATTTGATACACAGTTTGCATATAAATTTAATGGTGCTTCATGGGACTTGATCGGTCCAACAGCTTCTCAATGGCATGGAAGCAATTCGCAGTTTTTTTGGGCAGCAAATTGGACTGGATTAACATTTAGTGATACTTACTTATTTACTACGAACTTTAATGCGACAATTGGAACACCAGACGCATCAGATGATTCTATGTGGTATTACAGTGGCGCAGCATGGACAGCGTTTAATCCAAATTTCTTTGTTGCAGGTGATAAGATTAAGACTGCAAAGATGATCGTGCCATTTAAAGATCGTTTAGTTTTATTTAATACAATAGAACAAAACGCAGCAGGAACGGTTAATACTTCATATAAAAATCGTATTCGATATTCACATAATGGTAGTCCTCTTTCCGCAACAGCCTGGTATGAACCAAATGAAGTTGGTGCAAGTGGTGGTGGATGGATTGATGCACCAACTGAAGAAGAAATCATTAGCGTTGAATTTATTAAAGATAGATTAATAGTTTATTTTGAACGCAGCACATGGGAACTTGCATATACAAGCAATCAAGTATTACCATTTCTGTGGCAGAAAATTAATACAGAATATGGCTCCGATTCAATGAATTCAACAGTACCATTTGATAAGGTTGTCCTGACAATTGGTTCACGCGGTATTCATGCATGCAACGGAGGTAATGTTGAACGAGTCGACCAAAAGATACCTAACAAAATATTCCAAGTACGCCAAGACAATAATGGTGTTGATCGTGTTGCCGGTATTCGTGATTACTATACAGAAATGGTTTATTGGGCTTTCCCGACAGCAAATGCAGGGGCAAACTCTGATATCTATCCGAATAAAATACTAGTATATAATTATAAGAACCAAACCTGGGCATTTAACGATGATTGTATAACAGCATTTGGATATTTTGAGCAGCAACTAGGGCTTACATGGGCAGCCATGGATATGACATGGGAAGAAATGACATTTGCATGGGATAGTGCAACAACTAGTCCTAAATTTAGACAGATTATCGCTGGTAATCAGCACGGATTTGTTTTTATTGTTAGTCCGGAAATTACAAGCAACGCTGAAAATATACAGATTACAAATACATCATATGACACGACTACAAATGTACTAACACTTACAATTATTGATCACACGTTAGAAAGTGAAGATTATATCAAGCTGACTAATGTTACTGGATTAACAATTGGAGGAGATGGTATATATCAAGTTACGGTAGTTGATGCTGATACTATTAGCGTTATTGTTCCAAGCTGTACTGGCACATATCTTGGTGGTGGAACGGTTGGTCGTATTTCAAACGTAAATATTGTTTCAAAACAGTGGAACTTCTATTTAAAAGAAGCTCGATCAATTTACTTATCACATATCGATTTCATCATACAAAAAACAGAAAACGGACAAGTCTGTATTGATTACTCACCATCATCATCAAATATATCAATGATTGATGAAGGCGTTGCAACAGGTGCGATAATTGGTAATAGCATTCTTGAAACAAACCCATATCCACTTAATACAATGGAAGAAACACAAGATCGATTAGTTCATAGAGTATATTTTCAAGCTGATGGCACATGTGTACAGATTAGAATTTACCTTAACGATGACCAGTTAAAAAACCCTGCCATTGCAGAATCAGATTTTCAGCTTGAAGGTATGATTGTTTCCTCAACAAGAACAAGCGAATACGAATAAACAGAAAGGAATATTATGATATTTGGTGTAGGAATTATTATTAAAGTAGCCCTTTTGGTAGGTGCAACAATTGCAGGATACAGTGCTCACCTAGTATTTAAAAAACCCGATACGTTTATTGAACAAACAAGCGAAAAATATATTAAAGGGCAAACGGGTTGGGATGTAGACTTTACCCCAGAAAAAACTGAATCCAAAAAAAAATAAGGTAATATATGTCATCACAAAATACAGGCGCATTTATACCGACGACGAATGTCTGGGATGTTTCAGAAATATACCAAACAGACGTTACAAGCGATGCATTTAAAGAATTATTAGTGCGTCTTTATCAAAATCTTAATCTCATGTCAATTGGTGTGAATGCAAGAGATGCAGGTATATATGACACAAGCGAGTTTGTATGTGGACAAGTATATTTTCCTGATCCTGCATTAAGATCAAGTAGCACTACAACGCCAACACAACGACCTGTTTATAGAAAAGTAATTAATTTTGGAGCTTTACCAGCAGTTGGCGGTGTTCCTAAACAAGTTGCACACGGAATTACGATCACAGACACATTAATATTTACACGTATTTATGGTACCGCTAAGCGCACGACAATATCTTACAGCTCTGTTCCTTTACCAAACCCTGGTTCGTCAGTTATGGGTGCAATTAGACTAGAAGTACGAGAAGACGATGTATATATCACAACACTTGGTGACAATAGTGCGTGGAATGCATATGTAACTTTAGAGTATTTAAAATAAAAGGAGAGAACAATGGCAAGTATTTTTAAATCAATTGGAAACGCGTTTTCCCATGTAGCAAAGCCTGTAGGGCAAGCTATATTGGGTACTCCCGCAAGAACAGAGCAAACTGGAAGATTTACACCCGAACAAGAATCAGTGCTTAGCCAACTCCTTCAACAAGGATTTGGATCATCATCATTTGCGCCACAGGAACAACAAGCAAGACAAGGATTTATGCAAAATACTGTTCCTTCTCTTGCAGAACGTTTTACTGAAATGGGTGGAGGAGCTGGTGGCCAAAGATCAAGTGCATTTCAGGGAGCATTAGGACAGGCTGGAGCAGGACTTGAATCTAGTCTTGCTGCATTACGATCTCAACATGGAATGCAACAGATGCAAATGGGTTTAACCCCTAGGTTTGAATCATCATACTTTCCTGCACAAGGCGGAATGCTTCAACAAGGTATGCAAGGCATGTCAGGTATGTTACCAGGTTTAATGTCATTATTAATGGGTTAGGAAAATCATGCAAGTTATCAACGCACCAAATCGAAGTGTTATGATGGGCCAAGCTATGGGTCAGGGTTTAAGCTCAGGACTTAAAGGCCTAATCGATACAAAGGTTAAACAACTTGAGGAACGACAATATAAAGCAAAAGCCAAGACTGCATTATCTCCACTGATTGGTGAACAAAGTGCATCAATGTTGTCAGCACTTCCAAAAGAAATGTTTCCAGCTATGTTTAAGGCATTATTGTCTGGGAAAGGTCCAGAAGGCGAAGCCAACCCTGTAATTCAGCGTCTTATGCAAGGAATTCAACAACAAGAACAAGCGCCAGGTCAAATGATGTCAGAAGGTGCTCCTGGTTCACAAATGGTTAATCAAATGCAAGAACTTGGAACGAGTGCTCCAGAATCAATGCAAGAACAATCAGGTAAAATACAACAAGATAAAGCACAAATTCAACAGAAAGAAGTTGCTGCTCCACAAACAGCCATAAGCTGGAGTAAAAAAATAAAATCTATGGCTGCATCAAATAAAGAAATCACACCACAGATGATGAAACAATTAAAGAAAAAAGGTTTTGATGCAAAGGAAATAAGTGCAATTACATCAACAACCTTAACTCCAGATGTAGTAGATTTCTTTTTATCTAAAACTAAACAAAACCCACAAAAAGCCCGTGCTTTAGCAAAGAAGTATGGCTTTAAGGTGCAATAATGGCAGATATTTTTGACGAACGAGCTAGTAAGAAAAGAGTTTATAAGAAAAAAGCGCAAGATATTTTTGATGAGCGAGCTATAAAATATGAAGAAGAATCTGTAAGCAATATTCCAGCACCATTAGAAATGTCAGAATTAATTGAGGGTGGCCCAAAGAGTGCGGTAACCAATGCATTAAAAAATATTCCTGCTCCGTTAGCGATGCCAGAATTAATTTCTGGTGGCCCAAAGAGTGCGGTAACCAATGCATTAAAAAATATTCCTGCTCCGTTAGCGATGCCAGAATTAATTTCTGGTGGGCCAAAAGGTGCTGTAGAAAAACTTTTAGCTACTAAACAAGCAACACCTGGTAGTAATTTGATACAAGGATTAAAGGCATCCGCGCCTGGTCAAGCATTAGGATTTACACCACAATATCCAACAGAAGAACAATCTATGGCTGAATCACTTAAATTTAAAGCAGGTGCATTAGCTGGAGATATTCCTGCAATGTCGCTTGGTGGCACTTTGGGAGGAGCAATTGCAGGAGGATTAGGAGCTGGGCCTCTTGGTGCAGCAATAGGAGCTGGTGCTGGAGCATTTGGATTACCTGAACTAATTAAGCAAATTTCAAGTTATGTGAGAAATCCTAAAAAAGAAGGTGCTATAGCAAAAATTGGACAGATTGCTGATATACCAGTTGAAACAGCCAAAAGCGCACTTATTGGTGCTGCAACAGGTGGGGCTGGAAGGTTAGCGCCATTATTTAAAATTGCTAACACTAAAACAGGACAAGAAGCAATTAAAAGTGCGGCAGAATTAATAGCAATGACAGGTGCCCAGGCTGCTATTACAGGTGATATGCCATCTGCCAAAGATGTAGCAGAAAATGTTTTATTACTTGGTGCAATGAAAGCAGCAGGTGCTGGTGCAAGTAAAATAGGAAAACTAGCTGGAAAAGAACCATTGGTTAAAGAAACTCCTGAATTTGCACCAACAGAAGTAGATATTTTTATGAAACGAGCAAAAGAAGTTACACCTAAGTTAGTAGATCGCGTCATATCAAAAATTAAAAAAGAACAGCCGTACTTCGATGTTCTTAGAGATGTAATTGGTAAAAAACACGAAAAACTTGTTGTAGATCAAGATAAATGGTCTAAGGTTTTTGAAAAAGCAGAACTAAAAAATAAAAGTAAATTTACTCCTGAAGAATATGAAGATGCGATGTACTATGCGCAAAAAACAACAAATCCTAATGTTGACCATGACAGTATGGCAAAGATAATCAAGCGCATTCCAGTTGAATTGCGCAACATTATGAATAAGGATTTAACGGAACATTTTAAAACGACATTAGAAGAGCGAAATAAAAATCCATATTTAAAAACAGTTATTCCACGTGAAGAAGTTGTTGCAAAGTATTTACCAGGTCTTTATAAAAATCCAGAAAAATTTAATTCCGTATCTAAAAAAGTACGTTCTCGCGATCCATTTACTAATAAAAAAGCATTTTTAGATTATAACGAAGCATTACGAGAAGGTGGTTTAAAACCACGATATAATAACGTACGCAAACTTATACAGATTTATGACGAAGTTGTAGCTAAAGAATTTGCAGCGGCAGATATGCTTGAGAACATTCATAAATTAGAAAAACAACAAGGACGACGACTAATTGTTACGAAAAACAATCCGCGTGAATACATAAATGCTTTACATGATGGTTTTGTACCATATGACGACGTCATGCTTCGTCGTGTTAGAGATGCAAAAATCCCTGAAGCTAGCAAAGCGTTTCAAGAAAAATTCCCAGATATTAATTTCATTGAAAACGTTGATAATTTTAAGGATTATCTTAAAGAAGAAGTTAAAAGTGGTCGTCTTAAATCTGAATATCTTAAAAACGATAAAAACATTGATACAAACATCAATGAATTTGTTAAAGAACATGGCGCTGACATTGAAGAAATGAAGAAATTTTTACCAAAAACAATGTCTAAATTTCCAACAGAAGCACCTGCGTTAGTTGCACCTGAATTATCACCAGCATTACGTGGAATATTTAATAAAGATGCTTATAAACCTGGTAATCCAATCGCTACAAATTTTTGGAAAGGTTACGATGCTACGGCCGATACTATACGAACTGGCCGAGTAAAAATGTCTTTTTTCCATTATGTACCACTTGCAGAAAGTTTAGCTGGCGGAATAGGTATTAAAAAAGCATTCAGCATGAAAAATGTAATGAAGCAAGGTCAAGACCTATTAAACGACCTTGATTTTAGAAAAACAGCTGCACGCAGTGGTCTTATTATTCATAAACCATTAGAACGATGGGAAACTAGTGAAAGAGTTACTGATAAAATGTTTGATACTGCTATTAAACTTTTACCAGAACAAGTAGTTAATAAGACTCAGAAAAGTATGTTTAATAAAGGGTTAACTAAATATATTGATGCACAAAAATTCTTGTTCGAAAAGTTTCACCCACGGATTAAATCAGTCGTATGGAAGCACTACGTAGATGGATTTATTGATAAGGGAATTAACGAAGGAAAACCTCCAACACCACAACAAGTGATAAAAATTCAAAAGCAAATGGCCGATCGTGTTAATGCAGAATTTGGTGGCCAAAACTGGGAAATTCAGCGTGGATTTAATAACCCTGAATATAGAAAGTGGCTTCGAAGAGTAATAGCATATCCCGATTGGACTATATCAGCCATAAAACAAGCAGCAGGAGTATTGTCGGGTGGACTCAAGGGTGAACAAGCTAGAAAGTATTTCCTTCGTGTTGGTTTAAATACAATGCTTGTTCATGGAACTTTAAAATACTTGATGGGAGGCTTTAAAAAAGCTGAACCAGGAGATAAACTACAGATTGGCGGAGTAGCTTGGAGTCCAACAAAAGCAAAAGAAGAAATTACTGATCCAGATCCTATAGAATGGTTTAAGTTTCCGCTTCCTGATATTCCAATTGAAATTGCTGGAATTAAGTTTAATCCAGGACGAGAAGCACCAACTGAATGGAAAAAAGTTGGATCGAAATTATATACACATTCAGGAAAACAGTTTCTTGAAATTAAAGACTGGTATAAGCATCCAGTAACGACGTTTTTCAATAAATCAAATCCTCTTCTATCAATGGTATATAAACAAATGACTGGTCGCACACCATCGAAAGATGAACGTGAAGGATTTGCGGTTAGAGGAAAGTTTGCAAGAGGTAAATTTCAACCATGGGATGCAACGAAATCAGGAACTAGTGCTCGTGCTGTTTCTAGGGCAGCATCACTCGCTTCAGAACCCATTCCATTTTCAATAAAATCAGCAAAACTACATGGCGTTGCTCCATTTATAGCAACTGGATTGGGGGCTGTTCCTATATCAAAAGGAGCAACACTATATAAATCAGAACCAGAATTAATAAAAGCATTTGAAAAACACGATATAAAACGTGTTAATAGAATTCGCAGAGCACTGAAAGACAACGGATATACGGATAAACAAATAAAGCGAGTCGTTACTATATCTCGAAAACAAGCTAAGTTATAAAAAAAGGGTGGTCTGGGGAGACCACCCTAAATACGCTAATGAACAAAAAGGGAATTGGGTTTAATTTAATTTCTTATCATATTCCTCCTTTCGTATATCAGTTATATCTACCTAATCTTCTTATTAATACTTTTGTTTTTTCTGAACTAATATGGAAAATGATCTTGGAATACAGACGGCATATTGGATTGATTACCATACACAGTTTCTTGATACTCGCGTTCAATGTCTTCAGCAGATAAACCATCGCGTGTCCTCGGTAAAGAAATAGATAAGTATCTTAAACAATCAGCAAAATGCGAAGACCAATCATGCAAAGCATTACTTTTATAGATCTTCTTTTTTGAATCATATTCTTGCCGATAGTTTTCGATGGCCTTAAGCATGGGTGCACATTTATGTTCATCTATCCACATTTTACTGAATGATGAACGTACTGATTCAATGCCATCTTCAATAGATAGACCCTTAGCTGTTATAAAATTGATTCCCAGCTGGCGTGCTTTTTCTATACGCGTCATGCCAGAACCCCATTCCTTAACTGCGATATCATGTGGAGCTATATGCTTTCCGTATGAATATGGTTTCTGTTCTAGTATTTTAACGTAGAATTCAAGACCTTGTTTAGAGTTTTCATAACAATCTATAATTCTTACGGTTTGACCGATTGTCTGAAAAAATATAATTGATGTTGAATCTCTCACGCCAATATCCCACGCTGTATGAACTTTAAATGCTGATTCCCATGGTACCATTCCAACTTGATTATTTATGCGCATACGGTCGAGATATTTTGCATAGTAAGCTCCCTCAACGCCTTGTGTGAAGGAACAATAATATTCTTGTTGAATTAAATCTTCAGACATGATTCCGTCAGCTCGTTCTTTTTCAATAGCTCGATATGAAATATGCTGTGTGTCGTCAATAGATAATTTATAGCAAAACCAATCAGGTGAGTTTCGAGCGATTTCATATAATTCATATAAACAGTTTTTCCCACGGGGCGTACTAATAAATAATGCCCAACCATCGTTAGCAGTCAGAATTGGTCGTATAAACTGGTACGCCCGCGGGTCTTGAAGAGCATATTCTGAAAATATACAGGCTGATGGATTAGATCCCATTAATGAGTCGACATTGTCTGACCCAACAAGTTGCAGCAATGAACCGTTGGTAAGACGTATTTTCATTTCCTGACCATTCATCGATGCGACTAGTGTTGGTGGTATGAAATCTAAAAATCGTTTACCTTCGTTTGTAACACTGTCCCAGATCACTTTTTTCGCTTGCGCATATGTGGGAAAAATATAGTAGACGACACATACCTTGCGTAAACACTGTCTAATGGCAAGATTAAATGCGACGATATCTTTTCCTGCCCGTCGAGGAAGAATTGCTACCACGCGCCTGTAGCCCTTGTTTTCAATGGCATCTACTATAGGAAGTTGGTACGATCGTGGTTTGAATTGATTAAGAATGATTTGTGATTCTACATTCATAAATTATTTTCTTTCGCATGACAGTTTTTCAACAATCATTCTGAGCATATATTTAGTAATGGTGCAATTTCGGTTTGAAGTAATTTCATGTAGGTAGTTATATAACTCAGATGGTATATCAATATGCAATCGTTTTCTTCCCATTTTTTTATTTGCAATGGTATTAGATTTTATATGTGACGATCTTTGTCCATATTGAGCCATATATAAATGATCAGGATTTGTGCATATAAGCTTATCGCAGGTATGTAATATTGAAGATTGAGGAGCAATTTCTCCTCGATAAATAAGCCAACTTACTCGATGGGCACCAACGCTGTTATTTTTATAAAATATTCGCGCGTATCCGTTATGTGTTGATGTTCCACTCCATCCCCAGCAACCATCGTCGTGTTTAATAACTAAACGTTCAAATCGTTTTATCGTTGATTCATCCACGCTTACACCATTCATTTCTGATATTTATGAAAACTAATAAAGCAAAAAATATAGTAAAAATAAGTGTATACATAATGAGAACCTACAGTGTAACGATGTTCTTGTCCATAGAATCTTTTAAAAGCTTTGCATATTGCCAGATGGCTCTGTTTAATTGATCTAGTAGTATATATCTATTTTCATAAAGGAGAATTATATGGCTAATATTCATAACAGAGGTGTGACAGCCTCAGTATTTGATCCCCAAATACTAAAAGGATTATATCAAGAGCCTATCATTGCAAGCCGTGCTCCAGCAACAGGCGATAAAGCTGAGTTGGGAACTGTTTGGATTGATAAAACAGGCAACGATGCATATTTCTTAACAGGTTTAGCTGGAAATTCAGCAACATGGGTTAATGCTGGTGGTGGAAGTGGATCTTTTACAACAGTAACAACCACAGGAAAAATTACAGCTGGTAGTAGTTTACAAATGACAGCTGGAACACTTACGATTGGCACATTTGGCTTTGGTGTTCTTCGTTCAACAGCAGCAGGTGTTATTTCATCAGTTACTGGAACAAATGGTCAATTACTTATTGGATCAACAGGTGCTGCGCCTGCTTTTGCAAGCATAACATCTTTTGGTGGATCTATTGTTATTACAGAAACAGCTGGTGGCATTAACCTTGATACAGGTGGTGCGGCTGGTGTTACTAAAAATACAACAGACGGTGGTACAGCTAATCCTGTTGCTGGCGATGTTAATATTCTTGGTGGATCTAACTTAACAACATCTGCAGTTGGTCAAACAGTTACAGTAGCACTTGATGCAAGTCCATCAGTTGCAGGTTCTTTAACAGCTGCTACAAATATTTCTGCTACCGCAGGAACAATCGCTTCTCTTGGTGGAGCAGTTACAGCTTCAACAACTATTACAGCTGGTACAGGAATTAGTTCGACAACAGGAAATATCACATCTGCTGCCGGAAACCTTATTGCGACTCTTGGAAATATTCAAGCCGCAACAACAGTCACTGGTGGAACAGGCCTTGTTGCAACCACAGGAAATATTACAGCTTCTGCTGGAAATTTTGTTGCTGTAGTAGGAAATGTACAAGCAGCTACAACAGTTACGGCTGGCACAGGAATTACGGCAACCACAGGACACATTACAGCTTCAGCAGGCAACTTAGTAGCCACACTTGGTAATATTTCATCTGCAGCTGGATCAGTATCAGCAGCAACAACGATTACATCAGGAACAGGCATATCTGCAACTACAGGCAATATTACATCAGATGCCGGTGACATAGTCTCTACGGTTGGTGCGGGTAGCTTTGCTACAACAGTAACTGCAGGCACAGGAATCGCTGCAACTACAGGCGATATTACTGCCGATGCTGGCGACCTTGTCGCTACATTAGGTGGTTGCGGAGTTGCAACAACCGTGGTTGCCGGAACTGGTATCACATCAACAACAGGTGATATTACAGCTTCAGCTGGTGCAGGTAGCTTTGCTACAACAGTAACTGCTGGAACTGGCATTGCTGCTACAACTGGTGATATTACAGCCGATGCAGGCAACTTAGTTGCTACAGCTGGTTCTGGTAGTGTTGCTACAACACTTACAGCAGGAACAGGAATTAGTTCTACTTTGGGAAATATTACAGCTGATGCTGGTGACTTAGTAGCCACGGCTGGTGCCGGTAGTTTTGCAACAACAGTAACTGCAGGCACGGGAATAGCTGCTACTACAGGCAATATTACTGCTGACGCTGGTAACTTAGTAGCTACATTAGGTAGCATTGATTCTGCTGCAAGTTCAGTAAGTGCTGCTACAACAGTAACTGCGGGAACGGGTATCAGTTCTACTTTGGGTGATATTACATCTGATGCTGGTGACATAGTTTCTACGGCTGGTGCAGGTAGCTTTGCTACAACAGTAACGGCAGGAACGGGTATCAGTTCTACTTTAGGTAACATCACAGCCGACGCTGGTGATTTAATTGCTACAGCTGGTGCTGGATCTGTTGCTACAACAATGACAGCAGGAACAGGCATATCTGCTACGACAGGAGATATTACAGCTGATGCAGGCAATTTGGTAGCTACACTTGGTAATATTACTTCAGTAGCCGGTTCAGTAGCTGCAGCAACAACGGTAACTGGTGGAACAGGCGTTTCAGCAACTACAGGTGATATTACAGCCGATGCAGGAAATTTAGTTTCTACAGCTGGTTCCGGTAGTGTTGCTACAACAATGACAGCTGGCACAGGAATTTCTTCTACTTTAGGAAATATTACTGCTGACGCTGGCGACTTAGTTGCTACAGCTGGAGCTGGTAGTGTTGCTACAACAATGACAGCTGGCACAGGAATTAGTTCTACTTTGGGAAATATTACAGCTGATGCTGGTGACTTAGTAGCCACGGCTGGTGCCGGTAGTTTTGCAACAACAGTAACTGCAGGCACGGGAATAGCTGCTACTACAGGTGATATCACAGCTGATGCTGGTGGATTCGTAGCTACTTTAGGTGGATGTGGCGTTGCAACAACGGTTGTAGCAGGCACGGGCATCACAGCTACAACAGGTAATATTGCAGCATCCGCTGGACAAGTTAATGCTAATACAACAATGACTGCTGGAACTGGAGTTACAGCAACGACAGGTAATGTTACAGCAACTGCTGGCGCAGTATCTGCTGGAACAACCGTAACTGGTGGAACAGGAGTTACAGCTACAACTGGTAATGTTACATCTGCAGCTGGCGATGTCGAAGCAGCAACAGCAACTAAAGGATTCATTTGTGGATCTGGTGTTAAAGTTATTGATGGTGCAGGATCTCCTTCAGGATCAGTAACAGCGCCTAAGGGTTCTCTATATTTAAGAACTGATGGATCAACAACAAACGATCGTGCTTATATCAACACTGATGGATCAACTGCGTGGGCTGCTTTAACAACAGCTTCATAATTTAAAAGATTGGAGGGAGTTTCGGCTCCCTCCAATCTTTTAAATTTGTATAAAATAATGACAAGATCGTGATAGAATTATACTAGTAGTAATAATTAATATCTTACACAAAGGAGTCTTATGGAAAACATGCAACCAGTAATGATGATCGTCGTAGAAAAAGAAGATCGTACATTCAGATTTGAAATGCCAATCGGCGCACCTCTTGGAGAATGTTATGACGCAGCATTTTCAATTCTTCGTCAAATTGTTGAATTAGCAGACAAAGCAGCAGCAACAAATAAAAAAGAAGAAGAAGAAGTAGTTGCTGACCACGAATAAAGGAAATAAGAAATGAGTGTTAAAAATTCAATTCGCCCTATTGAACTTACTTCATTTAACACAACAGGGTTATCAACAGCATTTAAGGTTATTAATACTAATGGATTAGATGAATCATGTTTTTTAATCCGTATTATTAATGAATCTAATAAGGATGTTACGGTAAGTTATGATGGAGCTACGTCACATGACTATGTTCCAATAGGTGAAACTGTTGAAATTCGTGGATTGTTATATTCGAATGACCGTGCTGAATTTCCAAAGGGATTAAAGATCTATATAAAAGGCATCGGCGCTGGAACAGGATTAGTCTATTTATCTGGTTATAATCGTCCACAAGGTATCTAATACAGTTAGGTGAAATAATGAGTGTTACTAATGCTATCAATGAAGAAACAATTTCAACATTTTCAAGTGCATCATTATTAGCTGGATATCAAGCTGTTAACACATCTGGATTAAGCAATGCGTGTTTTCTTGTGCGTATTTTTAATCATACAAAGGGACAAATACTGGTTAGTTTTGATGGTATAACTGACCATGAATTTTTATGGCCAGGAAGATCTCTTGAGATTTATGGATACGATAGAGATAACGATACTGTGTCATTCTCGAAGCGTACAAAAATCTATGTACGAGGAACAGCAAGCATAGGAAACTTATACGTATTTGGATATTACAGACGTTTAAATTAAGTAACGACTGGTCCCCGCCGGGGATCCTTCGGGGATCAGTCGTTTAAAAAAGGGGAAATGTTATGTCATTTGAAATCAGAATGGCTGCCGAACCACTAAGAAAACTTGGTTTCGCATCCATTGGTGCTGCGTATATGGGAGTTGGTACAGCTATTACGCATGCTACTCGAATACTACATGTTCAAAACCTTACTGATAAATTATTATTATTTTCATTCGATGGAATTAACGACCATTTTCCACTTGCTGCAAATGGGTTTCTTTTATTGGATATTGCATCTAATAAAACAGTCCCTCAAGGATTTTTCTTATCTGAAGGAAAACGTATTTATGTAAAAGAAGACACTGCAGCTCCTACCTCTGGTTCCGTATATGTAACGGTTATACACGGTGCTGATTACTAAAAAATTATATAAAAGGAGTCTGCCATGTCACAAATGGGTCAATTTTATCAACAAAGTACATCTATCTCAACTTTAACTGGTGATGCTGGAGGAGCCGTTGGGCCGTCGCTTGGGAATGTTGATATTCAGGGAATTGGAACAGTAGTAGTAACGGGTACGCCAGGATCTAACCTTTTAGAGATTTCAATTTCTGGATCAGTTGCTGATACATATGATACCGATGCGGGATCGGCAACTCCTTCGCTTGGTGTAATTACTGTTGCTGGTGGTTCGAATCTTAATACATCTGGTGCAGGATCAATTGTAACAGTTAATTTAGACAGCAGCCCTTCTGTTGCAGGATCAATTACGGCTGGCACAGGAATAACCTCCACAACTGGAAATATAATTGCTTCATTGGGTGACATTATAGCAACCATTGGCGATTTAAAAACAGGTGGAGATGTTGTTGCTACAGGCGATATTATTACAACTGTAGGCGATATCTATGCAACGGCTGGAAATGTTACAGCTGGATTAAAACTAATTGCGGGAACTGGCGTTATAGTAACTACGGGTAATATTGTAGTAAACGCAGGAAAAATTACAGCAAGAGATGATATTATTTCAGCTACAGGATCTGTTCAAGCTAGCACTGGACCGGTAATTGCCGGAACTACAGTTACTGCAGGAACTGGATTAACTGTTAACGCTGGAGGTATAACTTCACTTGGAACCACAACATTAAGCAGCCTTTCACGGGGCATGCTTCAATCAAGTTCAACAGGTGTCATTTCTTCTATTAATGGATTAAATGGACAATTATTAATTGGTGCTACAGGTGCAGATGTTACCTGGGCAAGTATAACTTCTACTAGTGGATCTATTACTATTACACCAGGTGTTAACTCTATTAATTTAGAATCATTTGGTGCTCCAGCTACATTTCATACTGATGCTGGTGATGCGTCGGTAGCAGCTAGTGCGATAACAATGGCTGGTGGTTTAAATATAAATACATCTGGTGCTGGTGCAATCGTCACAATTAATCTTGATGCAAGTCCATCAGTTACAGGGTCATTAACAGCTGGAACAGATATCACATCAACCACTGGAAACATTGCTGCATTAGTAGGAAATGTTACAGCCTCAGGTTTAATGTCAGCTGGATCAACAATTACTGCAGGAACTGGAATAACGTCTACAATTGGCAATATTGTTGCAGTATCAGGAAACATGACAGCTTCTGGATTAATGTCAGCTGGAACAACAATTACAGCAGGAACAAATATCACATCAACTGCTGGAAATATCGCTGCGTTAGCAGGAAACGTTACAGCATCTGGACTTATGTCAGCTGGATCAACAATCACAGCTGGAACAGGCTTAACTGTTACAACAGGAAACCTAAAAGTTTTAGCTGGTTATGAAGAAGTTTCGGGATATATCAAAGCTGCTGGAAATATTACATCATCTGCTGGAAATGTTGTATCTACCCTAGGTTATTTAAGTGCTGGTAGTTATGTCGTTTCTGCTGGTGGCATAACTGCTCTGACAGGAAACGTTACAGCGTCTATTGGAGACGTAACTGCTGGTAATGATATTATTGCAGCAACTGGTGATGTTGTTTCATCACTTGGAAATATTACAGCTCCATTTGGTTCAATTTACGCAGGTACAACGATTACTGCCGCAACGACAATCACGGCTGGAACTGGAATAAATTCAACCACGGGCAATATTCGAGCCACTATGGGCAATGTAAGAGCTGGTGGTGCAGTTATTGCAGATGTTAATCTTAAAGCTACAGGAACAGTTCAATTCCCTAGTATTACTGATGGTTATCTTAAAGCAGATGCGACTGGTTTTGTATCTTCAGTTGATTTCGATCAAGACAATATGCTTTATGTTGGTAAACATGGTGATGATGCTAACAGTGGATTATGTCCATCAGAAGCTAAATTAACTATTCAAGCAGCCGTAACTGCAGCCGCAGCCGGTGATACAATTATTGTTTATCCTGGAACATATACAGAAACGATTACGCATGCTGCCAATAATGTAACTATACTAGCGCAAGGAAAACCAAGCAATTGTATTATTACTCAGGCAGATGCTAATGTTATTGACTTCGCAACATTTTCTGGAATCCAATATAAATTCTTTGGAATTAGTTGTACGGCAGCAACTTCAGCTATATGGACAGTTGAGGGTTCTACCGGTGTATGTTCATTTAAAGAATGCCAAATATCTATGACTTCTGCTGCTGATATAGCTGCTGTAGCGCAACCTGGCGTTGGTAGAGTAACTGGAGCTGGAACGTTATCTGTTATTCTCGGAAAAGCATATTACTATCATACCGGCAATGGTGGTGGAACTGCCAATAAAGGAGCATTTGCAACTGCAGATGGTGGACTCGTTTCATTAAGTCTTATTGAAGATTTAACAGTTTCTAACAGTGGTACAGCTTTGGTAAGTGGTATAGGTATCGATACAGCATCTACTGGTAATTTTGAAATTCACGATTGTATTATTACTGTTGCTGATTCAGATTCTACAATCGTAGTTGGTTTAGCATATCTTGGTGGTACTGGAACAAGCAGTGAGTTTTTTAGAAATACTATTCACGTTACTGTTGGTGCAGCTAATACTGGATATGGTTTCTTTAGTGCTGATACAGCTTCAGAATCTAGATTCTTTTTTAATCATGTTCGTGTAGTTGATGTTGGAGGTTCAAGTTATTCATACCTTGTTGGTGCTGGTGCAACTGTAACTGTAATATTTGATGATGTTGTTGCTGCTGATGGTGCTAGTGTGGCTGCTGGTGGCATCTTCTATGAAGTTAAAAGCCCAATTGATGGTGATATGATTTGCAGTGGCCCTACGGCAGCAGGCAATAGAAATATAACTGTTGCAAATACAGATAACACAGCTACGGCATCAAATGCTTGTGTGTGCACGTCTGTTGGTGGATCAACTTCAACTGGTGACCCATATACAAATTACTTAGTTACAGGTGCAGGAACATATTCAGTAGGTATTGATAACTCAGACAGTGATAATTTTAAGATCACTACTGGAGCAACACCTTCAGCTGGTACAGATTTATTCACCATGACAAGTGCAGGTGTTATCACTTTAAATAACGATCTTGATGTTTCAGAGGGTGGCACAGGCGTATCTACATTTACAGATAATGGCGTATTGGTAGGTAATGGAGCAGGAGATCTTACAGTTACTGCTGAGGGTGCAACTGGTGAGGTATTAGTCGGTAACACTGGGGCTGATCCAACATGGAGTTCAACACCAACATTTACAACAATTACTGCGACTACTGTTAATGCGACTACATTTGATACAAACGTTGATGCAGCAGGCGTAACACTTTCAGGCACATCTTTATTAGCTGACGGAACTGATGCAGATATAGATATTAATATCACTGCTAAGGGAACCGGACAAGTTATTATAGATGACTTACAGCTTACAACTGACCTTGCTGTTGAATATGGTGGAACAGGTGCATCAACTCTAGAAGATCATTCGGTGCTTGTTGGATCTGGAACTGGAGCAATTACTCCCTTAACGGTTGGAACAAACGGACAAGTTCTACTTGGTTCAACTGCAGCAGATCCAGTATTT
>Ga0207997_1000100_pt1 | contig 38977 bp, 62 predicted proteins | sample AntAceMetag02UKN_FD_184777 | JGI IMG/M metagenome (GOLD analysis project Ga0207997, IMG submission 184777) | Saline lake microbial communities from Ace Lake, Antarctica - Antarctic Ace Lake Metagenome 02UKN (SPAdes) (version 2) | ecosystem: Environmental > Aquatic > Non-marine Saline and... | reverse complement strand
TCCACTTAGGTTGGCTCTACGTAGGTTGGCTTCATGTAGGTTGGCTCCACGTAGGTTGGCTCCACTTAGGTCGGCTTCATTTAGGTAGGCTCCACTTAGGTAGGCTCTACGTAGGTTGGCTCCACTTAGGTTGGCTCCACTTAGGTTGGCTTCATTTAGGTTGGCTTCATTTAGGTCGGCTCCACTTAGGTCGGCTCCATGTAGGTTGGCTTCATTTAGGTAGGCTACACGTAGGTTGGCTTCACGTAGGTTGGCTTTACTTAGGCAGGCTCCACTTAGGTAGGCTTCACTTAGGTCGGCTCCACTTAGGTAAGCTCCACTAGCGACAGCTTCTTCCACTGCTTCTTTAATAGTAGTTTTACTTGACGTATAGATTACGTCCCCTGAGATAGATTTTATTTCAATCTTCTTTTCTTTTAACTTAGCTTCTTCTGCTAATATCTGATCTTTTACTTTGTTGTAGGTCTCTTCTGATAGCTCAATTTGCATATTATTTCTTAAGATTTTTTAACATTTTATTACATTGAATATAACAGTTATTTAACTATCACCCCTATGGCTTTGAAGAAGTCATCCGCTTGGCTCTTACTAATTTTAGTCACTCCCCCTCTACCAAAAAGTCTTATATTTTGCATTTCGGCTTCATTTAGGTCGGCTCCACTTAGGTTGGCTTCATGTAGGTTGGCTTCATGTAGGTTGGCTCCATGTAGGTTGGCTCTACGTAGGTTGGCTTCATGTAGGTTGGCTCTACGTAGGTTGGCTCCACTTAGGTTGGCTTCACTTAGGTTGGCTCTACGTAGGTTGGCTTCATGTAGGTAGGCTCCACGTAGGTCGGCTCCACTTAGGTCGGCTCCATGTAGGTTGGCTTCATGTAGGTTGGCTCCATGTAGGTCGGCTTCATTTAGGTAGGCTCCACTTAGGTTGGCTTCACTTAGGTCGGCTCCATGTAGGTTGGCTCCACTTAGGTTGGCTCCATGTAGGTTGGCTCCACTTAGGTAGGCTTCACGTAGGTTGGCTCCACTTAGGTTGGCTTCATTTAGGTCGGCTCCACTTAGGTCGGCTCCATGTAGGTTGGCTCCACTTAGGTTGGCTCTACGTAGGTTGGCTTCATGTAGGTTGGCTCTACGTAGGTTGGCTCCACTTAGGTTGGCTTCACTAGCGACAGCTTCTTCCACTGCTTCTTTAATAGTAGTTTTACTTGACGTATAGATTACGTCTCCTGATCTAGATTTTATTTCAATCTTCTTTTCTTTTAACTTAGCTTCTTCTGCTAATATCTGATCTTTTACTTTGTTGTAGGTCTCTTCTGATAGCTCAATTTGCATATTATTTCTTAAGATTTTTTAACATTTTATTACATTGATCTCTTAGTCTCTTTACATCAGAATCGGATAGGACTATCTCATGGTGATAGATTCTCTTACGTGTCCAGTAGGCTTTGATGTAGTGCCAGAGTGATGATGGCTCATCTGTGAAGGTTAGGATAGCTGGAGGCTCATCATACCAAGTTCCTAACTCTACAAAATGATCTCCGCCACAATCACACTTAATCAATAACCGATCTGGGTTGTCTATGTTTGGTGTCATATTACTTATTGCTAATCTTCTTTAATAGTTCTCTTCGTGCAACGTCTGTTAGATTAATGTTTGCTGGAGCTTGTGCTTTTTGTAGGGCTTCTAGTAAGGGTCTTAACCAATGTTCTAGTTCTTTTGTTGTCACCATGCCTTCGGGGCGTTCATTGAGCCATTGACGCAGATGATCTACACATTGGTTATTGAACTCACCTTTATAAAGTTCTCCTAATTTATCTATTGGCATAGGGTTATTAAATTGATTTAGGATCGTCATACTCGTCCTTAGTTTCGAGTTTTACTTTGGCAGGGTCTGCTATATGGCCGTCTTTGAATATAACTCCATACCGATGGTTGCCAAAATAATCATCGCACCACTGCGCCATTTCAAACTCTCCTGTAACTGGTGTTTTGTTTTCTTTACGTAGCTGCTCATAAATCTTTTACGTCTAAATGTCCGTTAGTGAGTGGGAGCATAGGTTATTTTACTTTAACTAAATCAGGGAAGTACTTTTTATCCTTCCCCTCTCCTGTGGTACGACAATTATCGTAATCAAGTTCGTAAGCGTCACCATTTATTTTACAGCCACCGTAATGCTTAGCAATAGATAGCTGATTGTTAGACCATTCTTCATACGGTATTCTATCTCTCCCTTCTTCCTTCTTCCTTCTTCATATCCCTATAATGTTATTGTAATGTGCCTGAGAATCTTTGATGCAGGCGTTGTAGCCTTGTGATCTTACCTGCATAATCTCATTCACAACGCCTTGCCAATCTGACCTATAAGCATCCGACTTATCCTCCATCTTCTGTGCCACGATGTAATGGGCGTAGTCTTTCAACTGATTGCGTAAGAAACTGGTGAGGGACATGCGATCTACATCCTCTATCCCTTCTACATTACCGCCAATATAGTCTTCTATTTCAAATAGTATCTCTTCAAGTGATTTCATATGTGGGTGTTGGTCTGTTTTGAGTCCTTCGTAAGACTGTAAGTCTTCACTAATCTCTAGCTTTTCTAAGGATTTGATGAACTTTCTAGTCTCACTGGCTATAGCCAATGTTATTGTAGTGTTTGAATATTTATAGATCAAACCATGCAATGCGCCAGCGAAGTTTCCTTTATCGGATATTCTTACTTTCATATCACTCTATCTCTTTATCATCTCTTAACTTAGCTAATGTGGACTTGATGGCGGTGCGGGCTGTTTCTGCGTCGGCTCTTGATTTGAAACAGTTGCCTGATTCATATAACCACTTATCGCCAGCAGTTCCATCCCAAGTATCTCCCATGATCTTAAAATTAGAGGTCAAGAAAAAGTAGTGCATTTCATACCCAGGCTCCCAACGTGTGTCGATGGGAGCGAACCAGTCGGAAGTATCTTCCCATGAGTATGCCCACTCATGGGAATGTCTAGTAGTGGTTTCTGTAACTTCTAACATGATATAAAAGTCTCCATCTATCTTATAATCTAGCTCCCATTCCGTCCCCTTCTTCGCCCATGGTAGGTCTTTTTTTAAAATGTATTTCATAAAGGTTTGTTTAATAGTATTCTGTATTTTTCTATGATTTGATCCACGGCTTCTTGTGGCTCAAATCCTTCTTTTATTAACTCAGCGAACTCTTTTTTAGCCTTGTCTGCGTTGGTTTCAATTCTCCCCTCCTTATCATACATATCAAATGTTAAATTGTAACTTAACTGTGGCCATTGCGTCATCGTGATCCATACCTGCGTTTCTAAGAAATTGCAACCGTCGCCGTGGTTCACCCTGTGGTAGCAGTTCTTGTTTCGCTAGGTCTGCTCTGCGCTCTATGAAATTTGCTTTAGATTTCTTTATGCCAAGTTTCTGAACTAGGTACTGCACTTGTTTGCAACTTACATTCTTTAATTCATTAACACATTTCTGCGCTCCAATATTAGGATAGTTCTTCCTAACAAAAGCGATTTCTTTTTGTGTCCATTGTTTGTTCTTAGTCTTCATACATATCCTCTTAGAGATACTCACTAGGTTTATTTACTACCGATTGAGCCAGACGAATCCAGGTCAACAGTCATCCATATTCCCTCTTGTCGAGTGAGCATGTCCAAGGGGGCGAGTTTCCTCGCCTGGGGGCAAGCCATCTTGCCACCAATGTTATTTTATTTTCAGGCTTTCTTCATACATGTCATCAAAGTTTATTTCAATCAATCCTGAATGAATTTTATTATGGCACTCAAGATCAACGCAGATTCCTACATCTGGGTTATCTCTCTGATCTATATGAGCACCCTGCGACTTCATGTGATGACCGCATACAAATTGATTTATTCCTTTATCGTTGAAGTATGAACTATAGCTGAAATCCTTATAGCAAATTCGGCAGGTGTAATTATCACGCTCAAGGACTTCCTTGTGCCATACCTTTAGATCGGCCATACTAAGTTAGTTGTTCCTTCACCTTGTCGATATATTCGTTAATATTCTTGTTGTAAAATATTTCAAAGTCTCCTTTAGCCCCGTTCTGTTTCCAGAATACGAACAGTGTGGCCCGTTGACGTTGAGATGGACTTTTCTGTCCGTCCTCTCTAGCTGGTAAGTCTGGAAGATTTATAACATTCGTGACATCTATTTTAGTATCTGGCATGAAACAGCCCCACACATACTTGTCAACAAGCGACATTGATGTAGCTAATTGTTCATCTGTTAGATTTTCCTGTGTATCAAACTGGATTCTCAATCCCCTATTAGCTTTTGATGTGATCTTACTAACCGTTCATGGTATTTGAAATAAGTTGCTCATATTAAAAGGGGATTTGGTCGAGCGATATTGAGTCTCCAGTATCAATCGGTTGACCTGCAATCGTATGTGGTTCTGGCTTTACAGTACCTCCTGTTGGCGCTAGGTTGCCCTGTGGTGCGCTTTGTGGCGTATTCTGGTCATTGCTAGGCTTCCATTGATTTAGCTCCATATAAGCCTTTCCGCTCTGGGCTGTCTTTAGATCAAAATTAACATATCCTTTTTCATTCTTGTGTTTTTGTAGAAATGCTATTGCCTCTTCTACCTTCACGCTTACTTTTGTTATTTGGAACTCTCCATTGCGGCCATTCATAGTTTTGTGCTCTGTGAAGAATCCCTCTGCGAATATTTTATCGCTCATATTATTATCTGTTTACTGCTGATTTAGCGTCATCATCTTCACTCTCCATTAAGAAGAATGATTGTAATTGATAGCGTCTGAAATAAGTTATAGAGCTTCCCATCTTCTGAGGGTCTTCTTCTATTGTATCTGTTGGTTGACCATTCTTATCCAGTTTTCTTGATTTAGTAGAGTTCACCGGCAATGGCATTATATCTTCATACTTTTCATCACCTGATATTACAATCAACTTCAATGCTGGCTTACCTTCTATATTGGATAATGGTTGTATAACGATCAAGCCATATTCTTTTAATAGAAGTTTAAGCTGTTCCAGTTGTTGATTGACGTCGAAATACTTATAGTTGAACCCAGGCTTATTTTTTGTCATTGGCTTTAGTCCTAGCTGGACAGCCATTATTTTCTGCCATAGAGTTAGTTTTTTTGTAGCACTTTTTGTTTCACTCATATAGTTTTTAGATTTTTTTCCATGAAAGAGTACATGCTTCCCAACATTTTAACTACTACTAGATTATCTTTACCACCCATTGTTTCTCGTATATCTATGACTGTACCAGTTTTACCTTCATACTTTCCTTCTAAGATAACTACATTGTCATTTATATCTACCATACTACTTGATGGTTATCTCGTCTTTAAGTTCTTTTGTTTTAGTCTCACGAAATGCTAGAGTCTCACTTTCTTTATAGAATGGCACATCTGTATTAGTTCCTTTAGGGTCTTGCTTGTATTGTTCTAGCAATGTTTCCATCTCTACTGGAGTAAGTGCTTTTTCTTCTTCTTCCTTCTTGGCAAGTTTCATTTCTTCACTCATCGCCTCAATCTCTGATGAATACTTATAGCTCTTACGACGCAAGATATAACTTGTACCTAGAGTAGATTTGATTCGGTCTTTACTTTCACCCTTTAAATACTCTAGTATCTCTGCGCTCTTTTCCTTTTTCAGTTTAGTGAGTTCTGCAATTCTTTTGTTTATCTCGATGAGACCTTTTTGAAAGTCTAGTAATTCTTGGCTGTCCATCAATTCCTGATTCTCTATTTCGGCTTCTGCCATAGCTCCGTCACTTTCTAGTTGTTCGTTCTCGTTTTCTATATTCATATTACATGGTTAGTTGTTTTTCTAATTCTATCTCGTAAGGTTCTATACACCATCCTAATGGGTAGTCATCGTCTGGATAGGTTTTTTCTTTCTCAGTAAGATCACTATTCAATCCCCGTGCTTCGCACTCCACATCCCACGCACTCTTAGTTTCCTTGTCGTTGAAGTTATACATATTACTGACAGGTTATGGCGTAGAAGGTGATAACTAGGACTGAGGTGACTACTGAGAACAGGTAGAGAGCGTTGTACTGAATCTCATTCTGTTCTTGTAGGGCTGTGGCTTGTTTGTTGCGATAGTGATCGCTTCGTTGTACTTGGCACATAAACTGGGGTTAGCTTTTTGATATCTTTATTATCTTATTTTTGTATGCCTTTGTCAACTATTCTGTTGATAACTCTGAATCCTCAATGTTTTCAGGCATTATCGCTACAGTTTTTTCTTTTACTACGTTCATTACCCAGCCATGCGATCTCCCTACCCTTTGGCCTATTTCTCTATATGGAATACCCTGTTTATATAATTCTATTACAGTATCTTTCTTTCTTTCAACGATTTGACGTTGATATGGTGTTAGTTTTGGCATATATCCGCAGGGTAGCAAATTGTGATATTTTGTCAAGTAGTGTATAGTTAAAATATATGAAGAATAGAATATGCTCTAAGTGCAAAAAGGTTCCCAGCTACAATAGTAAGTCGATATGTCGCGAGTGTAATACTAAATACATGCGAACGTGGAGACAGAAAAATAAAGACAAGTGGAATGAATATAAGCGCAAATGGAGAATGGACGACTATAATAATAACCCATTAACTAGGTGGAAAGAAAAGGCAAATCGTTTCGTTACTTATAGGGTTTCTATAGGAAAGATTAAACGTATGTCTTGTGAGGTCTGCAATGACAAAAATTCACAGGCCCACCACGATTCATATTATAAATCCCACTGGGGGAATGTTCGTTGGTTATGTCAATCACATCATTCTGAATGGCACATAAGTAATACAGCGAAGATTCCTAGTAAAGAAAAGATCAAGAAGTTATCAACAGGCCATTATGGAATATGATATGATAGTTACGTTGTATGCTTTCTACAACGATAAGATCGCTTTAACTCCTATCCGTGTCCGTAGCTTGCCTACGGGGGAAGCCACGGGTGGGGATTAAAGTGATTTTTATTATGAAAGGTTGGATCAAACTACACAGACAATTACTAGATAACCCGCTGATGAAAAAACCGGCATATCGTTCTCTTTGGATAGAGATACTTTTACGGGCATCTCATAATGAGGAGCGAAGCGTAGATTTTAAGGGTAAAGTAATTAAGCTAAAACAAGGTCAATTTACAGCAGGTGCCTATCAATTATCCGAGGCCACTGGTGTCCCACGAGGAACGGTTGAAAGAGTTTTGAAAAAGTTTTCGGCCGAGGGTCAGATTGATGTGAAAGCGGGGAACAAATGTTCGTTAATAAGTATCTTGGGTTGGCGAAAATATCAAGGTGTAGATATTGATAGTGAGGAACGAGTGAGGAACAGACGAGGAACAGATGAGGAACAGATGAGGACTAATCAAGAATGTAAAGAATTAAAGAATGAAAAGAATAAGAACTCTATTGCGACTAGCGTCGCGGAAGGGAAGGTTAAAAGAGATAATAACGACCCTGTAGATTTAGAGGAATTTTGTAAGTCGATGCGAAAGAGCAAACGCAAGGCACTTCACATAATTGCCGAGTGGGCCGAGACAGTAAGTCCAGGATTTACAACATACGGGCAGTGGCAGGTATTTATAAAAAGAAGTCTACGGGCCGCGACATCGCTTGAGTCTTTCTCACAAGATCAAATGGAAAAGGCGTATCGAGACATTATGAAAGATTCTGATAATGGAAAAAAATTTAAACCAAGCCTAGAAACTATAATTAAATACTTAACTAAATAATATGGCGTTTAATCCAAACCAAACATTTAATAGATTCGATATAGGATTCACGATAAAATACGGTAAGAAGGAATGTTACTGGACTAATATAGCGGTAGACCATGTAAACGGTAAAATGACTAACGAGAAATTATTAAAAATGTCAGACGATGAATTAAAGCAATTAGTTTTCTTAAACAAAGATACTGTCTTATTAGAAGAATATATCCGTCCAAACGATAAAGACATTGCAGATCAGCAGGGTGGAAAGAAGGGCGAGATATACGAAGCACCACATAGGGGCGTTGTGGTTTTACAATATTGTGACGCTATAAATGAGAATCGTGGTCCTGTATCAGAGGAACAGCAAAGACGTAATAGCGAAGCACTGAATAAAGTAAGGGAGGAATTTTTAAGTAAAAGATAGGGGAGTAACAGGGGGTGTATCGCCCTGGCGGGCGCTCCCCCCCGACAGAGTGGGTGTATAAACTAGATAACTAATAATATAAACAACATATGAATTTCAAAGAACTCGGACGCGACATTAAGATTGTTGAATAGAATATGAAAAAGGAGAAGAAGATAAAAGTTAAGAAGAAAGCGATAGCTAAGATCAAGAAACCGTATTCTAAGTGTGTTGAATTGGCTAAGAAGATCGCGAAAGCAACTGGTGGCTACAAGTGTTTGCGGTGTGGGGTTGAGGATAGGTCTATTGGTGGTAATAAGCAGATACATGGATCACACATCTATGGAATTGGTTCGCATCCTAAGATGGCTACATATCCATTAAATATTAAAAATTTATGTAGTTTTCATCATAGATACTGGCATTCATCGCCACTAGAAAGCGGATGGTTTAAAGAAGAATATCCAGAGTGGTATGAGAGAGTAGAAGAATTGAGAAGAGAGCTTGAAGAGAACGAACGTGGTACGGTGGTGATTGACTATCAGAAGCGCTATTGGGAATTGAAAGAGATATTAGAAACATTACAAATAGATAACCCACCCAATAACTAAGATATATGAAGAAAATAAAGCAAAGACATACTTACAAGGGTAGGCTTATGTGGAAAGTACATGGGATTAATGGCTGTATTAACAATGATAAGAACCTATATATGTCGTTAGATCAAGCGGAAATGAATGCGCCTGAATATGCTTTTTTGCAACCAGTTGATGTAATTGAAATACAAAACAAGAAAAAAAACTATGCAAATGAATAGAATATGGGCAATGCCCAATAAGTGGACGTTTACAATTAAGCCAATAAGAGAGCTTCTGCAAGAGGAGGTAGATTTAACTAGTCTTTCAGTTGATCCCTTCTGTGGTGAAAATAGTATGGCTACTGTTAAGAACGATATCAATCCTGAAATTAAAGAAGCACAGTTTCATCAGGACGCACTAGAGTTCTTAAAAGAACAGCCAAGTAATAAATATGATGTTGTCTTATTAGATCCCCCATATTCTAATAGGCAAGTATCAGAACACTATAAAGCTGTCGGTAGGAAGGTGACTGGTTGGCATACCTCATCAGGCTGGTCTAAAACAATTAAAGATGAGGCCTCAAGAATATTAAAACAGGGCGGTAAAGTAATATGTTTTGGCTGGAACTCAATGGGGCTTGGTAAAGGCAGAGGCTTTGAAATGACACGGGTGCTATTAGTTCCTCATGGTGGTAGTAAAAACGATACAATAATAACCGTAGAAACTAAATTATAAATATGAAAAACTACCACGCAAGACTTGTCATCAACGATGCAAGCGAACTAAGTAAGGCCGAGGTAAAGAGAATGGCCGACTGGTTCAGACAACAAGCCAAATCCCTTAAAAGGGAACACAAGAACTATTCAAAGCGATACACCGCTAAATTATTAAAATAACCACAATTATATGAAAAGAAAAGATTTAACAGAACAAGAGATGAAAGTTCTAGAGTTCATGCACGTATGCAAGATAAACCCAGATGATTGGGGGACTATTTACGATGTACTAGAATGGCACTGGCCCAAGACAGCTTTAGTATGGCACGAAGAAACTAAAAAGAGATTAGACAGGATATCTAATGAGATAGCGGGAAAGAAGTCTAAACAGTGTGCTAATTGTAAGAATGACCCACAGCTCAAATGCTCTAATTGTCCCTAACCTTAATAAGAAATAGATATGAAAAAGAAAGAGATACTAGCATCGTTTGAGAAAGACCTGTTATATGGGCTAGGAGCAATTAAAGGAGGTCTTACCGCACACACAAAAGAGGAGGAGGCTAGAATATTTCAAGTAAGGGATATGGTTATGGATGTTATTTCTAGGTCATTCAACCAATACCTATTAGCCTGTCTCCCTGATGAGTTACCTGATGTAGATGATGTAGAATTGCAGTTGCAACACAATGTTTGGAATAATTGTTTAGAAGAAATTAAAACTAACGCTGGGATATGAGTTTAGAACAACAAGTGAAGGAGATAATGCACGATAACTGTTTTGCGTCTGTAGAGTGCTTTCGTGAAGAGAACGAGTCCAAACTAGCAAGAACCATCATCCTATTAGCAAAAGCTATTGATAAATTATCCTCAGCTTCCATTGACAATTAGTGGCTTACGTTCGATGATATATACATAGGTTTAGGGGGTTGCCTGTATTGTCGCAGGGCGATACGAAATACTTTATACATCACGCCATGGAAGGAAGGAGGATCTTAGTCTTCCCTGCTCGTGGTATAGAATGTTGTTACCAGAGGATATTTTATCTGTTGCACGTCCTTTCTATTTCAGAGCGAGACTCCACAGTCTTTCTCGTCCTCTGGTAATAACACCCCATGCTACAGAAGATTAGCCAAACGGAGCAGATAAGCTATTGGGAGGTAGGCTCTGTAGTCGATACTCATCTAGCCCTGCTCTGGCTGGTGGGGAACGGAGTGACCTAGGGAATTAAATATTTTGATATGAAGTGCGACATTTGTAAGAGGGTTATGAAGAAGAGTGAGATTGGCCGTGGGTACGGTAAGTTTGTTTGTGGTCAGGAATGTTTTAAGAAAGCAGGTGATGGCTATGTTGATAAAAGTTATCGACCTTGGACGAGTGGGATAAATAATTAGTATGAATGTTATTATTTTCTCTATTGGAGTTATAGCTGGTATTGCGCTGTGTGTGGCTTTATTGGTGATGGAGGTACTCTTTATCAAGAATAAGCATAAGACACCGTTAGAAGCGCTTAGAGGACGTGTGGAGGGCAAGCGTGCTGGAGTAATCATTGATAATCCTACTGCAGAGGGTGAGAGCATAGAGGAGTGGGTTGAAAAGGTTAAGGACGATGGTGATATTGGTGAGCGTGGATTTGATGAGTTTACTTTATAAATATACAATATGAAATTAAGACCACTGTCTGATGGTATTATAATAAATACTGGAAAAAAAGAGAAAACAACAGAATACGGGTTTGTTTTGGTTGATGAGATGTCAGGATTAGATTTACACGAGAAATCAGAAACTGCTACGGTAGTATCAACTGGTGAGAAAGTAACCGAGGTATCAGTTGGTGATAAAATTATATTTAAAAAGTGGGCAGTACAAGAGTTTGAAATAGACGATGAAAAATATTTATCTATCAAAGAAGAAGATATAATTGCTACTTATGAGCTTTGAGAATACATTTGAGGATGAGTTTAAGAGGATAAAGGATGAGAGGAAGTTGACTGCTGAGGAGTTGAGGATTAAGACTGAGATTGAAGGATTGGCTTGGAGGAAGTGGGTGGACTTTTATTGTAGGAGTTGTGATGAGGACTTTAAGTTGATTGGCAATAAAGGATATACGAGTTATAAGGGCGGACGTTGGTTTTATAGCGCTAAGTGTAAATGTGGTAAGGAGCTTATACGGCGCATTACTGATAAGGACGGTGATCCGTATTTTGTACAGAGTAAAAGGTTAAGGACCGATCGTAGACGATACTGGAAGGAGCTATTGCAGCGAGATGATCCTAGGTTTAGGGGAGTTTATGGTGATGATAATTTGCGTGAGGAACGAGAGAAGGAAGAAATGCAACGAACTAATTTTGATAATAAATAGATATGTTTGTAATTACTAGTGTGGTTGATGGTAGGTTTGCTTATCAAGCTGTTGTTATGGATGATGAGCGGGCTATTTACTATACTAAGAGTGGCATTAAGGATTTTGATGAGGCTAAAGAGAAACGCTGGATTGTTGAGGATAGTGGCATGAGTACGTTTGTTGGTGTGTTCAAGCCCTACGAGTTGAAGATTAAGGATACCGTGAATAAGTATTGGAGAGATAATAAATGGGAAATTACATAATATGTTTGATATTACTGACGAGCCAGTTGAGAACATTACGTTGATTAGGTTGAAGGAGCTTGTATCTTTTACTACAGGAGACAATGAGATATTGATGACAGAAGAGCAGGATAAGGCATATCGTGAGTTATTGCATGATGATGATAAGGATAATGAGATTGTTTTTTTATAGGTTTAATAAGATTTTAATAAAATAATATGGCGAGAGGACAACTAACGCAGGCTGAGAAGGAAGCGGATGTTGTTCGTTTGTTTACAGAAGATCCTACTAGAAGTGAGTCAGAAGTGGCTGAGGTTAGCGGAGTTGCTAAATCTACAGTACATGATATTAAGAAACGACAATTCGGGGATTTCGGCCGTGAAGAAACAATTCAGCGAATAATAGACAAGGATTTGAAGATTGTTGATAAAGGACAGGATAAGATAATAGCTAAGATTGAGGCGGGTAAAGGTGGATTAGGTGAGTTGGCTAAAGTGACTGAGGTGAGTTCAAGACGACATCAGTTGTTGAGTGGTGGCGCAACAGAACGTGTCGATAATAGGAATTTAAATGTCAACGTAAATGTTGACGCAAATAAATTACGTGAGGAGTTTGAAGATAAGCTAAAGAACGAATATTTAAAACCAGAGTTATGAGGTGCGATGGATGTGATGAAGATTTAGCACAAGGTGATTTGCTGAAAGATCGTGAGCAGATGATCTCTAAGTGTGGTGACAAGAAGTTTTGTTATTTCTGCATACTGGAACGATTGGGTACAAGTAAAGAGAAGGTTGCTAATTTAAAAGAAAGATTAAAAACCGATGACTAAGAAACTTAGTGACATATCTATCCATGCTTGGATACTTGAAAATGAGTTGAAGACCGAGAGTGGAAAGCCTTACGACATACGGAACCACATGTTCCTGTATGATATTTTGGCTGATTGGTCACCTAAGCAGGTTTGGTTAAAGGCTGCGCAGGTTGGTGGTACGTTAGCCGCGGCGCTCAAGAGCATGTATGCGGTTAAGGTGTTTGGATTGGATGCGATCTATACCATGCCATCTAGTGTTGATATCAAGGTATTGGTTGGTGGTAAGATCAATCGAATGATTGTCCACAATCCTGTGATGAACGATTGGATGGAAGATAAGAACAGTATTGAGCAGAAGCAGGTAGGTAACAACATGATCTACTATCGTGGAACAACGACAGAGCAACAGGCTATTTCTGTTACGTCTGATTTGAATATTCACGATGAGGTTGATCGTTGCACGCAGAGGATTATTGAGATGTATAAATCACGTTTAGATCATTCTGAATATGCTTGGGAGTGGTTCTTTTCTAACCCGAGTGTGGAAGGTAACGGCGTGAGCAAATATTGGAAACGATCCGATCAGAAGGAATGGTTTATCACTTGTCCGGAATGTAAGAAAGAACAATATCTTAAATGGGCTAAGAATTCAGAGGGCAATGTGTGCATGGAGCGTCAGGTGTTCCAGTGTAGATATTGTAAGGCTGAGTTGAGCAATGAGGATCGACGAGTAGGACGATGGGTGGCACGGTTTAAAGATCGTGAGTATAGCGGTTATCACATCTCACAGTTGATGGTGAAGTGGAAGTCAGCGAAAGATATTATCCATGCTTATGAGAATAACTCTGAGGAATATTTCTATAACTTCGTTCTTGGTCTGCCGTATGTTGGATCAGGTAACAAGGTAACGCCTGAGATGATTTATAATAATTGTACGCAAGAGGTAAACGGACAAGAGCATGTCATTATTGGTTGCGATAGTGGGATCAAGAAGCATTACACGATTGGTAACGATGAGGGCATATTCTATTACGGAGTGACTGAGGAGTGGGAGGACATCAGACGATTGCTTAAACGCTTTCACAAATCAATTCTTATCGTTGACGCAATGCCAGACATCACTGGTCCACGTAAGTTACGTGAGGAGTTTAAGGGCAGAGTGTTCTTGAATCATTACGCAAGAGATAGGAAGACAATGCAGTTGATACGTTGGGGTAAGGATAAGGAGAGCGGAAATGTTCTCAGTGATCGTAACCGCATGATCCAGTTGGTAATTGATGAGTTCACAGAGGGACTGATACCGCTTGAAGGTAACGAGGGAGATTGGGAAAAGTTCTATTCACATTGGGACACACTCTATAGATTAACTGATGTTGATTCGATTGGTTCACCAATATTTACATGGGAAAGTAGCAATGGTAACGATCATTGGTGTTTCGTTGAAGATACAAAAGTATTAACAAGAAATGGTAACAAGAAGATTAAGAACATTGAAGTAGGCGAAGAAGTTTTGACACGAGCTGGTTATAAGCCAGTTGAGCGTTCATGGCTAGTTAAAGAAGATGCAGAAGTTATTAGTTGTTATCTATCTAACGGTAGAGTTTTGACAGGTACACCAGATCATAAAGTATTCACAAATGGTAAATGGATCACCCTTAACGCTATCGTGTCAGGTGATACAATGTACTCATGTCAAATACAGAAACAATTACTTTCAACGGAGTTAAGTTTAGACGATACCCTAAAGCAAAAACAAGATCAGAGCAGGTCTACTATGTACCAGACGGTGCATGCCGTAAAAGAGGCATGGGGAGACTTCATCAAGAGATTTGGAAATTCCATAATGGGGAGATTCCTAAAGGTTTTGTTATCCACCATAAAGACGGCGATCCTCTCAATAATGAGATCACTAATCTTGCGTGTGAACAAAGAGGAAAGCACATGTCTAAACATGCAAAAGAAAACTGGGCTAACAGCGAATACAGAGAGCATAATCTTAAACATCTTCATGAGATTCGTGAGCTATCGCACGAGTGGAGAAAAACAGCCAAAGGCAAGAAGTGGCACTCAGAACATGCTTTCAATAGTATTGTTTTATCTGAGCCTAAAGAGTTTAGCTGTATTCAGTGTGGTATTAAGGCTTATACACGCAGTACAAACGGCGGTAAATACTGTTCCCGTTTGTGTAATGGTCGTTGGCATAGAGCGAAGAACAAGAAATGAAGATGTATACAATCTAACCATAAAAGATCAACACGAGTATTTTGCTAGTGGAGTTTTGGTTGCGAATTGTCATAGCTCAGTCCTATGGCGCATCGGTATGGATCGCTTTGGTCGTGGTCAAGCAAAGTTCGTTGTAGCACAAGAACATAAAGGTATAACTAAAGCACCAGAGATTAGTCTTGAGGGTACAGCTCAACTAATTCCAGGTGAAACATATGATTGGGATTTTTAATGTCAGACTTTGATACGCCTATTTATTTGACACCAGAGGACGCTGAGAAGTATCAGCAGTTCTTAGAGCATTATGATGTGTTTGGTATGTTGGTGGATAAAGGTCTGATGGCAACCAAGGGAGGCAAGGTTATTATGCACTTCGATGGCAATGGTAATTTCAAGGGCGTACAGCTAGAAAGATGGATAAAGGCTGACTAACTGTGTATAACTTTCGTTTGCGTTTGTACAGGATGTGTGCTTTGTGCTATTATTGATTCATAAGCAGTCCTAACCAAAACCAAGGCGGACTAGTCATTAACGACTAGTTTTTTTTATATGGGTATTTGGGACAAATTAGGACTTAACAGCGATACTAACAAAGTAGAGGAAAGCACCACTTATAATGAGGAGGGTGTTGTTTCTGAATTTGAAGATGAGTTGACGCTAAAGATAACCGATAAGGAGTTAACCAAGCTAAAGCAACAGTGGGAGAGCGATTATGATGCTTACGAGGGCAAGATCAAGCCTAAGCAGAAAGAGGCTAATAGATATTGGCTTGGAATGAATGGTCAGAATCAGGACAATATTATCTTTGAATCATTGGAGACGTTCCTACCAATCGCTACAAGACAGAACCCTGAGCCTACAGTGCGCTCAGACAACTCAGACGAGGGTAGAGAGCTTTCTAAGTCAGTAGAGGCACAACTAATCACAATCACAGATGAGCGAGCGTTAAAGCTCAGAATCAAAGATGCTGTAAGGCATTGGGCTTTGTATTACATTGGTGTGATTAAGATCGGTTGGGACTATATAGAGGACGAGATTAGTTATGAGGTGGTACGACCATCTAAGCTGATCCTTGATCCGATGTCTAAGATCGTTAAAGGAAGATACAGAGGTAAGTACATTGGTCAGTTGCGTACTGATACAGCAAAGACGATGCTACGACGTTTCCCTAAGAAGAAGACATTGATACTTGAACAATCAAAGAACAAGAAAGGAACCAAGATTCAGTATATCGAATGGTGGACTGACGAATATGTGTTCTGGACGCTACTCGATGAGGTACTAGCAAAGGTGCGTAACCCTCATTGGAACTACGACAACACCACAGAAGAGACAGATGAGTATGGTGACGCAGTAGAGGTAGAGAACATTGGTAAGAACCACTTTAGAGTTCCGCAGATGCCGTTTACCTTCCTATCAGTATTCTCAACAGGAAAGCAGCCGCACGACGAAACGTCACTTATTGAACAATCTATCCCATTGCAGAACATCGTTAATAAACGAATGGAGCAGATAGATAAGAACACTGACAGCTTGAACGCTGGTTACATTCTAAGTGGTAACGCTTTCACAGACGCAGAGGCACAAAAGGCAGCCAACACATTGCGTAAAGGTGGAAACCTATTGGTGCCAGGAGAGATCCCAGGATCATACGCAAAGGACTCAGGAACACCACTGCCAACACAGGTTTACAACAACTTGCTCGATGTGCGTGATGAGATTAGAAACATCTTTGGTATCCGTGGATCATCAGCACAAGGAACAATGGAAGAGAAGACAGTGCGTGGAAAGATTGAGATCAAAGGACAGGACGTTGACCGTATCGCATTGGTTGCAGATTACATTGAGCAGATGGTTGATTACCTATTCAACTGGTCAGTACAGATGATGTATGTCTATTACGATGAGGAGCACACAGCGTCAGTTATAGGAGCAGAGAAGACAGAGGAATACTTTACATTGCAGAAGGACGATCTAAACAGAAAACTTCTCATCAGTGTTAAAGAAGGTTCAATGCTTCCAAAGGATACGCTTACACAACGTAATGAAGCGATGGATCTATGGAGCGCAGGAGCGATTGATCCTATTACCTTCTATTCAAAGTTAGACTTCCCAGACCCAGAGGCAATGGCAAAGCGTCTATTTGAATGGCAGTCAGACCCAGGCTCACTATTTGGAGCACCAGCACAACCAGTACCGGAGGGACAAGAGCCAGTAGCAGGCGCAGCAGAACTCGGCCTTCCAACAGTCCCAGGTGGAATACAACCACCGCCTCAGCAACAATCTTTACCGCCAGTACCTCAGACACCTGGAGTACCAGCGTTATAAGCTAAGTTCTTGGTCTTTAAAACCATGCTAATACATTGGGTTCTAAGACCCATTAACAAAACTTTGCAGTATGTTAGATGATGATTTTCTAAAAGACTTGCCCTCAGATAGTGATGATATATTCGCTAATCTAGGAGAGGACGAATTGGAGGCAGAAACCGAAAATTCAGAAGAAGATTCAAAAGATGACTCAAAGGAGTCAGACGATAAGACAGAGGAAGAAACGCCAGCTTCGGACGGCGAGAAGTCAGAGGACTCAGATGACGCAGAGTCAGATGAGCCAGACACCGATGCAAAAGAACCTAAGATCAAGTTACCTCCTCTACATGAGAACCCCCGATTTAAGAAAGTCTACAAAGAGTCGAAAGACAAGGATAGACGAATCGAGGAACTCGAACAGCAGTTAGCTAGCGATAAGCCGACCGTTGAAGCTAAATCACAACCTGTACCAGAGTATGCAAAAAACTTGGGGTACGATCAGGAAACATGGGACGCTTTCAACGAGCAAGAAGCAGAACGAGTAACGACTCTTAAAACTTCATTGAAAGATGAATTGAAACAAGAGATCATCGCTGACCGTGAAGCTGAGGATAAAGCAGTTGAAGATAGACAAAAAGAAATTGACGATTATTACGAGGAAGAAAAGATCCGAGTAAAAGGCGCTTTCGGCCTATCTGATTCTGACATCAATAATGTAGTGAAGTTCGCTATCAAGGAACAGCCTACAGACGCTAATGGCGTGATTGATATAGAGAAAGCATTTTACATGTGGGATAGAGCAAAAGGCTCTAAGAAGGAGACGACTACAAGAAAGAAAAAGGTAGCTGAAATGATGAACTCAGACAGTTCAACCAGTGCCGATGAAGAAGTCACCACTTCCCAAAACCTGCGTAACTCAAGAATGACTGATCTGATATAGGTATAAATAGATAAATATGAGTTTTGGAAATCGTATCAATACGACTACACAAGCAAAACTAATGCCAAAGGTGGCTGACACAGTTTTAGGTAGTAACGTATTGGCAACTCGTATGCTTGCAAAGCCAAGCGTATGGAACGGAAAGCGGATGGAATTCCCTATCAAAGTTTCAAAGAACACTAACGGTGGTTCATTTGACGGAATGGAAACATTTGCAACAACAGCAACAGACAACAGAGTTAAGTTGACTTATGATCCAAAGTATTACCGACAAACTTCAGTATTGCCACTAACTGAGATTTCAGTGAACGCAACAGAGAAGGGAGTTATGAACTTGATAGCACTTACTTTGGCATCAGATGCACAAGACATGGCTGACGCAGTAGGAGATCTTTTCTACAGTGACGGAACAGGAAACGGTGGTAAGGATTTCTTGGGACTAGCAGCAATCGTTGATGACGGTACAACCGCAGCAACTATTGGTGGACTAGCACGAGCTACTTACACAACACTTAATTCAACAGTTACATCTAGCGCAACACTTGGACTAGACACAATGCGAACAAGTTTGAACGCAGCAGCATCAGGATCACAACGACCTTCATTGATCGTTTGTGACGAAACAACTTTCGGATACTACGAACAGTTGCTACAGCCACAAGAGCGAATCATGAAGAATATATCGATGGCTAAAGGACTAAAGGGTGGTACTGGATTCGTTGGACTAGACTATGCAGGAATTCCTGTACTAGCAGATGAGAAAGCAACATCAGGAGTTATGTTCTTCCTTAACGAAGACAACCTAATGTGGGTTTCAAACAAGGTTAAGATGACAGAAGCTATCCAGTACGCACCGTCAATGATTGATGGTAACGACTATAAGGGAGCTAAGGGACTAGGATTCTCATGGAGCGGTTGGATTCAACCTTCTAACGCTGCAGCAATCATTAGTCACACATACCTTGGAGGTAACTTGGTAACAGATAATCCAAAGCGACATTCTAAGATTACTGATATTGCAGGAGTTTAGTCATAAATCTAATTCACAATAAAAACAAAGATTATGGCATTAAAAACTTCAGACTACTGTCCAGCTCAAAAGTACGGAGCTGAGGTAGACGCAGAGATAAACTTCGATGATGCTGTCGATACAGATGACATTGCAGATGACGCTGTTACTACTGCAAAGATCAACGATGATGCTGTTACAAACGATAAGGTAGCAGATGGCGCAATCGACACAGCAGCAAAGTTGGCAAGCAACGTAGTAGAGACTGCAAAGATTAAAGACCAAGCAATTGATACTTCAAAGATTAAGAATAACGCAGTCACAGACTCAAAGATCTCTCTTCCAAAGATATCTTCAGTACAGGAGACAGTTACTTACGACCAATTCACAGATGGCGGATCAACAGTCGGAACATTCGATCTTGGGATAACACTTCCAGCAGGAGTAGTTGTGACCCGTGCATTGATAAATGGTGTAACAGGGTTCACTGGAGATACATCAGCGGTTATCACAATCGGTGATGGATCAACAGTAGATCGTTACAATACTGGAACACCGGATATATTTACAACAGCGGTTGCTATCGACGCTGGTGCAGTATCAGGAACTCCGTTTGATGTGGCAGCAGTAACAGTAACTCTTACAGTTACATCAGCAGCTGACTTTACGTCAGTGAACGCTGGTGAACTTACAGTTACTTTATTCTTCGATCAAGCAACTAACTAATTCAAATAAATAAATAAGATATGGCACAATTAGGAACGCCAATTCAGATCTTACCCAGCGACGTATATGACATCTCATCAACACGAGAGTTGGAACTAGGTCAGTTGGCACAGACAGATGACGGTAAAAAGTACCGTTACGCAAAAGCTGGTGGAACTGCTCTATTGGCAGGAAAGCTAGCAGTAGCTGCAACAATCGTTGCTAACCACGAAAACGTAACAGTGGCAGCAGCGGCAGCAGTAGGAGCAACAGAAGTTACAGTAACTCTTGGAGCAACTGCAGTAACAGCTAACTACTACACTGGTGGTAGCATGACCGTTAATGATGAAGCAGGAGAAGGTATTACATACCGAGTAGCTTCACATCCAGCAGCAGATTCAGCAGCAACTCTAGTAGTTTCACTATTAGATGAAGAAGGAGTACAGGTTGCGCTAACTACATCATCACAAGTTTCTTTGCAGAAGAACTCATACGATGCAGTAGTTATTTCAGCAGCAGACCAAGGAGATATGCCAGTAGGAATCGCTAATGTAGCGGTAACTGCTGACTACTACTTCTGGGCACAAACTGGAGGAGATTGCTCAGCACTAGCTGACGCTACAATCGCAGTAGGTGCAGCTATTACAACTGGTTCTACAACAGGCGGAGCGGTAGAAGCTGTCAACGCAGCAGGAGAAGTACAAATTGGAGTAGCTAAACAGGCAGGAGTAGATACAGAGTACCGACTCGTATCACTAATGATCGACTAGTTAATTACTTGCGAAAGGGAGGTGACGATTTGTCCCTCCCCTTCATGGGTGCTAATCAACTGACTCACCCACAGTTAAAAACACATATATGGCTAAAGCAGTATTATTTAACAACTTTACAGACGAAGATTTTACACATAATTACGATGGTGATCCTTGGACATTCAAAGCAGGAGAAAGCACACGCCTACAAGAACCTATCGCATTACTAATGGCAAAGCACATGATTGATCGTGAGCTATACAAAGCAGAGCTACCATTTGATGATGCTAGTCGTTCTACCATGATTAGTAAAATCATCATCGCTGAAGATGTTATTGAGGCAGAGTCAGAGGAAAAGCTAGAAACAGCATTACTCAACGAAAAGTTTGTTTGTGAGATTTGTGGCAAAGAAGCTAAATCAAAGGCAGGACTTGCTGCGCACATGCGATCTCATAAAGAAGACAAGAAAGAAGAAAAACCAGAAGACAAAGAAGAAGAGTTTGAAGGATTAAAATAGTATGACAAGACTGCTCACACGAAAACAAATAGATACAAGAAAGAAAGAGCGTGCTGAGGAGTTACGTGTAGCTTCAAATAAAGTAAGCGAGGCATTGATTAACGGTACAAAGAAGATCAATACCTTAGATGCCTCCTACAATAAAAAGAAGAGCAACTTAACGGATAGATATAATAAGTCTGCTCAAAACTACACACTGAAAATAAAAGAACTGGATCAAGAGGTCCAGATACTAGAAAGAAAAAAGCGAGAGGCGTTGGAGCCATTAAAGGAATTTGAACAAGAATTAAATATTAGAAGGCAAGACCTAGACAAAGTAAAGCATGACAATGATCTACAAAGCGAAAGGCTTGAAACATTGGATACTTCACTTGTAAAGGAAGCTACCTTGATAGCTAAAGAGCACAGAGACATCAGTAACAGTATCATCGCTTTAGAGAAGCGAGAGAACGAAATCATAAAAGAAGAAGACAGAATAGCTGACCTAGACGAAGCACGAAAGAAACGAAAGGCTAAACTAGACGAGGCAAGAGCTGACTTCTCAAATGATGTCACTAATACAAACGTCGCTACATCGAAAGAGAAAGCAAAAATGAAAGCAATGCAGATCAATCTAAATCAGAAACAAGAAAGCATTGATAAGCAAAACAAGCTTCTAAACAGCGATAGAGCGAAAGTGCAAGCTATCATTAAAGAACTTAAACAAAACGGCCTATGGGCAAGATAGACGGCAATAGAGGCTACGTGGCAATGGCCGTAACAGACAATGCCAGCCAAACGCCTACGGCTTTACAGGCTGACTCTACAACTGGACGATTACTAATAGAGATTGCGCAGATTGTTACCACTACTAGTCCCGTACTATCGGGCAAGCAGATTGACGGTAATAGCACGCATGTATCAACAGCAGTAGACGCAACAAACGACGTTGAAACTCCTTTAATAGCTGATAACAGAAACGATTACTTATTTATAGATATAACCACTTAATATGCCAGGAAGAGGAATAATTGCACGTACACACGTCGCAAACACACCAGAGATACTAACAGGTGCAACAGCACTTACAGCAACAGAAAACCGAGGGAGATGGTCAATCCAAAATGTCGGTACAAACCCAATATTTGTACTCTTAGGAGCTGACGCTTCTACAACAGTTTTTCATAAGATACTTAAAGGAGGTACAGACGACAGCGATGGACTCGGTGCAGACTGGGGACACACAGACGGAGTAGTTTACTCTGGAGTAATCACAGTAGCAGGAACTGCACCTAAGTATGTTGTAACAGAACTATAATATGACCGTGAATATACCATCAGAAAATCCAAACATTCCTGAGAACTTAAAAAAGATAATCGAGAAGACTCGTAATAATATTAGCGTCCAAGAGGCAGAAGCAAAGCGCTTAAAGGGGCTTGTTTCTGGTTTGAACACGCAGGTGGCTACTACCCACGCAGCGAAAGTAGCTGGTGAGGAAGAGGTCGCTGAACTTACAGCGCGAAAGGAAGAATTAGCAATAACAGTCACTCAAGCAGTAAATGATGTAACTAAAAAGCGTGAAGAGATTAAAGAGATGAGCGTACTACTAGCTACATACGAAGAAGACAAGAAAGCATTTGATAATGATAGAAAAGAGTTTATAGCTTTCTCAGCCAAATCAAAAGATGAATTAGATAAATGGTCAGACCTTCTACAGAAACGTGAAGACGACCTACAGCTAAAGGAAGCTGACGTAGACAGTAAAGCAAAGAAACTTAAAGAACTCAGCGCAATTCTATGAGTCCATACAGTCCAGGTTTAGGAGATAACGCCACGATAGAAGAACTCTTAGGAGCGATAGCAGGTTTTGTTACTGAGCCTTACGACACAGTTGAACTTACTTATGTAGCAGCGGGAAATGGTGAAGGTGAGGTTGAGACAGCTATATATAAACTTGGTGCTGTAACAGTAACAACGCTTACATTGACTTACGATTCAAGTAATAGAATAACATCAGTGGTTGCCTCATAAGATGTCCAATAAAACGATTACATTCAATCCGCTCAATCCGAGTAAACCATTTGACACAATAAGTGAGCAAATTCTTCAGAGTCCAGATCGACTAACAACAATAGAAGTAAACCGTACAACGAATGATGGTGTCATTCGATTTAACATGTCAGGCCTCGGTGTAGACCCAGTTCGATGGGACTCATCAGGATTCGTTTTTAATAACGCTAACGATGCTATTCCGTTACAGTTCAAGGGAACAGCGAATGACAATTTAGTCTTCATGGATGCCGTCAATGACTCTGTTGGTTTCGGTACAGACGAAACTACATTCATATTCCAACAAGTTGGTGGTGGTCCGTTTACATCAAATCCTCGTGTAATGATTGAAATCGGTCAAGATGGAAATGACACAGGATTTGTCATGCGTTCTTTGTCGGATACACCCTCTAAAGCTGGGTTGGTTGAGTTCATGCGAGCAGGAGAGAATCTGACTCTACCGCTACAGTTTCACGCAGTAGGAGGTTTCCGAGCTGGCGCTTGGGATGGAGTTAAATTCATTGGTGGAACTGGTTTATTCTTTGCACTAGAACAAGACGCAGCATTAGACTATGCACCTATCAGCTTAGACTTCCGAGCAGGTGATGGTGTTAATCCTTCTTTTACAATCCTTAAAGGAACCAGTTTAGGAAATGTTGGACTTAGAACAGCTAATGCGTCTGCGCCTATTACAGCGGAAGGTAATACAGTATTCAATTTCTCACGAGTAGACGCAGACTTTCGTATATCGGGTGACGGTGTAGCGTTCCATTTCTTTGTAGATTCAGGAAACAATCAGGTAAATATTGGTGGCGCTGGATCTGGTACTCGCGCACGCTTCACTTCTACTTATACAGAGTTTAATAGATTGAATGGCGATAAAGACCTTCGTGCACGATCAGTGTCATACAACAGAATCTTTAACATCGACGCAGGCGGCAACTGGGCAGGGTTCGGAACGGTATTCGGTTCAGAATGGGCGAAGTTCACTGTTTTAGAAGCTGTCTTTAACGAAACAGGAATAGCCAGAAACTTTAGAGTCGAATCATTGAACAACACACATCAGCTTTTTGTAGAAGGATCAACAGATTTCATTGGACTTAATGAGGCTTCGCCAGATGTACTACTAGATGTAAATGGAGATATAGCGATTAAGAATGGAAATGAATTACGGTTTAAGGATGTTGGGAACTCAAATTATGTAGGATTTGAGGCCCCAGCGCTTACTGCCAATCAGATATGGGTATTACCAGACGCAGACGGATCGGCAGATGATTTATTGAATACAGACGGGGCTGGTAACCTATCATTCAAAAAAGCGACAGTCGAAGAAACTATTAGTTTTGAAGTTTATGATGCCTCTCCAGCCAGAGGCAGTGAAAGTGATATTCATGGTGGAATACTATCTCTTGCTACTGGTCAACCATTAGACTCTGTACCGACTGATATTGTTGTTACAAAGGGGACCGGAAAACTCATGGTTGTAGTAAATGCTGGCACAGATTTAGCTGGTGATATTACAGTTACGGGAGATTCTGTGGATAGAGATACGGGGGTTATCACTGTGGGAGATACAGATACAATTACTATAGACGCTTTATCAACTGACGGATCAGATACGGACGGAAACGGTAATACGCGCCATTCATTTACAGGAGCTTACATTTCATCTAAGTGGTTTACTGGGACGGTGACACTCTCTACAGTTGATCTTACTCTCACAGATGTTGACGTTTATCACGTTTCATTTGAACAGTTTAACGATAGCCCAAATCTTGTAGTGACCACATTTGACATTAATGCCTTCACAACCTCTGTGAATGCTGAGATTGATGCCTATCTTTATTCGTTGGAAGTAACTGGCGATAAATGTGATATTGCAAGAATAGCGAGTTTAAATGTAGGAACAGACGGTGAAACAGCCATTGCTGATAAGTACTGGAGACTTCGAAGAGGCGCAATAGCCAAATCGCTAGACGGAACAACCGACGGTGTATGGGTGGCTATCTTCTATGCAAATAATCCAGCTCTTGTTCAAGATATGACAATGAAAGTATGGGCCACTAGAACTCAACAATTAACACTTAATTAATTTACATTTATATATGGCTATAGGAGATACAATTACAAAAAGTACCACCGATGCGGTGGGCGCACCGATCCTTCAAACTTCTGAGGTTGTCTCAGAAGAACCGCTAACAAATTACCTAGCTGTTTACAATTCAGTTCGTGCAACAGTTGCCACTCGGCTTGAGTTGCCTGATGCGACACTTGATGATGTAGCGACACTTGTGGCAGAGGCATTCAACAGCGCAAACCTAATAGCTGAAGATCTAGTTGCTGAAGAGGAAATAGCTAAATAATATGGCAAATGAAATTCAAAAGAAGAAATGGGTTAACGGTGTATACGGTACAGAAGACTATGATCTTACCGGTTTTACACCAATCACATCTCCCACAGATCTTTATAACATTTGCATGGCAGAGTTCGCCGATCTCGGAATGACCGATGCAAACATACCAGGCAATGCAACACTAGATGGATTGGCACAAAAGATCGCTACTCAAGCCCAGAACGATGGGATTCTAATATAAATTATATGGCAATGACAAAACGAGAAAAAGAGTTAAAAGACCTACAAGATGAGATTAGCGCACTTCTTAAAAAGGGAGGTGCAATGATAGTTGGTAAAATACGAGTAACGGAAGATGGTATGGCACCTTACGCGACAGTGATTGACGCTCCAGTTGAGGAAGAAGCAGAACCAGAAGAACCTAAGAAATAAATATGGCTACAGAAAAAGCAAAAATAGATGGCAACCGCCACAAAACCATACTGCTTGAAAAAGATGATGGTAGTGGTGAGTTAGTAAACGCCCAAGCAGACGCAATAACAAAGCGCCTAAAGGTCGCTGCGGTTATCACATCACCATTCACATCACTAAGCGATACGCCCGCGGCGTATACAGGAGAAGCAGGAAAGACAGTTGTCGTAAACGGCGCAGCTGACGGATTAGAGTTTGCAGCAGGAGGCGCAGGTGACGTAACAGCAGCCGCAGCTTTGACAGCCAATATGCCCGTAGTAGGCGACGATGGCGCTAAGGGAGTGAAAACAGCTAACGCAGCATTAGACTTTAACGCACAGAATGTTACCAATGTAGGTACAGTAGATGGACGTGACGTATCAACAGACGGATCAAAACTAGATGGAGTTGAGGCTTTAGCGGACGTAACAGATGAAGCTAATGTTAAATCATCTTTGAATGGAGCAACAATAACTGCTGCAACGGTAGCTACAGATGATAAAGTATTGATCCAAGATACAGATGACGCTGATAATTTAAAGACAGTTACAGCTCAGAGTATAGCTGATCTAGCAGGAGGCGGTACTGGACTATTTGATACAAGCGTAATGACATTTACTGATACGCTTCGTGCAGATGAATTAGATATAAACGTAACAAATACTGGTACTGTAGCGCAAATTACAGATACCTCTGGCATTGCTCTATCAACTGGTGGTACTGCGAGTTCTCGTGCTTTTGTAGCTGGATACCAAACCAACTCAGCCCACATGTTGAGCGCTGGATATGCTAAGGACATGAAGGTTAGAATGATGGTAGATGTAGATGGATTTAATACTAGTACACAGGTATTGATCTATGGGATTGCGGACTCTTCTGATCCTTCGGCAGCTACACAATTCGCTGGTATTCAGATAGTTACAGTTGGAACAGATAAGGTATTTGCTGCATCAAAAGATGGAGCTACTACAGAGACTACCGATATAACAGCAGATTGGGGAACGATAAATGCAAGAAAAGTCATTGATGTTGTTTATACAGCAGGAACAGATGTAAAGTTTTATCTAAATGGTGCCTTAGTAGCTACACATACAACACGAATACCTGATAATACTGATACAACGTCGTCTGTTAGACCAGTTGCTTACGGTGTAAGGAATCTAGGAACAACAAGCGATACAACTATGAAAGCTGGTTGGTTCGTATTAGAGCAAGAAATATAGTATGCCAGAACAAACACTAGTAAAACGAGATGGATTCCATATACCGGTAAGTATCACTGGAGTCCTTGCACAGACAGCTACCAATTACGGTGTGGTGTTTATTGCACGTTTTCCTTGTGAGGTTTCATGGGTAAGCGAATCACATGCTGTAGCAGGATCAGATGGAGGCGCGGTGACACTAAATATAGAGAGTTTAAAAAGTGGTGTAGCGACAGGAGCAGGTGACGACATACTAGTAACAGCATTTGATCTAAAGAGCACGGCAGATACACCAGTACGGTATAGCGGTCGTGATCTGGTTATATCGAAAGCAAGACAATTAAAGGAAGGTGACAGACTGGGACTGGTAGTTAGCGGAACGCTTACAGCATTGCAAGACATGAACATAACAATTTACTTAAAACCGTTAGGAAACGGAGAATATAGATAATATGCCAAGTATTATAGGTGGAAAAAAGATAGTATTTGATAAAGACGACTTTCTAGGTGGTCTGCACCCTCAATACGCTGACGGATTAAACCCTGTGTGCGCTGTTTTGGGTAGCCAGTTAGCTGGTGCTAAAGGATTCAACCCATATAGAAAGATTGGTTACGCAGCACCTGGCTATCTCGCACAAGATCCAGCAGATTATGCTGAGTTGGATAACGAGCTTAAATCTGGTGCAGTAAATGGAGATAAAATCTATGCTGTTGGTAATGGTGACGAGCTGGTGCGATTCGAGATTGCGGCAGTACCAATAGTCACAAAAGCAACCGACGCAGGCGCTACATGGCCCTATCAGATCGCTGGAGGTACAAATAGCCCTGTTGGGGAGGATATAGTGGTCTACAACGCCTCAGTGGGCGGCACAGACGCTACACGGCTGTTCTATTCATACAATACTAGCGCAGATTGGAATATTGGAATGTATGACTTTGCTAATGCACCAGATGATGACTTCATGACAGCAGTATCAGCAGGTGGTGGAGATCTTCCAGGCGCAGCAGGAAAAGACGTACCGCATCCGATGATAAATGGTAAAGATGATATTTTATATGTTGGAGATAGAAACTTTGTGCATGAATACGATGGTGGAACAGGAGCTAACGGTACATTTTCAGAAGAAGTATTAACATTGCCACGAGGATATGTCGTTAAATCTTTTGCACGTTATCCCGATTATCTTGTCATATTTGCGTATAAGGCTTCTGGCTCTAGCAGTTATTATCAGGGGCAGGTGGTAGCTTTCTTTTGGAACTATCTAGACCTAGACCCAACAAGCGTACAAGAACTTAACGATAACTACGTTGGCGAGGCTTTTGAATATCAAGGAACAGTAGGCGTATTTACACAGGGACGTACAAACGACCTAGAGAACGGTGGAAACCGAAACTCAAAACTACAACTCTTTGATGGGTCAAAGTTTAAGACAATCGAGACTTTCGATAGCAACGTACCAGAACGGGGTGGAGTTGTTGTAAACGGTGATATGATTATGTGGAACTCTGAGGGTATCCAATACAGTTATGGTTCACCATTTGAGGGCATGGATAAGGTACTAAACAAACTAGCCAAGGGATCTACAAGTAACACAGTATCGGCCATGTTAATGAACCCAACAACTAACTTCTGGTTAATGTCACCATCAACATTAGCGGGTGGACGTATTAAGTACTTTACATCAGGTAACTACGATGAGTCTTGTACAATGTCTACAGTGATGGCAGACGGTAACTTCCCAGATGGACAGATGGGACGTATCAAATCAGCTAAGGTAGTTTTTGCCAATACAGCAACTGGAGGGCGTACCATTGATGTACAGCTTATTACCCAAGCTCAAGAACAGGTAAAGGTAATAGAAAACCTTGGAACAGTAACAGCAACAACAATAGCCAAAGACTTTAGAGACGATCCACAGGAGTTTTATAATCTTGGACTGTTTATGCAATGGAAAGCTGGATCAGGAGCAACACAAGCACCTATTGTTAAACGCGTAGAAGTTGAGTTTGAACCAATAGAAATCATAAACGAATAAATATGTTATCTTTCACAGCATTAGGTACTCTTTATGGCGATAACACTAGTAGAGATACTACAGCGCATATCACCAAAGGGAATCGACAAATGAATCTAACTTACAGGCGCATACTAGGATCAAAACCTTGGTGGTTTTTAGAGACTTCTGCAACTGATACAACAGTCGCAAGCCAACAGGCATACGATCTACCGTATGACATAGATAAACTAAACACTGTCTATGTAACGGTTTCATCAACGCGATACACACCACAAGAGATAGTAGGACGTGACGCTTGGGACGTGTTAAATAGTACTACATCGGTTACGTCAGATATTCCTGAGTTCTTCTTTATACAGGAAGACACCATTGAGTTCTATCCGACACCATCGAGTGCTAGCAATACCATTACTTACAAATATAAAAAACGTGTAGTAGATTTAGAAATCGCAGACTACACAACTGGTACAATAACTACACTGACAAACGGAGGTACTGGAGTAGTAGGAAACGGTACAACATGGACTGTAGCGATGGCAGGACGATACATTAAAATAGATCCAGACGCAGGCGATGGGCATTGGTACAAGATTGCAAGCGTGACAAATACCACTACATTAGTACTCGACAGAGCATATCAAGGTACAACAGTCGCGGCGGGATCAGGAACATATACTATTGGTCAGATTCCTATACTGCCTGAGAACTACCACGAGCTAATCGTGCTTGAGCCATCATATAAATACTGGAACCTACAAAATAACGGAGTAAACAGAGCGGATAGATTCAAAGCGCAGTTTGATGAATTGCTTGCACAGCTATTAACAGATCAAGGCAAGAAAACAACAAACGTATCAGTAGGAACTGACACCGACTATCAAATACAGAACCCTAATATTTTCGTAACACTATAATATGGCTAATATCTTCTCAGAAGCTGTTGGTAGCAGAGTAAAAGAACGCTTTGGCCAACTAACAAACTTCATTAAAACACAACGAACGGCTGGTGAGGCTAAAACCAAGGCACACTACCCACAGATACCAAAGACACCATCTGAGGGACAAGTAGCGGCATCTTCAGCTATACCAGCTACTAGCTCAAATAAAAACGCACAAGCCACACCTGTACGGCAGTATACTGGTGGGCCATTGCAACCTGGTCTATCAACGCCAAACAAACCAGCGCCCGTCCAAAGCACAGTACAAAAACCAACGGACTTCACGATCTCCGGTGGCATAACAGATCCAGCACCGTCTGGATTAGGCAGTGGTGATATACAAGCATCTACTGATCCTACACCACAGGTTCAAGCGCCAGCACCAGCACAACCACAGCAAAACATTCCTTCACCTACAAGCGCATTGCAAGCTCAGATCGCTGCACTGCAAAGTCAGGTAACGGGAGGCACTACACCGACAGCAGATGAACAACGAATACAAAGCGAGATTACAGCACTAAAAGGTGCTGCGAATATGGCTATATCTGGTGAGGAAGGCCAAGGACGCGGACGTGAGCTAAATCTAGTACGTGGTAGACAGGGACAGATCACAGATCAAGCTAACCTACGTCTACAGACGCTTACTGGCGAGCTAGGTAACATTCAGGCACAAAGAGAGGCAGAACAGCAAGCAGCGCTTACACAGCTAGGATTCTTACAAAACCAGCAATCAGCGCTGACACCGTTTGAATCAAATGGAGCACTAGTTCAGTACGATCCGACCACAGGGCAGGTTACAACGCTACGTGACGCGCCTACAGAGACAGCAGATGGATTCACTCTAAGTCCAGGACAAGCAAGATACGATGCTCAAGGTAATGTAGTAGCTTATGCACCAGATGATCCAACAACTACAGGAGCGCCTTCGATTCAGGACATCAATGGAGTAGATCACCAATGGAACGCAGCCACTAACAGTTGGGAGTCTCTTGCAGGCTTTGGTGAGAGTGGTCAAGTAGACACAACAGCAATCGCTTCATTGCAAGATAAAATTTCTTTGATTGACGATCTTATTGCAAGTGATGGACTGACAGGATCAGTTGGTTCTTATGGAATATCACGGTTCACTCCTTTTTCAGCAGATAAGGGCGCACGTCAAGAGTTCGCTGCTGGAGTCAATCAGCTTATCTCAAAGGAAACAATCGACACTCTTGTATCGTTAAAAGAACGCGGAGGTACACTTGGTGCTTTGTCAGATCAGGAACGTGTGATGTTGCAAAATGCTGCGTCAAAGATCGGATCATGGACTCAGTATGATGACAATGGTATCGCAACAGGTAAGTTTGAAATAAGCGAAGAAGCATTTATAACAGAATTAAATACTATTAAAACTCTAGCTCAGAGAGCATTAGAGAGTGCGGGTGGATCAGGAACATTCGGCGCAACAGGCGCTACACCTACATCGTTTGATAGTAACGCATTAAGAGAAACATTATCAGAAACAAAAACATCAGCAGGGCAGTTGCTAACACCTGATGAGGTGAACATACTTATGTCAGACGCAGAAACTCTTGCGTCACAGGGTGTGCCGATAGAAGATATTAGGCTTAGGATAAACCAAGAGTTAGGTTTTAGTTCAGACCTGGGCACGTCACAAAACGGCTCAAGCGTATTAGACTTGGGTACAATAACTGGATACGGAAGCCCACTATGGGAGCATGGATTGGACATTGATCTAAAGATAGGTGATCCAGTACCAAGCCCTGCAAACGGTAAAGTAGTCTTTGTAGGCGAGAACGGAGGTTTTGGTGGGCAGGTACAAATTCAAACGCCTAATGGAGATATAATATGGTTATCTCATTTAAGCGGATCAAACGTAAGTGTGGGTGACGCAGTACAAGCTGGTCAGAACGTTGCGTTAGGTGGTAACTCAGGTAATACAATCCCTGGTAAAGGAGGCGACGGATCACACCTAGACTTAACAATAACTAAAGCAGGTGGAGGATACTACACACCGCGAGAGATCGAACAAATGTTAAAAGCATAATATGGCAATACAATCAATTTTAACACCAGAAGAACAACAGAGAGGTCTGCAGGGCCAGACTAAGAAGTCAGGTGGCTTCGTGCAAAGCTTAGCCAAACCTTTCTTAAAAGGAACAGCATCAGCACTCAATACCCTCGAAGGGGCAGGTACGCTTTTAGGGTCACTCCCAGGTGGTATCTCACAAGAGGAGATGCAAAGGATCGGTGAGGCTACTACAAAGGAACGTAGCTTTGGCCCATTGGGTACAGCACGACCAGTCGGAGTAAACCAAGACACAGGCGAGATGTTGTCCACAGGACGTGGTATAGCCGACATTGTTGGTACAGGACTCGAAATAGGAAGTTATGCAGCGCCAGCAAGTGTTGGGGCTAATGTAGTAAAGGGAGTTGGAAAAGCCACCCTAGGGCAAGCAGTTAAAGGATTAGGTATAGGTGGTGTAGTAGCAGGAACAGGTGCTGGAGTTGGAGCAGAACTACAAAATCAAGACGCTACAATAGGATCGGTTATTGGATCGGGATTAGTGGGTGGAACAATAGGTGGTGTAACAGGAGCAGGACTAGCAGGGGCAGGAAGGTTGGGAGTGAACGCATTTAAAAAGGCAGCGCCGTTAGTTAGAGCAGGAGGCGATGCAGTGCAAGAGGCAGGGGCTAAGTTTGGTATTGGTACAAGTAAATTACCTATAGAAGAACAGGTACGAAATGCAACCAGTGTTTATGATAACATCTTGGGTGGCTCTAAAAAGCAGATAACGCTTATTGATGATTTTCAACAAAAAACAGGAGAGAATTTGTCTGAGTATCTTGTGAAGAACGGTGTTGTACTAAATACAAATGACGCTGGTACAAAGTTTTTGACTAAAGAAATTGCAGAAAGTTCTAAGAAAGAAGTAATGGATACATTGGAAGATTCATTACAGAGTATATTGAAACCTTGGAAAGATTCTAAATTGGTCAATCTTGTTGATATAGGAAATGCAGTAAGCAGAGATATAGCACAAGATACTTCGATAGACGCACTAACAGTTCTGCAACGTCAAAAAGTAGCTAAAGATTTTATAGAAGCTGAGATGCAACGAGCAGGTGGATCATTGATTGATCTTCCTACAGCTAACCAGATTAAAAGGAACTATTGGAAGTTAGGATTTGAGATGTTGTCCCCACAAAAAAAGCCAACAGCACAAGCTATCGGTAGAGGATTAATGAATAGGATTGAAGAAGTTGTAGCAGACCCCATCGTTACTAATCTTAATAAGGAAATGCGGAAGTCTATAATGGCTAGTAATTTCTTAGAGAAAATATCAGGTGACGCAGTGAAAGGTGGAAGATTAGGACGTGGGGCAACAAGACTTATCGGTACAGTAGCAGGTATTAAGATGGGGCCAGTTGGCGCTTTAGCAAGTGGTGAAATATTAACACGCTTGGTATCACGATTCGGAAGCGTAGAAAGAATATCCGCCAAGGTTATTCGTGAGCTGATGGATTCAGGATCACTACCTAGCCACATAAAAACAGTAGAAGAGGCAAGAATATTCCTTGCTAATCTAATGGAGCAAAGAGCTGGAACAAAGTTATTGGGACAGGGGCCAGTTTTAGCAAGCCAAGGTGACGACGCAAGCCGTCAGTTTACGCAACAAGAGGCAACACAAAGATTACAAGACCTCGGTACATTGCCAACTGAATCAAACAGGGTAACAAGAGCAATACAAAATGCTCCTAGATTACAGTAGATTCTTTCCACTGTAGACTAAATAAATTGTGATGCCGATAACGAGTATCCAAGCCATATAACTAAATAATACACATAAATCAACTAACTTGTCAAGTATGTCGGAGGGGCCATCAAATGGAGAATTAGCAGTTATGATAAAAGGTATTCGAGAAGTACTCGAATTACGCTTTAATGAAAACGATAAAGATCACAAACTGGTGAATACTCATCTAAAGGAATTAAACGGTCAGGTCGTTAAGAATACCAAGTTTAGATGGCAGGTATACGTTTATGGCAGTCTAGCTATAGTAGGAATACCCTTAATGTTAAAAGAAATTATAGATAAAATATTTTAGTATGAAACATTTATCACAGCGAGATACACGATGGTCTAAGGATAAACTTGGAGCTTCTACTCTTACAGTGGGTAGATACGGTTGTACCACTACAGCTATATCAATGCTCTCAGATTACTTCGGGTGCCATAAAAGCCCTTTGGAGATGGCCCATAACGTACACAATTATACAGATAGCGGATTGATTATTTGGAGTCACCTAAATCTGGATAAGATGAGGTTTGTTCTTCGTGAGCATGGGCATAACGACATGGGTCTTCAGAAAGCACTAAAGGGAATCAACACGGCAGTTATCCTTGAGGTGGATCATTGTCATTGGGTAGTGGCTGTAAGAAAGAATACATTTAGTCAAGACTATACAATCATTGACCCTTGGGACGGAAAGAAGAAGAACTGTTTTAAAACTTATAAGAAGATTACAGGCGCAGCGTATTTTGAGGCAAAGGCAATAAAAGAAAAGCCAAGCGAGATTGATGCAACCTTCTCAAAAGAATGTGCTAATCGTGACTATCCATACTTCTTACAGGTAGAGAACCGAGGAGAGCTATGGTTTATTCACCCAGATGGACAGCGCGAGTATTTGCACCCTGATAATATAATCGAGTTTATGAAGGAGCATGCAGAAGGAATAACAAATGCAGACTTAAACAAGATACAAGTTAAAAAATAAATCATAAAAAGATAATATGGCAAAAGCACAAATAAAGAGATGGTGGCAATCACGAGTAATGTGGATTAACGGACTTGCTGTTCTAGCTGCCGTTCTAGGTCTAGTACAACAGTTCATGATGGATGGAGATTACACAGAGGTAGCGTATGTTGGTCTTGCAATGGCGCTAGTAAACCTAGCTTTGCGATGGGATACAACAAAAGCCATCAAGTAAACAAGAGATAGCAAATAGCCCCTAAACGGGGCTTTTTTGTTTGATCTGTGTTGCGTTCTAAGCGTTTCAAGGGTACTAGGCATCACGTAAAACGCTATCCCCACACTGCTTCGTAGAACTTTAGAAGAGTCCATGCTAATGCAAAGCCTCCGAATAGACATGTTGCGATGAGAGGGTGCAGTGGGTTTATAACTCAGTAATCTCTCCGTTGATAAAAATGAAACAATCAAATCCATCGACAATGTATGAGTCTGGTTGTATCAGCTCTACCATCTCATGACACTGCTCCTCTGCGTTTGCTTTGCTTTTAGCTTCAGTTTTTATCATTAACCATCCGCCTAGCGAGGCTGCCACCGTTATCATTATAATGAAGATGACTATGAATATATTAATTTTTGTTTCTTTTTTCATATTGTCTTGTTATCAAAATTAGGAGAGGAGCTTAGAGGGGTTGGACCTCATTTACGACAGCTCCCAGTGCCGAGATATAATCACACTCCTCTGTTGCGAGTCCGCCAGGGACTCTGGTAACGGTACACGAAGTAGATGGTGATTACGGAAAGAACGATTGCGGAGTACCTAACGTACTCATGTGCTTCGAGCCAAGCTGACATTGTTGCCTCCAAACTAATCTTGATAGGCAGGAGTCGAACCTGCTACTTCTGCCTGATCGAACAAAAGCGGTCTGCCCGTATCCGCTACTCAAGATTAGATTGGAAGGCACCAGTTGGAACGTACTGATGCGCTTTGGGGGGTTATTTTGTTTTCAAATCGTTCAGTTCTTCAATCATGGCATCAATTTTCTTGCGATGTTTCGCTTGTCCAGCTATAAATTGTGCGGTATCTGTTTGATGCTCCAAACAAGTTTGATATTGCATCTCTTCGATACCTATATCTTCTTCGAGATTTTGAATTATTTCCTCCTTCTCTTCTGGGCTTCTCATACTTAATTTACTTATGATTTATTACCTCCTGAGGAGAGCCGAGATGCATACTCGTTCTATAGCACGATACGCAGAGGGCTTTGCCCTTCTCGGATTCTCCACAGGAAGGCACCAGTTGGAACGTACTGATGCGCTTTGGGGGGTTAGAAGTATTCAAATAGTTGATAGTTTTTTATGAACCAGTCCATAGCTTCTTTTTTTATAGCTTCTTTTTTATGATATGCCTTCATTGCGTCCATGCTATCTGCTATTTCTAGAGCTTCATTATTATTCCAGTACGCCCAATCAGCGCGCTGGAACAACCGTCTTCCTTTTTCAAAGTTCTCTTTTTGCTCTTTAGATGTTTCGCTATCACCTTTCTCTTCAATGTAGTCAAGCACTATTTTATGCTTACTCGCCTCTATACAAGCAATTTGCACTAATATATATAGTTGTGGTTCAAAGCAGTCGGGCATTGTGTCATCCCAACCTCGCCAGAAACGCTGACAAGCCCACTTAAATGTACGCCAAATTTTGTTTGCACCGTATGGATGAGTTAAGCTCCAATTAAAATGGTTCTGCAGCTTAGTGCCTTCTATGTGTTTATCCTTCATACAATTCTATTATTATTTAGTCGGGGGGCGTTCAGTTGGAACGTACTGATGCGCTTTGGGGGGTTATTTAATGTTAATCATTTCTACTTCAAATTCGTCTTGTAGCTTCATAACTATACTACCGAACGCTGGGGATTTTCCTTTTTTACCAAGACCACTTTCAAAGTTTATGCGACCATTAGGAATAAACAGTTTTCCACCGCTAACTGAGTCATGAAAACGTAACGTAGTTAAAAATTCGATAGGAAATAAAATATAAATCTCATTTTTAGCAACTTGGTATGTCTCCCACGCTTTCTTTATAAACTCATGTTTTCTTGTGAAGGGAGGGTTTATCCAAATTCGTTTATATTGTGTCCAGTCTTGTACTAATCCATCGGTCTCAATCGTATCATAACTTTCAACCCCAAACTCATCAGCCTTTTCTTGTGTAGTTGCAGGGTCATAATCAAATGTACCGAACATATCAACAAATGATTTAGGGGTATAATATTCATTATCCTTCGTAAATTGTACTTGTGATTTTGCCATACAATTCTATTATTATTTAGTCGGGGGAGTTTTGTCCTCCCCCAGTTTACGGTTAACGGTCATCGGTTTCTTCCGAGCAGAAGCCGATCTTTGAGGGACGCTCTACGTCCTCCTCCTCGTCCTCTTCGGGTTCGATGACCTGTTTCATCACGGGGACACCACTGGCTACCAGGGTGTTGTAGTCTTGTGCACCGAGCTCCTCGGTGTCTTCGAAGTATCGTGAGTCCTCATCGTCGTACATCTCAGTGCAGTACGGGCACTTCGAGAGCCATGTGATGAGAATCTTGATGGGAATCTCGTTTCCGAGATACTCGATGACCTGTAGAATCAGCAAGGGGAGCTTGGTATCAACCTCACGCCCGCACTGACCGCAAGTAATTTTGCGCTGTTTCGTCATTCAGTCCTCCTGCCTTCAGGTAGTTGCGCAACCGCTCCATGGTCTTCCTTGTGATCAGTTGATCGGGTTGCATGATGAGGTCGATGAAGTCGTGTACTTCCTCAACCGTGAGGTTGGAAAACATAGTGTGCCACATCGCATGGAAGTCAGCGTCTAGCATGACTATGTTGTCTGCATCCTTGTCTTCTCCGTCGGGGATCCTGCTCTGAGCTAGGATATGGTGGCGGTTCTGGCGACGGCTCTTACGCCGTGCCTTCTTGCGACTCTTGCGACCTTTCTTTGCCATTATTTACTCCACGGCCATTTGATACGTGTACCGCATTTGGTACAGATTCTATGTCCATGCCTGAATACATGGTGTGTCACCTTCATACATCTCCAACAGAAGATGCGCATCTCTTCCTCTTTTGTTTGTCTCCCAGAGACTCATGTGAAGGGTAGAGTCAACACACGAGCCTTTGGGAGTGCACCACCTAGTGATGGGCTAATGAATGGTGCTATCCGTCATGACGGATAGGGGAAAAGAGTCTAGCTAGCTGCTCTTAACTTTCACCACACACAGGCCTACCACCTAGTGATGCTCTTTTGGGAGATAAGATAAGAGGTCGATCCTTAAAGGCTCCTATATATCCCCCTGCTTAGTATAGCATTTATTCTTCGTACTTCTTTAATAGTTCTTTCAGTATCTTATCCAGCTCAATATCACAGGCTAGGAGTTCATCGTGTGCCTTCTGCCGTCTGTCGTATATGGCTTTTATTTTTGCTTTCATAGGTTATTACACAGGATATTTTTCTTTAATAGCTGACATTATATATTCACTCATCTTAAGAGCTTTCTTTTGGCTTTTTAGATCTAATAAGTCTATCTCAATCTTAAAGGTATTATTTTGCAAGTTGTGTACTAATTGAAAACTCATTTTTAGTTCCTTCTTCATATCTTCTTTAACATTTTATTGAATTAAATATAACAGTTATTTGACTATCACCCCTATGGCTTTGAAGAAGTCATCCGCTTGGCTCTTACTAATTTTAGTCACTCCCCCTCTACCAAAAAGTCTTATATTTTGCATTTCGGCTCCACGTAGGTCGGCTCCACTTAGGTCGGCTCCACGTAGGTTGGCTTCATTTAGGTTGGCTCCACGTAGGTTGGCTCCACTTAGGTCGGCTTCATTTAGGTAGGCTCCACTTAGGTAGGCTCTACGTAGGTTGGCTCCACTTAGGTTGGCTCCACTTAGGTTGGCTTCATTTAGGTT
>Ga0207997_1000099_pt1 | contig 39088 bp, 49 predicted proteins | sample AntAceMetag02UKN_FD_184777 | JGI IMG/M metagenome (GOLD analysis project Ga0207997, IMG submission 184777) | Saline lake microbial communities from Ace Lake, Antarctica - Antarctic Ace Lake Metagenome 02UKN (SPAdes) (version 2) | ecosystem: Environmental > Aquatic > Non-marine Saline and... | reverse complement strand
AATAAAATAAATCAAAATGTCAAGTATAATCATCAACACAAACAATTACAAGTATCCATTTTTGGAGAAGGATTATGATGAGGATTATAAGTTTAAAGCTTCAAATTTGGATTGGCTAACAATGTGTAAGAGTGAGTCTATGGACACGATGGAGTTTTTAAGTGAAAATAGACCATGGATAATATGGTATACAATAATAAAAAACGGGTCAGATGCAACATGGTGGTTAATTCAACTTGTACTTGAAGATGTTGAAAATGGAAAAGACAAGACAGACAAAACAAAAGAAATATGGGATCTAATGAGCTCAATGAACACGGAAATGGCAAAGGACTTGTGCGAATTATATGCAGAATATATAGTTTGGGATAAAATAAGCAATAATAAAGCAGACTGGGCAGTAGAACTCTTAATCAAAAATCAAGAAAAGATGAATAAGGAAATCTTTTACCAGTGTCATGTGCAGTGTCATGTATTTGGTGGTCTATTAAATATACCAGTGAATGTAAAAGAAATACTGAACAAGTATACAGAAGAGTTTGATTTAATAGAAAAGAACATCCAGGAAAAGGAAACCCGAGAATTGGGAGAAAGATTATCAAGAGAACAAAATAAAATAAACTGGAGTTTAGTATTGTGTATAGTGTGTCTGTACTTGTATGTGATGTGTCGTATAATTTTTAATCTGTAAATATAGAATAAAAAAAAGAATATATGTAAAAAAAAAAATGAAAAAAATGTGAAAGTAAAAAGCAGTATCAATAAATCAATTATATAAATCAATAAAATCAATGTTAAAAATGTCAAGGCCAACAAAAATCCATAACACAAGTAATTATAAGTTTGAAATATATTCTACATTGTTTGAGGATGATTCAGATGATTCAGATGATGAATATAATGAATTATTGGAAAAGAGAAGAACAACAAGAAAAAGAAGATGGGCAATGGAAGAAAAAGGTTTTAAGTTTAAAGCTTTTGATTTAGATTGGCTAAAAATGTGTCGGAGTAAATCAATGGAGACGATGAAGTTTTTGGACCAAAATAAATTGTGGGTAAACATATTTGCAATAATGAATAACAATTCACATGGAGCATGGTGGTTAATGAAACGTATGCTAAAGGATAAAAGAACAAATTTAGAACATATATGGAAACTAATGAGCTCAACGGACACGGCAATGTCAAAAAACTTGTGCGAATTATATCCAGAACATATAGTTTGGGATAAAATAAGCCGTAATACAACAGACTGGGCAGTAGAGATTTTGAGCAAATATCCCGAAAAAGTAAATAAAGAAATATTTTACATGTATCATCAGGCAAGTGGTTCATTAAAAAGACAAGTAAATATAAAATATATAATAAACAAGTATATTGAAGAGTTTAAATTAATAAAAAAATACATTCAGGAAAAGGAAAAACGAGAAGAAACCCAAAGAGCAAATAATCCAAAGAGGATAAAGTGGGAACTTCTAAGTAAGAATTTTATCGAGGAATCAACCCAGACATTAACCTGGAAAGACATTAAACTGGGAAATGCTATTAGGTAAAAAGTATTGTGTGAAGTGAGAACTCGTATGTGATGTATTGTGTGTGAAGTGTGTGCTCGTATGTGATGTATTGTGTGTAGTGTGTAGTTTTTTTACGCATATAATGGGATACAATATTTACGCAGAGAGTATAGGATACAATATATTCGCATATAATGGGTTACAATTGTTACGCAGGGTCTTATTTTGACAAGTGTAAGTGTGTCGCAAAAAATAAAATAAAAAAAGAATATGTATTTTACAAAGCACATAAAATAAATCATATGAAAATCTCTTTGAATTAATTAGTAACTAACAAAGATAAAAATAAAGTAAAAAGGTGAATTGAATAAATCGTTTTGTTAGTTAGTAACAAATAAAAAGAGATTAAAAGATTATATTTTAGAAATAATTAGATGAATGATGTTAGATGTTAGATGTTAGATGTTAGATGTTAGATGTTAGATGTTAGATGTTAGATGTTAGATGTATGATGAATGATGTTTGATGTTAGATGGTTTTCATAGGATACAATATTTTCGCAGAGTATAATGCCCCGATATAGGCTACAATATTTTCGCAGAGTATAATGCCCCGATATAGGCTACAATATTTTCGCAGGGTATAATGCCCCGATATAGGATACAATATTTTCGCAGGTGGTAAGTGAAATGAGACGTAATGAGTCACGTGTATGAAATTGAGGCTACAATATTTTCGCAGGGTATAATGCCCCGATATAGGCTACAATATTTTCGCAGGGTATAATGCCCCGATATAGGCTACAATATTTTCGCAGGTGGTAAGTGAAATAAGACGTAATGAGTAAGGTTGAAAACTGGTGGTATAATTGGGGACATGTATTGCGACTGGTTTATCGTTTGATGACTCATTTCTGGATTCTGCATAAAAGGATATAGAAAGAACGTGTGTATAGTATACAATAGCATGGAAGCAAATACACTGAATATCGTAGACTTGATAGAGAACAACCCAATAACAAGCCTGTCGCACACGTACCAAAGCAAACTGCTGACAAAGATACAGGGCGAGTTTAATGACTTGGAACAGCACATGTTTGTGACGAGTTTTTATTGTTTTTTAAACCATCACCCGAAAAACGATTACGTAATTGACTTGGACGATGTTTGGAAGTGGGTTGGGTTTAGTCAAAAGGTGCATGCAAAATCTTTATTGAAAAAACAATTTACAGTTGATGTGGACTACACAATTTCGCTCTCGCTACAAAGAAAGCAAAACAATGGTAAAAGTGGTGGATGTAATAAAGAAACAATTCTAATGAATGTCAAAACGTTCAAGTCGTTTTGCATGAAGGCTGGTACAAAGCGAGCAGAACAGATTCACGATTACTATATTAAACTGGAAGAAATTTTACAAGAAGTGTGTTATGAAGAGACCAATGAATTAAAACATCAACTGTTAACGACTGAACAGCGATTGCAATCGTTGGAAAATGACACCTCAAAAATTAGAGAAAAGACTCTTATCGAACAGTTTCCAATAAATACTCAGTGTATCTATTACGGGACAATTGACAATGTCAGCAATAGCAATGAAAAACTAATTAAATTTGGCAATTCAAATGGGTTAAAAGGCAGAATTGCGACGCATCACAAAACATACGACAATTTTCATTTAGTGAATGCGTTCAAGGTTCAAAATAAAATTCAAACGGAAACAGCCATGAAAGTGCATCCGCTATTAAGTCCACGTATACGTACCGTTACGATTCGTAACCAGAATTATGTAGAGTTGTTAAATATGGAAGGAATGTTGTTTAGCGAACTTGACACTATTATAAAAAGTATTATTGAAAACAACGAATACAGTTATGAAAATTACATTAGTTTAATGGACCAAAACAAGGAATTAAAGCAAGAACTTGCAACGGCAAACGAAACTAATTATAGTCACAACTGTGTTTTATTAAATACAGAAATTGACCGCAATCGTTTTGAGATAAAAACTCTCATTAAAAAATACAACCACTTGGCTACGCAAAAACACGCTCCTTTATTAAATGAACCAACTGACGAAATCATAGTAAACTCGATTCCAACTGGCTCAGTAGTTCACAAATTTAAACGAGCCAAAAAAAACCAAGACGGAAAATATGAATTCGATGGAATTATATATAACCAGTTGGTTGGCTCAAGAACTAATGTTTGGAACGGAGATGCATACAAAACATCGGGCGATTTACTTAAGACTGACTTAATACTAAATCGGCTTGGAAATGTTGTGTCCAAGCAAAAGTCTATTTATGAAAGACAAAACGAACGACTTGTTAAACTCGGCGTCAATAAGCCGAAACCCACCATATGATACAATAATTTCGCAGACAATTGTACCACATTATATAGGATACAATTGTTTCGCAGACAAGCGGTCGCATCAATAGGATGCAATTGTTTCGCAGACAAGCGGTCGCATCAATAGGATACAATTGTTTCGCAGAGGTCGCATCATAACTTATATCGATAAATCTTTAACAAGATAGTAAAAAAGAATAAATATTTACAAGTTTAGTTTGATTATTGTTTGATTAAACGTCTTTGTTAGTTATGATGAAAAAATTATGATTCAAAGTTTATATTTAACGCAACGCACTAAATATAATAGCCCGAGTTTGTACGACCATATTTCACATCCGTTTTGTTTTACTTTACTCTTTGAATCTCTTTAAAAAAGGGTTAACTAACAAAACGATAAATATTATATAAAAAATTATATAAAAACGAACATAATTGGGTACAATACTTTCACATAATATTCCCCTATATATTTTAACCACTCATTATGCAAATCCATACTCATTTATCCATTCTTTGTCTCAATGCAACTGTGAATAATTATGAAAAGTTATTATTATGAGAGAGCGTTCATACAGTGCAGAGTATATGATACAATTGTTTCGCAGAGCATATGATACAATTGTTTCGCAGAGCATAGGTTACAATTGTTTCGCAGAGCATAGGTTACAATTGTTTCGCAGAGCATAGGTTACAATTGTTTCGCAGAGCATAGGTTACAATTTCTTCGCAGAGCATATGATACAATTGTTTCGCAGAGCATAGGTTACAATTTCTTCGCAGAGCATAGGTTACAATTTCTTCGCAGAGCATAGGTTACAATTTCTTCGCAGAGCCTCGTTCATACCGACAGACGCAAAGTATCGTACAGGACTTTATCGTGTTTGTTTTGACACTCGTTTGTCGAAACACGACCGATTTATCGATTCTCCTATAAGGACCAAATGGAAGAATTGATGACAACCCTCAGAGCTGAGGTTAGGGTTATACAGTACCAATATATACATGAATATTATAGTTACTGTTTAATATTGTTATTCAATTTGACCATCAAGTATAACATGGTTAAATAATAAAATAAGTTATTAACTTAATTTATTTTACAAAATGTACTGATTAAACCACTTTGTTAGTTAGTCTTAATTATTTATGATTTTAAGATGTAGTTTTACAAATACTCACTAATATATACATGAATATTATAGTGAGTTATTTCTTTTAGTAAAATATGTTGCAAACATGTTAAATACAACATATTATAATAATTAATTAGTATAATATGTTTTCTGTAAACTTAATTGATACAAATAATGATATTGCTCTTTCTCATCCTCCTTCAAATAAGTTGAACCTAAAAAAATTTGACATAATGTCTCTTAAGTTTGACTGTAAATTCGGTTTTGCAGCTTTAATAATTGGGAAGCGTGGTGTTGGAAAATCATTTTTGATTAAAGATATTATGCACTACAATCAAGACATACCTTGTGGCCAAGTTGTTACATCTGATGTAAACCGTGATATGTATGATAAAATGATACCAAACCAGTTTATTCACCAAGAATACAAACCTGGTATTATTCACGATATGATTAAACGCCGAAACAATAATGAAGGTGATGATCCTTGTGCTTTTTTAATTTTTGATAATTGCATATATAGTAAAAGTTTTTTTAATGATAAAACTATAAAAAACGTTTATATTAGTGGGCGTAATAATAAATTAATAACTATTAATGCCATTTCGTATCCTTTGCATATTCCGCCTGCAATACGAACAAGTATGAATTATGTTTTTATTTTACGAGAAAATATTATTGGCAACCGCAAGCTAATTCACAACCAATATGCAGGCATATTTCCTTCATTTGAAGATTTTTGCATTGTTATGGATGCGTGCACACAAGATTATAGCTGTTTAGTAATTAAAAATGGCTCAAATATTTCACAAATAGAAGACAGTGTGTTTTGGTACAAGGCTGAATCACATGAAGATTTTATGCTTTGTCAAGAATTAAACTTGTAAATAAAAAATAAAAACTTAGTCCTGAAATGTAGTGACTTTAATGACCTTGTTAGTTATTTATGAAAATTACAAATATTGTTTAACTTAGTTCTTGATCAGCCTGCAATGAATCAACTTTATTATTTACTTCTTTAATATCTTTAGAAATAGTGTGATATGTTTTGTTGACAAGAGTACTTATATTATTTAACACACTAGCATTATTAACCTTAGATTTAGGCGCGGTAACCTTTAAATATTCAGAATAAGATAATGTTGTTGATTTAATATTGGACATTATTATTACTAATATAATGTATATTTTTATATTATTTTTTATTTACTTTGTTAGTTAATCCTCCTTGTAAGTAGAATTTAAACACATATTAATTACTTCTACCCTTTCCGAATATCTATTTCCCATTATCTCAATCAACCTTTCCTGCGCGATTGTACATTTTGTTATAAATGAATCACAATTCATACGGGAAGATGATACAAATTGAGCTCTTGCTGAATCTGCTTCTGCACCATAATACAAATCTATACCTATAATGAATTCACTATATTCATCATCTTCTGGCAAAATATCTATTTCATCATAACTGTACGAGTCTGTAAATTCTCGACTAAATGGAAAATTATTAAGCTCTCCTTTAGTGCCAAATATGGCTAAATTCTCATTATGCCAAGACCCAAATAGATATTGACCTTTACAGTCACATTCATATTTAACTCGTTCTAATCCATCTGGGGTAATTCTAACTCCAATTATAACCTTTGATAATAATTGATGTGTTGTGTAACCCATATTATCTATTTTGTTATAAATTGTTAGTGTAACTTTCGATATTTAAGTAATTCAACATTTATTTTAATTAAAATAAATTTTCATTTTTTTTTTACAATATAAAAATTTTTTTATTCAAATCTTTTAATACACTCATAAATTTTGGCTGACTCGTCTATTTTGAATACGCCTCTACTTTGAGCTAGGTTGACAAAGGTTACAAGCAACTGAAGAGCGGATTGTTGATCAGTAATGGGGACATCAACAAGACGCATTGGCTTTTTTTCTCCGTTGGGTTGGGGAACGCCGTTGGCAATGGTTTGGGACTCAACAGAAGGGACTTGTGGGGGTTGGGTTTCAACAGGAACTTGTGCGGGTTGGGTTTCAACCGAAGGAACTTGTGGGGGTTGGTTTTCAACAGAAGGAACTTGAATAGATGATTCACTCATATTACTTGTCATTCAATATTGTATTTAACTGTTTTTTGTTTTTTTGTTTTTTTTTATTGTTTTTTAGTTTTTTAATCATCATTTTCATCAGGCTCATCCTCGACTATGTAAGAAGGGCTGGTAATAGGTGTTGTTTGTAAATAGTTGATGGATTCGTCAATATCGATATTGTTATCGTCTTCATCTTCATCATCAGCCTCATTTGTGTTAATTTTCATATTGAGAATCATAAGTTGGGCGTTGTTTTCAATTGATATTTGCTCGGTTGTGTGTAACTTTTTTTTAAGGGTGGCTATTTCGTTTTTCAGCATGGTAATGTCAGATTTTGCAACAATACTTTTAAGAGATTTGTTTACGAATTGCTTTAATGCGTCAATTTGCTGTTTAATTATGGCAATGTCGGAATCAGTGGTAGTTGAGTTGGTAATAAGTTCAGAGTTTGGCTCATGTTTTGACTCGGCATCCTCTAATACCTCAAGGCGGCTTAAAATATTTTGGGCAAGATCATCATTCATACCAGCATTTTCAGCTTCTGTGGTATTGTCACCAATAACTTGTACAAAAAGTTCTACATTATGAAGTCGTTTAGTAATTTGTGTCATGAGTTGCTGGAGAGTGAGGGGGGTGGCACTAGGAGGAGCAGCTTGACTATGTTGTATTTGTGGTGGTACCGAAGGGTTGTATGATTGCATTTGATTATTAGAACCATTTTGTCTTAACGCAACATGTTGTTGACGATTTTGGGAAGGACCTGTATTTAATCCTCTTGATCCTTGAATGGATGGAATTGACCCACTTCTTCCAGGAACTGGGGGATCGAGTTTAACATTGGCTTTTTTACTATTTCTTGCAAGTGCGGCTCTGGTACTAGACATGATACAATTAAATAATTGCAATAATCTATTTTATTTGTTTTTACGCAAAGAAAATTTTAGTAAAAATGAATGAATGTTTTACAAATTTCTCAGTGAAAGAAGTAAAATATGAATAAATTAATAATTACATCATCACTGGTAATAGCATATTTTTCATGTTATATTAAAATGAGAGTTGAAAAATCTAAATTAATACCACAACATGTACCTGTGTATATAACCGTAAAAAAAAATGAAATTAAACAGAGATTAAAGTATTAATTATGAGTGATCGAAAATATATATCTGGTGAACCAGTGATTAATTTTAATAGCGGAGCGAAGTATCCATATTATATGCTGTCGAACTTTTACTGGATTACAAGTTAACCTTTATCAAAAGGAATTGAATTGAGTGGACTTATATTTCCATCAACTGAGCAATTCTAAGTTCTCCTTTTAATAAAGTAATCAATGTAGTACCAGATTTAACTAATAAAACAAGTGATAGTATGCAAGCAGTTTGGATGAATATATTGCGACAAAAGTTCATGTCGGAAGAAAACAAGAGCATAGGAAAAGTTTTGATGAATACGGAAGATGTATATTTGCTAGAGTTTAGCAGAACTGCCAAATATCAGTATGATAAAGGAATAAATACGTACTGAGCTGGAATTGTAAAAAATGACGTTTTGTATGGCGAAAATCAAATGAGAAAGTATTTAATGAAAATACGCTAATATTTGTCTGTTTTTTTTATTTTAAGAAAAACAAAAAAACAGACTAAAACACATGTCTTTTTAACTGTTATTTTAAAAAATATGTAAAGTGCGTAAAAACAGTTAAAAAGAACTCTGTATAAGAAGTAATACAAACAATAATGTCCAAGACTTCTATTACTACTTCCAAGACCACAGCCACCAAGACCGCACCTTCTAAGACTAAGTCGACCGCCCCTAAAACCAAGATTGCGGCAACAACTGCTTCTGTTGTTGTTCCTGTTGTTGCTGCTGTAGTTGCTCCAATTGTTGATTCTGTTGAAGAGCCTTCTGCTTCTCAGCTGGGAGGCGAGTATTACTCAAAGCTAACTCAATTAAGTACCGTGATTGCTGCCCTTAAGAGTGAATTTAAAAGCCTGGAGAAGAAGTATGCTCGCGATATGAAGGCTTTAGAAAAGATGTCTTCCAAGAAGCACAAGAAGAGAGCTCGTCCCTTAGACGCTGATGGCAATGAGACAGAGGATGTTTCTGGTTTTAGGAAGCCGACTTTAATGTCATTAGAGTTAGCTGCATTTTTCGGTAAGCCAGTAGGTACCTTGATGGCGAGAACTAACGCAACTAAGGAAATTTCAAAGTACATAAAATCTAATAACCTTCAGCGTGAAGACAACAAGCGTTTCATTGAGATAACCAAAGATGCTAAGTTGCAGGCTTTGCTTAAGGTGCCTGCTGATAAAGAGCTGTCGTATTTTAACCTGCAGTCATTCATGACCAAGCACTTTGCCAAGAAGGATGACCATGCTTTTGTGAATGCGTATGTTTAAGTTTTTAAGTTTTTAAGTTTTTAAGTTTTAAAATAAATATTATTGATTATTAATAATTTTGCTTAAGTAGCTTAGTGGTAGAGCATTGCACTTGTAATGCAAAGGTCGCGAGTTCAATTCTCGTCTTAAGCTTTTGTAAAGTATTAACCCATAAAAATAATTATTAATTATTAATAATTTTGCTTGAGTAGCTTAGTGGTAGAGCGTCGCACTGCAGATGCAAAGGTCACGAGTTCAATTCTCGTCTCAAGCTGTATTTTTAGATACAAGCAATATTAACTGACTTAATGGTTTATGTATTAAACCATTAACATTTTTTTTAAATATTAATTATTAATAATATAAAGATATGTATTGATTATTAATAATAATTGTTTTATAATGGATAATTTAAAAGAATCCAGAGATAATTTTAATATGATTAGTGAATATGATGATAATTGTTTGTGTAATTATTGTAAAAAGGAGTTAATTTTGAATAAGGATAGTTGGTACAGATGGGGTGAACACGAGATTGATTTGTGCGTGGATTGTGCAAGAAATACACAAGCGCATATGGATAATGGCAAACTACTTAATAGAAAAAAATTTACTGTTAAAAAAAAACCTTTGTTATGGCCATGTGTAAAGTGTGAATGTAAAATGGGAGGGGGGGTTGAATGGTATCTATTTTGGGATAATATTGACATGTGCAAACATTGTGTAAACGATAAAAATACATTATGTGAGAATATTTTAAAGAAATTTGAATTTGTACCTGATAAAAATCAAATGATGATAACGAGAATGTATTTATTAATAATTGATGTTAGTCCAACTAGTGATCATACGTTTGTTGTTCCAGATGAAATTAAATCAGATATAACAGCTGAACGAAATACTACATTTATTGAATTATTTGAAGAATTAGTGTTTTCTGATATTAAAGGATCCATATTAAAATGGACTTTAATAAGTGATTTTGATCACGTAGATTATTTTGATGCATGCACTGGACTAATTATCAAATGCGAATATCCATATCAAGTAGCATCAATGTGTGGAGATAATCATGGAAGGGTTGCACTCAACGTAATTTACGAGACATATGAAGATTATTTAAAGGATTTTAATTCTTGGAAAAAACCTGATGTGGAAACATTAGAAAAGATATCGAAAAAAAATGAACAAAGCAGGTATGATGATCGTGACCTCACTCATGAAGACTGTATTCTGGGGTCCAAATCATTTTCAGAATATATAAGATTAAAGAAAAATTTGGATATGTATTATGGTTAATAAATAAATGTTAGTTTTGAATATTTAATTAGTAATAATGTGTGCGTTTAAACGAATTGAATAAGGAATTGTTTAACTGTAAGCAGATAAAAGTATAAAAATAATGTCTACAATGATTGAAAGTTTACCCTCTGCCTCTCATTCCGAAGGGCGCCCTTCAGGTCAACAACAATTGGGTCAACAACAATTGGGCCAAGACACTTCTTCAACATATAATCCTAACATGGATTTGCCTGTTGGAGGACAAGGACAAGATCAAACACTTGATTCTTCAACCATTCAAGAACTAACATCTGGATTGCAAGAAGCGATATCGTCTGGGGCAACATCACTTCCTGCGCGAGACTTTCCGCAGTCACAGGAACAAAGACAAGATGAACAGGTTCAACCCAACTATGTTCCACCACCATCAAATCGGAGGATTCGCTTTGAAGATGAAGATGAGGACTATGCTGACCAAAACAACAATCAGAATAAAAACAAAAATAAGAAATCTGAGTCGATTTTTGACGAACTACAGACGCCGTTGCTTTTGGCTATTTTATTCTTTATTTTTCAACTACCAATTGTCCGTTTAACTTTGTACAAGTACTTGCCCGCTTTGTATGATTTAAATGGATCACAACTTAACTTAATTGGAATATGTTTGTGTAGTGTGGCGTTTGGCTTTGGGTACACATTTATCCAAAAAATAATGGGGTATATAGCATTATTTTAAAATTTAATATAAAGATTGAGGGGTAAGTCATATTTTAAATCATTTTTTGTTAAAAATGATTTAAAACTTTTGCTAAATATCTTTCAATACAAAAAACCATGAATGTAGAATTACCAATGTGTTTATTGAATTGGATAAATCCAGATAAAATAAATTGGTGTTACTTGTCTTCAAATACGTCAGAAGGTGCTATGCAGTTGCTAGAAACAAATTTAGATAGAATAAATCGGTATTGTTGGGAGAAGTTGTCTGTAAATCCGTCAGCTATACAATTGCTAGAAAAAAATCAAGATAAAATATATTGGCGAGAGTTGTCTAAAAATCCGTCAGAAGGTGCTATACAGTTGCTAGAAAAAAATCAAAATAAAATACATTGGGATTGGTTGTCTTCAAATACGTCAGACCGTGCCATGCAGTTGCTAGAAAAAAATCAAGATAAAATAAATTGGAACTTTTTGTCAAATAATCCGTCAGAAGGTGCTTTGCAGTTGCTAGAAAAAAATCAAGATAAAATACGTTGGTACTATTTGTATGAAAATAACTCAGAACGTGCTATGCAGTTGCTAGAAAAGAATCCAGATAAAATTGATTGGTATTGGTTGTCTAAAAATCCGTTAGCCATGCACTTGCTAGAAAAAAATCAAGATAAAATAGATTGGCGGAATTTGTCTATGAATTCGTCAGAAGGTGCTATGCAGTTGCTAGAAAAAAATCAAGATAAAATATCTTGGAGTTATTTGTCTAGAAATCCGTCAGCAATGCAGTTGCTAGAAAAAAATCAAGATAAAATAGATTGGATGTTGTTGTCTAATAATCCGTCAGCAATACAGTTGCTAGAAAAGAATCCAGATAAAATAGATTGGGATTATTTCTCTAGAGATCCGCATATGTTCAAGTATGATTATATACAAATGAAGCAGAACTGTTTAATGTTTAAAGAAGACTTGATAAAGAATAGGTTTCATCCTCGCAATATACCCAAGTTCAAAGATTGGGGTTAATGGATTTGAATCAGATTATGATGCTGAATAATAGTTTTTTAAATATTTATTTCCATTATTCTTTGTATTCTCATTGGTTCTTGACGATTAATAAAAAACAAAAAACAGTACAATAGTACAACATTTTTTATTCTAACCGCCAATCGTCATCTTTTTCGTTAATTTTACCACGGATTCTTTTTTTAGCCATGTGATACGTGGCTTGGCCAATAATGGCACCAAGAATCAATCCAATTCCAACTTGAAATATAGTGTGATTATGATTGGCAATACGTTGCACTACGGTTATTAAAGCGACAAACAAATACATGCCTAATAAATATACACTGGTATTTGATGAAAGAACTGGACCCATAAATCCCAGTGCGTATGCAACTGTTTGTGCATGTCCCGATGGCATTCCATAGCGGTCCAATCCTTGTCGCTCAAATACGCCAGTTTTATCATTAACTTTTAATCCAAATTCGTATTTGACACCATGACTTAAGTCTTTTTGTGGTCGTGGTTCTTTAACTAAACTTTTAATGAGTAAATTAATAAGCATGTTAATGACTGACCCAATGCCAAAGTATGTTAGAAATGTTGACAAAGACCATAGATACAGTCCTGACAAAACAAGAAGGATATATGGCCCTAAAACGCCAAGATACTGCAAAAAATGAAATAACATAATACTAATATAATAATATAATATAAAATGTCATATGAGTCGCCTGAGGTCATGTTGTCATTACTCGCATGCATTTGTCTTGAAAAACTAGCTCTTGACTTTGACGTTAATGAAAATTTACGAAAAGCAGCGCGGGTTGGTCTGTACACCTTTCAAAAATTAAATTGGGATGAGGTTGAAAGCAATGAATTTCTCTGCCACATAGTCAATCATGCTTTGCGTAAATGTGAAAGTGATGGGTTTCTCGGCATGCCACCTCATCAACGGGGGGACATCCGCAGCATGATGGGGGACATTGTTGGTTGGTTAGAAAAAAACAATATAAAAAAACATAACACAATAATATAATACATATGTCCTTAATAAATGATATATTGACCAACCTAGTATGATAGAGCAAGATACAATGTTTAAACTTAAGTTGGCACAGGATCGTCAAAATGAATTAAGTGCAAAGTGGTCTAAAGCATTTCCTAATATTTCGTTCCTTAGGATAAAGAATATACCCATAAGGACTGATGATGGATCCTCGCATTTTTATGATTGCGAAACACAGAGTGTATATTCATATGGTCGCTTAAATTATACTAATGAATATTCATGGTTTGTAAGACCAGCCTTAAATCAATTCTCTAAATATATTCCAATTAATAAATAATTATAAAACAAACAATTATAAATACAAAAGTCGTCTTGCGTCTTGGTTAAAGTCGAAACACCGATTTAAGAAGCCTGTAATTTTTTGATTATATTTAGATTGATGACCAAGTATGTGCTCTATGTATTTACCAAAAGCATAGTACCCAGACTTGAAATGTAGGTTAATAGGAAACTGTTTAAGTAAAAGTTTATTTGAAAGGTCAGAACAACAAAATTGGGGAGCTGAACTAAGAAATAATACACTTGCAATGTTGTTTTTAATTGGAACAAGATACTTGTTGGTAAGAATAACATAGCATGTTTTTAAATTATCAACACGAATTTTTACAATGTCATTCCAGTCAAACCCTATAAATGCATGACCATGTTTTTCAGAAAAAGCAATTTGTGTGGAAATGTCTGCAATAATGTCGATAATATTTTCACAAGAAGAACTTGGGTTTAAACAAAGAGTTTGCATTGACTCAGCATATATAATTAGTTGATGAGTTTTATTTAATTGAACGGTTTGAGGAAATGGCAACAGTTTTTTATGCAGGTACTCGAGCATTAGGGAACACACGGCTGAATCAGGAACTGTCCATTTATTTTGGTCGTAAAGTTGAAACAAAACAGACATAAATAATGGTTATTGTTTTATATTTATTTGTTTTATATTTATTTGTTTTATATTTATTTGTTTTTACAATATTTTTCACAAAAAAAACTTATTATATAAAGGTAAATGCTTTCCTACATTTGGTCCTACTTTAAAACCGCTGATGAAACTACAAACTTGAGTGAAATAACTAATAATATTAAAAGTCCAATAAATCCTGTAATAGACAAGCCCCTAAAAATGTCGAAACGGGCAAGAACAAAAATAAATCATAAAAAATCGCTGAATTATTTGCAACCAGTAAAAGAAGAGGTTTAGCGGTCGCGGTCGGTCATAAACGTATCTTCCCAGTCTAAAAATGTGCAATGTCCAATGGGTATTTTACCGTTGGTAGTAATTAGACATGAAAAGTAGTCACATTGAACCGATGGATCAACCACACAACTTGTATCGCAGTTCGTATAGTTTTTAACTTTAACATTTTTGTGTATTATATTATCCCAGATATAGTGCTCTCCCGTCACAAGAATATCACTGCCATTAATACCTTTATTGGCAATACGATAGCACGGAACAGGGTTCTGCACAAACTTGTTGTCGATTTTCATGACAGAAAATACGCGACATGGATCAATACCCACAAGTTGGGCTCCAAGTGGAATGTTTTTCATGGCTACCACATCACCATTAATCAACCTAACTAAAGTATCGGGATGAAAGCACGAGCCGATAGCTTGTACCATTTGGCCTGGTGGGCCTTTCCATGCACTGTTCATGGTTTTGATGCTTCCGTCTAAAACGTACAAAAGTGTTACAACAATACCGATGGTTTTACCTACCATATCTTTCATAGAAAGCACCATACGTTGGAACTCAATAACGAGGTTTAAAAACACGCCGAAAATTTTTTCCACAATACTGCTTAAAAAATCACGAATAACACTAATCATGGACCTAACCCCGTTTAAGTTTTCACTGAATTCTCCACCCACTGTGGTAAGAGACGATATGAGACTGGAAAATGGTTGCATCATGTAGCCCATCATGTTACTCTGGGTATTTTGTATGCAATATGTGAAATCTTTTTGTATGTCATCTGACAAAATCCAGTAACTAGGATTACAGCGATACTTGGGCCAATTTTGTTTGATTTCAGATACGTTTTTAAAATAAACCATGGCTATAATAAGACCAAAAAAACACAAATTAATATATGTAAATCTAAAATAATCAGACAATGATGGCATTGCGTTTCTTATATTTCCACTTTATTTATTTATTTATTTATTTGTGATTTTGATTTAAATATAACTTGTTATAATATATAATGGACATTTATTCTGAATATACTAATTACTTTCATTTTAATGACTTACATATTGACTCTATTTTTAGCAATATCACCATATGTGATATAGGATCTTGAGATAATTACAGAAACCCAAAACATTTATTTAAATTAAAATTAATTGATGATGATGGAAATTTTGGATATGTTACTAGTAATGTAGGTTGTCTTAAAATTATGCATATTAATAAGAATAAATTATTTGATTTTATTCAACAATTAAAAAAAGGAATTGATGCGAAAATAATGTTATTGGTTGATGCTATGTTTCCATGTAATGGTGGATCATCAAGACAATATGCTATATGTCAATGGATATTTAAAGATGGTATATTGTTTTTTACAGATTTTCAAGATGGACACTGTCCATTTTGTACAATTAGTGTTAATATAAATGACTCAATAATAACCAATATGGAATCAATACATTCTTCAGAAAATGGTGACCTTGATAGTGCTTTATTAATTATGACACATAATATTGATATATATAACAAACAAAGAAAAGAGAGAGAGAGAGAAAGAGAGAGAGAGAATTCATAAAAGGACACTAAATGATGAAAGTCACTTTATTTGTGATTTTGATTTAAATATAACTTGTTATAATATATAATGACGATTTCAGAAGATGCTATCGTTACAACCTGTGTCGTATTGATTATAGTCTTACATATTTTTATATTTGGGTTTGTGCTTGTATAAGTTGTTATAATATTCAATGGACATTTTACCACTTACTATTATTACAATGACTTACGTATTGATTGTAGGTTTATCTATTTATTGATTGTAGTTTTATCTATTTATTTATTTGTGTTTTGATTTAAATATAAGTTGTTATAATATATAATGCCCATTTTAACACTTACTATCATTACAATCGATTACGTATTGCTTATATTTTTAGCAATATCACCATATGTATCACCATATATAACACCATATGGTGTACCACCATATGTGTGATATAGGATCTTCATATAATTACAGAAACCCAAAACATTTATTTGATTAAAATAATATAAAAATAACATATATTTTTATGTTTATAGTTTAAATAAAAAAAATGATTAAAAAAATGCGAGAGGATTGAATCAACCGAAACAATAACAATCATAAAAAATGAGTTATCGCAAGAGAATACCTAAAGAAACAACCCCAATTATTGGGATTGATGAAGGGTGGAAGCAAATAAAGGAACTTGGATTGGACCGTTTAGAATTCATGATTACAAATGGGTTAGAGACGTTTCCTCAAAACGATTTCATTAAAATATATACAATTGCATACAATATGTGTGTACAGACTGGAAGGGACAATCATACATCAGAATTATATATTCGGCATGGTTTAACTATGACTGACTATATAACTCGATGTGTATTACCAAAATTGCGTTCTAAAGATTCATTGCTTAATAATTTTATGTTGCATGTTGAAAATCATGTGATAATAAATACTTGGAATTGTAAGTTTTTCTCTTACTTGGACAGAATTTATACTAATTTTGACAAAGATAATAAACTACCGTTAGAAGAAGTTGGTTTGAATATTTTCAATACAACAGTGTTTGATGTGGTCAAAAAAGATTTAACTGGAACATTAATTGAAATAATAAACCAAGACCGTAACAATGAACTAATTGACCGAGATGTGGTTCGAAGTGTTTTAAAATACTATCAAAGTGTTGGTTTAGAGATATATACAGATGATTTTGAAAGACAATATTTGCTTGCCACAGGGGATTATTATAAAAAAATAACTGGAATATGGATTGAGAATTGCAGTGTTTCTGTGTATATGAAAAATGTGGAATTAGTGTTAGAAGAAGAAAGTATACGATCGCGGACACTACTAACTGCAAAGGAAAGTGAAAATAAAGTACAAAAAATAGTTGAAAATGAAACTGTGGGTTTGCGTGCAAATGACTTGTTGTTACATGAGGAGTCGGGTTTTATCTCGATGTTGAAGAAAAATGAATTTGATAATATTCATCGCATGTTTAATTTATTTTTAAGAATAGATGTATTGGATAGTATGGCAAGTATGTTTAATAAATATATATTAAATGTAGTTGATAGTATTTTATCAGCAGCAAACAATAAGAATGATCTTAAGGATGTTAAAGATAATGATTTGAATGATGATCCTCAGTTAATTAAAGACATACTTGATACTCATGAAAATTTCCAAACGATGACGAGTGATCATTTTTCAGACAATATGAAATTTGTAAATTCGCTCAATAATGCTTTTGGAGATTTAATGAGTCGTACGGTTGGAAAGTATCACATAACAGAATTATTGTGTTCGTTTTGTGATAGATTGTTAAGAAGTGGTAATGCGGAGAAATTATCAGACATACAGACGGAGGTTTTGTTGGACAAGGCTGTACAATTATTTCTGCATATTCGAGACAAGGATGTATTTGCAGATTTTTACAAGAATCAGTTAGCAAAGCGATTGCTAAATCAACGCAGTGCATCACAAGAGATGGAACGTCTTATGGTGGGAAAGTTAAAGATAAAGTGTGGGGCACAATTTACTTCTAAATTTGAAGGCATGTTAAATGACTTATCAATAGGTTTGGATACCATGAAATCCTTTAACACGTATTTTCAAGAAAAAAATAAAACAGACAAAGAGTCCAATGACAAAGAGTCCAATCTTGATTTTACTACACATCTGCTCACATTAGGACATTGGCCTAAATACAAAGAAGTGAATGTGAATTTACCACTTGCTATGGTACAATGCAGAGATGCATACAAAGAGTATTATGATTACAAGACACCTGGACGTCGCTTGCATTGGATGCATAGCCAGGGAAGTGTTGTGATTAAATGTACTTTTGGCGTAAAATCGTATGATATACAAGTGACAACTCTGCAGGCTTGCGTGCTGACTGCATTTTGTGGTGAAAAAACAGATATGGCAAAAAACGAGGCTGTATTGTTTACACAACTACAGTCATTGTTAAATATAAATGAAGAGTTTCTCAAACGAACTTTACATTCTTTAGCTTGCGGAAAATACCGATTAATAAAAAAGATTGCTGCAGACCCAGCTGACGAAAAAAAGGCGGTAATTAAGACTATGGACTCTTTTCAAGTGAATCCTAAATTTGCATCACCTTTGAGAAAGTTTCGGATTCCAATGGCATCGTTAGACGAAAAGTCCGACATAAAAAAAGTGGAAGAAGACCGCACATTTGCGATTGATGCTGCTATTGTACGCATCATGAAATCTCGTAAGCAGATGCGACATCAAGAACTTTTAGCTGAAACAGTAGGTATGCTTGTGTTCTTTAAACCAGATGTAAAAATGGTAAAGAAGCGTATTGAGGGACTTATAGAAAGGGATTACTTAGAAAGGGATGATGACGATACTGGTATATATAAATATATTGCATAAATAAAAAAACAGGATTTTATTATTTTTTTTTTTCTTCTTCTTCTTCTTCTTCTTCTTCTTCTTCTTCTTCTTCTTCTTTTTGGTGATGGATTTCATGACAATTTGGGCAATATGCACACGGAGGGCAAGACTCCATTGGAAAGTTAGTTAAAAACATAAGTCCGCATTCGCACATAACTTTTGTGTGACCATTATTATTATTTTGGTTAATACTAATACTTAATCTGTTTGGTAAACGACCTTGAATAAACCATTTTGATGGTGGTGATTGTGGTTCACAACATTCAGAAACTGGTTTAGAACATTGAGCGATGTCCTCGGGTAAGACACATTCGTAATGTGAACCTTCTTTATATACTAGTTTAGTATAACTAATGATTGTTCGCTTGCAAAAATTACAACTAGGCATATTACTTAATATTAATTGTTATTGTTATAATTTTTTATTTCATTTTTTTGTTTATAATAAACAAAAAATGAAATACAAGTAAAACAATTAAAACAATTAAAGATGGAATCAAATAAAAAGAAAAAAATACAAACAAAAAAACTTGAAACATGTATTATTTGTGACGAGGTTTTAAACCGAGGTTTTAAACCGAAGTCAACATATGCCCATATCTTGTTTGCATTGCAACCAAGTGGCGTGTCGAATTTGTTGTAAAGAGTATTTACTTACAACTAGAGAGCCAGCATGTATGTTTCCAAACTGCAAGAAACCGTGGACGCGGAAGTTTTGTGCTCAGTCTTTTACTAAACAATTTATGCTGACCACATATCGCGAACTGAGAGAAACTCGATTATTTGGTTACGAACAGTCACTTTTGCCCGCAACTCAAATATTAGTGGAAGAGTACAACCGCAGTTTTGAGTTGCTTGAGCAAAGTATTGTTATACACAAAGGCTATCTCGAGAATCTGACAGAAAATCATAAGCAATTAAGAGTAACCTTGATAATAAACAAACGCAATGAGTACGATATCAATTACGCACACATAAAAATAAAAAAACAAATCGAAATGGAAATACAGGAAGACAAAAAAAAAAACGAACAGAACGACAAAGATAATAAAAAAGAGATCCAAGAAAATAAAAAGAAAATAAAAAAAATGAGAATTGAAGAACGAGAATATAATTTAATGAACAAAAGAAATCATGCAAATAATAGGGAATTACAAATGAAAATAACAGTTATCAATAATGCCAACAAAGATATAATATATAAAATAAAAACTTTAAAGAGCCGTCAAAATGGGTTGTTGTATTATTTAAATCAAGGAATACGTGAATTTTTAAACCCAAATAAACAACTAAGAGCAGTTAATTTGCTAAATAACGAAGAAGATGATATAGATGAACTTGGCGAAGTGAAGTCAAAAAAAGCACGAGTCTTTGTACGAGCATGTCCTAATAATGATTGCCGTGGCTTTCTCAGCTCTCATTGGAAATGTGGATTGTGTGAGTTATATACGTGTTCAAAGTGTCATGTGTTAAAAGGAACACATATAAATAAAGAAAATGATGATCACACATGCAACCCAGACGACGTGTTAACAGCGACACTGTTAAAAAAAGATTCGAAGCCATGTCCCAAATGTGCTGCCCAGATATTTAAAATAAGCGGATGTGACCAAATGTGGTGTACTATTTGTAGCACTGCATTTTCTTGGAAAACTGGGTTACTAATTACAAATGGAATCATACACAACCCGCATTATTATGAGTGGATGCGACGGACTGGCGTAACCGAAAGAAATCCGTTAGAGATACGGTGTGGTCGCGAACTGAACTACACATTTCTACGTGAAGTGCGAAATAATATCAATAGGATGTTCGAAGTAAATGATCGTTCTTGTATATATGAACGGGTAAGCAACATGGTACAATCAGTACTTCACGTTCAAGAATTAGCCCGAAATATGCATCCAAACGCCGTGGAAAATAACTTTGTTGAACGTTTTGCTTATCTTAAAAATAAAATATCTCTAACTGTGTTTAAAAAGAATATTCAAAGGTTAAATAAACGCTTTGATCTGAATCGGGAAAAGCGTGACATATTAAACACGTTTGTTCAGACGGCTACAGATATTTTGTATGACTACAGTGACAACGTAATGTTATTAACAAAACTAAACGAATTAGACCAGTTTATTGTTTATATTAATACTGAGTGTTTTTCCGAATTAAAAACCATATATGGTACGCCTAGTTTATATAACATTGTTTTGCGAGGCTCGCCCGAAAACGCACGAATAAAAAACACACAGCACAATAATGTCTTGATTAATATTAACCATATAAGTTAACCAGACATATGATTAGGAACATTAAAGATATTGCACCATTGAATGCATTTTGTCATGTTAGTGTTTATTAAATGATGACTAGAACAAGAAGTATCATTTAACATTGTACTAGAAACATTATCCATGTACTTTTGTAAAGATTCCAACTGTTTTTTACCAAAGTAAATGTTGATATCTTCAACTTTATTTAAAAACAAGGTAGAGCATGGACAACTAATAGTGGATGCATGAAAGTTGGTAAGTTTTTTTTCTTGACGACCTTTGCACACAATAAATAGTTCCCCAGAAAGTGGGTCTAAAATGCTTGGCTGAATAATGAAAACTTGTGAATACATAGCGTTTAACGCAACCATGAGTTCAATTGACTGCTTATAAAACAATTTGGAGGTTTTAATGATGAGTGTTCCTTTTATTTTTTGATACATGGAAACAATATTTAGCGCTGCATAATATTCTTGACGTGTAATAAAATTTATAAAAATAAAGTCCATTTGATTATACGAATTGACTGATGTAATGCCATGTATGGACATCACATGTACATTGAGTAATGAAGCAGAACTGCGGTACAATTTCATAAAGTCAATACACTCGGGCAATTCCGCATTGACAAACAAAATAGGACTATATTCGTTTTCAAGAGCAGTGTGCAAACCATTAATTTTAATGGTTTCTAGCAGTTCAAAGAAGAATAATTGCATTGGTGTTTTGCATATAGTAGTCTGTGTTAAATGGTGATATGGTGAGACATATTCTTGATTTTTAGGCATAATTGAAGCTTTTTTTAAAAGCTCCATGACTTTAGATTCTATACTGTGTGAAATGCACACATTACTATTATCAGGATACAAATTGTTCATGGCAATGGGTTTGTTTAAATTTGAACCAATAATAAATTTGTATAAAGTAAATGGATGGTTATTGTTTGTTCCAGTTGTTATGCCAGTGGTTGCATCATGATTTGTATTTGGACTTTGATAATAATTCATTAGACCTCTTACTAATATAATGACACAAAAGATTTAGATTGATTTTATCAAAAATATGAAAAAAGCATAAGAATACCTATTCAACCGCATGTAATAAACAATGTTAATTAAATATGCCCAAGTTTTGGCATAAATAATGCCAATTCACTTTGTCCAAGTTTTGTTCCAATAATAGTATGGCATTTTTGTTGGAAGATAAATTATCCCAATTAACTAAGTTTGGGTTGTCCCAGGTATAATTTACATCGTGAATATGATTGACTAATGTATTATCAGATTCTTCTTTAATGTGTATTTTTAGAAGATGAATAGCATTGCAATTGCTTGATAATTCTGGCCAGTAGATTTTGTCTTGATTTTGTTCTAAAAGTTGAATGGCACAAGGGTTTTCAGATAATTCTATCCAATCAATTTTGTCTTGATTTTGTTCTAAAAGATGAATGGCACAAGGGTTTTCAGATAAGCTTTCCCAGTTAATTTTGTCTTGATTTTGTTCTAAAAGATGTATTGCGTTTTTGTTTTTTGATAAGTAGTCCCAGTTTAAATAATCAATGTGATTTAGTAAAAATGTTAAATCTTCACATAATCCTGAGATGAAGTTCCAATTAACTTTTGTTTGATAATCGTCAATTTCTTGAATGAATTCTAAACAAGGGTTTTCAGATAATGCGTTCCAATGTATTTTATTTGGATGTAGTTTTAAAATATGTATAGCGTTAACATTTCTTGACAAGCCATACCAGGAAAATACATCCATTTTATCCATGTGTTTTTCCACTATATGAATAGCATTCCAGTTCATGCATAATGACGACCAGTGTAGTTTGTTGATATTTTTTTCCAATATATGAATTGCATTAGGGTTTCTTGAAAGAAACATCCAGCCTGGATATTCTAACTTGTTTATTTTAGTTTCTACATATTTAACTGCATTTAAATGTGGGTTATTGCACAATGCATTTAAATCAATTTTATCAAGATTATTTTCCAAAAGGGGAATAAAATTGTAGGAATGTTTTTTAAACCAACAAATATTGCCCATATTAAATAACATATTTATTTTTGTTTCACTTATCCAATCTAATGTGTTGGTATAATGTGTTGGTATTATTTCATTTTTATTAAAAAATGAAATAATACCAACCGCAAGTAATAAACCATACAATAATAAATGCAACAATGTTGTTGTATTTGTTTAGATATGATTGACAAGGAACATACAAACCATGATTTTGCATGTTGTAAAGGCAAAATGCACAAAACTTGTTTTCAATTGTTTAGTAAAAGTAAAACAAGATATAAATGTCCTTATTGTAGAGGTAAACTAACAAAAAACACAAAAATAAATAAAACACAAAATATATATTATACGGATGAAGTGAATAATGGGGTTAATATGGAGTTAAGTATATTAGATTACATGATATAGTTAGCACTCGGTACATGTCATTTCAGAAAAGTACTCTACAGCGTCGTAGTTTTTATCAGCACGGTCATTTTTAAAGAATTTACTGTATATACCAAGTCACGCATACGTAGTTGAGGCTTGTCGTTATTTAATTTGCAATATGCAACACAATAATAATAGTCATAAGCACGTTGGTATTTTTTCGAGTTAATATCCCACCTATTCTTGTAGTAGTTTAACGATTCTTTCTTTTGGTCTTTAGTAAAATACTTCTGATTGGACTTAATTTCTTTTAGTTCCTCAGACAAACTGTTAATCAAGAGAGTTAGCATAGACTTTAACTCAGTTTGAGTATACTCTAACTTTTTGTTTTGGTCTGTCTGCATTTTTCGTGTTGTTGATTCAATGATTTTATCACAATTGCCAGTTTTTTATTTCGTTTGCTTTTATTTTTACATCTTTTTAATTTCATTTTTATTATTATTATATTATTATATTATTTTAAACATGGAATCGTTAGACCTTGATATTGCGAGATATTCTCTGGATGATTTATATACGCTGTTTCACATTCCTATCGACCAAATGCTGACAGAGCCAATTTTAAAACAAGCCAAGAAAATGGTTCTAAAGACCCACCCAGACAAGTCTCGACTGGATGCCAAGTTTTTTTTGTTTTTTTCCAAGGCATATAAAATATTGTTTTCTTTGTATTTAAGCAATAATAAACATAATCAAACAAATAGTAATAACAACGAAAGTGTTCAATACACAAGTTTGTTGGAAAACAATCACGACAAAAACGAAGAGACTTATTTGTTTCGCTTTTTTAAAAAGAATCCCCAATTAAAAAAAGACGCAACCAAGTTCAACACATGGTTTAACCAAGAGTTCGTTCAGTGTTCTGACCTAATGTACGACACAGACAAAGGGCATGGCGAATGGCTAAAAAGCGACAGCGAAATACCAACAGAAGCCGTTAGCAAAGAAACATTTCAAGCATACAAGAACCAGCGAGTAGATAGCAATGCATTGATTAACGGTAATAACCAAGAAATACAAGCATTTCATTCATCCAACAGTGGAAGTATGCTGGGCGACCCAAATCAAATTCAAAGTGTAGATATAAATAAATATGGCTCAGATTTAAAACAAGTGTATTCTGAGACAGTAATGCCTGTAAACGAGTCCATGATGCAGTCGCATGTACATTCTTCAGTGCAGTCATATAAGCATGGCAGAGACAGACAAGATACAACTCCTTTAAACAAACACGATGCAAATCAAGTGTTAAATACAAAATGTAAACAAAGTGAGCGAGATGGCATGAATCGTTCATTTTACTATGCAAATCAATCAGATCAGTTGTATCAAAAGAAACAATTGTTTTGGAGCAAAATGAAACAAATAAAGTAAAAATAATAATAATATAAATAGAACTAAACTAACAAAGGTAATATACAATGGTTTTAAGAGAAATTTATTTTAAAGAGGTTGATGGATATATTTCTCCAGACAATGAAGAAGACGGATATATTTCTTCAGACAATGAAGAAGATGATGATAATAAAGATGTATTTAATAATATGTTTGTCATTAAAGGTTTTATTTCTCTATTATTTTTGTAAAAATACTTTAAAAAAATGAAATAATAATGAAATGATAATGAAATAGTAAAATATTTAATAATGTTGTCTCTGTCGTTGTTGTCTCAGTGGTTGGTAAACCATGCCGCGACTTGGCCTATATATTTGGCGCCAACGGATAACGACTACAAACTTCGTTTTGTAAAAAAATTATATAATGAAAAATTATTAAAAAAAAAACAACAAAAAATAAAAATTATAATTGATTTATTAATAAACAAAATACCAGAAATTTTAATCGCGGAAATAATGTCATATTCGGGAGATATTGAATTTATGTACAAAAACATAAATTCTAATTACATTAGATTAGAAAAAAATCTTGTTTATTATAATTCATGTTTATTTGTTGGATATGCATTTTTAGATTTTTACGATGCAGGACAATCGAAATATTTTTACATTCAAAGAAATATGTTATTAAAATATAAAATGAAAATAAAAGGAGAATTAATAAAAGATTATTATGGAGATTATGAATATACTAAAGATAAAATAGAATATTATTGTTTCAATGATAAAAAAAAACAAAAAGATGCAAAAATTATACAAGATAAAAAAAAAGTAAAAACGGTAAACCAAAATAATAAATCAAAATACAAAAATAATAAATCAATAAACAACAAAATAAAAAATTATTACCCAAATACGTGTTCAAAGCAATAATGTACGTACATAAACCCATCTGTATGTTTATAACGTTTATATAACATATTTAGTGGCTGTGACGAACTGGCCATGCGACCATTGATGATAATAAAAATGGCAATATTTTCGTTTAGTTTCATTTTATTTCGAATTACTTGCATAAACTGTGCTGCAGATAAGTCTTCTGTAACAAGGTACTTGCTTTTATGCAACCTTGGATAATGAGAATTTATATCATTGGGATGTAGTTCGCAGATTATGGGAATTTTAGTGGGATGCTTTTCTCGCACACGTTGGCTCTCTAAAAGACGCTCCTCTAAGGTATAATCTTTTTGAAATTCAAATACAAAAGTCATTGTCTTATTATATACTTATTTTTTGTTTTTATTTTGTTTATAAAAATATATTAGTAAAGACAAAAACTTTTAGCTTAGTCTTTAATTTTAGGTAGAACTGAAATATGAGTTTTATCAATTGTTTTTGACATGGTCAATGCTTTAATTTTAATATTTTGAAGCAATCTTTGAATATTATCGTCCGCTTGCAGATTAACTGTAACCAAGTCTAATTTTGGTTTAGATAAAGTGCTTGAAACCGTTGTTAAAACATAAGCAATAGAGGGAATAGTATACATAGGACTTGCTACTGCATCCTTGATTAACGTAGTTGTTGCAGATGTGATTGCTTTAAAAGTTTGTTTAACAGATTGAAATGAGGATTGAATGGCAATGCGACGTTTGTTGCATATAAAACTATTCTTTTGGTCAGCCAAAGAACTTGCAGTTTCATTTGTTGAATCTGATTTCACCTTGGACGGAAACAGTTCTAGAGTAAGTTCCACATAATATGTAAGCAAGGCAGGTTTATATATATTTTGTTGCTTGGCATCCAATCCTGCTTTTTCACGTGTTCGCAAAGATGGCGTTATATATTGTTGTTTTGGTCGTGGCAACTGTTTGCGTCCACCCTTAATCAATGAATTTTCATTTTGATTAATAGAACCCGAAAAAAACATGACTTTGTTTTGTGTAAACGCAGCACTGTAATTGTATGTGCCGTTGCTAACATTTTTATAACTCACAAGAATAAAATACTGTTTTTTTGATTTTTCTTCATTATTATTATTACTATCATCATCACTATCATCATCACTATCATCATCACTATCATCATCACTATCATCATTTAACTCTGTTTTTAAAATTATTGTTCCATCTTTGTCCAACACTATAATACGAAAATTGTTATATTGAGACATTTTACGAATATAGTCATCATCACTATCATCAGTATCAGTATTGCTATTTTTTAGTTTCCAGTCAGATATTCCATCACACACTTTATTATGCAATCGAACATATAATTTCATTAAAAATTGAAGATTTTCATTAATACTTGTTTTGCTTGCTAAATTTATTGATTTATTGCCAAACACATACAAAGAATTGTTGTTAAATTCAATATTTGTAGTATAAACCATTCTGCTAAACAAAGATTCGATTTCTTTCTTTTGTTTAGTGTTAATAACATCTTTGGAAAATGTTCTTAAAATTTTCTCACATTTTTTATCAAGGGTAGTTGGTTTGTGAGCAGTTTTGCAATAATCTTCTAAATAATTTTGCCTTGCTGACTGAATAAACAAATGTAATACCATTGTTGTGATTTTTTCAGAATGAATATTATTTAAACATGTTTGATATGAGTCATGTGTTATAAACTCAGTACTTTTAAACGTATTGCATGACTCTTGTTTAGCATTATTGAATTCAGTTAACAAAGGCGTCAAGTAAATGTGAATAAATTTCTCTTGAAAATAATAAACATTTTCAAGCAAAGAGCAGTACTCATATACGAGTTTTTGTTCTAATAAAAAGTTTGCGCTAGTTGAACCAGTCATTGCTTTGTTAGACCGAGAATTCATTAAAAATGCATTGGTTTTAATACATTTGTGAAACGCAAAATAAGATTGAATCGCAAGCAGAGTTTTTTGATGATTTTTAACATCCATGTTGTCTCGGTCAATGGCTGAAATAGTTGAGGGAATATTTAACAAAACTCCAATTAACTCTCCAAAATTTAACTTGGTAAACGCTGTGTAAATTAAAACATCCAATGTGGCACATTTTACAAGCAACTTTGTTTCATTTTCTAATTCTAATGCAGATTTTGTTAATAAGCTTAGTTGTTTTATAAAATATTGTAAAATATCTAAAATAGCAATAAACACTTGCTTATAGTTTGACATAATCACGTCATAAGAAACGGCTGAAAAAGTAGATAACGTTTTAAATGATGAAATATACTTAGAAATCAAACTAGCAGGAAATGCAATACTTGATTCGGTTAAATAAAAAAACGTGCGAATGTCACACACAAGCATTGTTTCTAAAACTGGTAGTTTTAACAACAAAGGACTTTTTTCTAACCTTGTTAACCCATCTCTGTCTATATTTAGTGGTGTTACACTTGCTTGAGTTCCATTGATGCAATCAGGACATTCTGAGGCCAAAATATCATATTCTTTCTCGGCAGTCGCAATTAAATTGTACGGAATCAAGTGCAGAGGTTTTGTGTCAACTTGCCAAGACTTGGCGTCAAAGGATGATGAGTAAATTACATACGGCTGGTTGTCAAGATAAAAAACCGCATTTTTTTTAAACAAAGTGTCCAAGGTAATCTGAATGTTATTTGATACATTACCTTGGTCTGTGTATGATTTTAAAGGCTTGATAAAGTCTGCGGTTACCATTTTATTATGGGTAGCACAAAAACGAGCAAGGTTTTTAAAGTTTAAAGCATTAAAAAAAACAGAAGCACTTGTTGTTGGAGTAACAAGTGTTTTTTCCTGTTTTGTGATAAATGTTGCTATACATTCCTTGTTTAATTTAACTTGCGGTGTAAAAGATACTAACAAGTCTTGTTGTGTTTTTGGGTCAGTCATATTTGGTGTGTATGTAATGTAACCATGTTTGGGGATGTTTGTTTTAATGTATATTATCAAAGACTGAGGAAACTTGTTGTTAGTAACAAACCCTTCCATTTATAATATACATATTTATTCTTTATTTATGTTTTATAGTTTACGTATACATTTTTTACTTTTGCAATGTTTTCCTGGTGGACATCGTTTTCCACGTCCGCATTTTGTTAAAGATGATGACTTTGACAAAGAAGAGGTTAAAGACAACTCTTTACTTTTACTAGGACCACGAGTATTGGCTAAATGTACTGTGTTTAAAGTTGTTAGCATTTGCTTTATTTCGTTTTTTGTGATATTATTACAATCACAACTATTATCTTTGATAGCTCGTAACAGCTTCTTTTCAACTGTACTCATGTAATTGTGCAAATCAGATTGCGTAACTCCGTCTTGAATGCCATTTAATATACGTTTTTCAATAGCACTCATGTAATTGTGCAAATCAGATTGCGTAACTCCGTTTTGAATGCCATTTAATATACGTTTTTCAATGGCACTCATGTAATTATGCAAATCTGTTTTAGTCAGCATACTTTTTTCAATATCATTAATACGTTTCACGATATTTTTTTCTACAGATTGCATATAAGTGTGAAACTCGTTTTTAGAAATTAAGTTACTTAATTGTTTTTTTGTTTTTGACTTTGACTTTGACTTTGACTTTGACTTTGACTTTGACTTTGACTTTGACTTTGACTTTGACTTTGACTTTGACTTTGACTTTGAATTTGACTTTGACTTTGACTTTGACTTTAGCCTTGCACTATATAAACTAGGAGATTTGGATGATTTTACAGACAAATAGTATGGTGTTAAAGTTTTTTGGCTTTGATTTTTGCCATGAGTACGGCGATAACTATGACTGCGAGTTTTACTTTTTTCCATTTATATAATGTAATATGTTAGTTCATAACTAACATAAAGTAAAAATAACCCAAATAATTTAAAAAAAATTAAATATATTGCGACTGAACATATGCAGGTTTAATGACGGGCTTATATGTGGTGGATTTAACAACGGTTACAGTTTTGCTACTAGGTTGTTTTGTATTAGGTGTAGTATAACTAGTGTTGCCAACTCGTCTTAGCAAAAAAAATACAACCACAAATCCAGCAACACCAATTAGTATTTTCTTTTCTTGCTTCATTGCTTATTGTATCGCAATGTTTTACAAAAAAAAATTATAAATAATAAAAAAAATAAAATGAACCTTTGTATATTAAAACAACAAAATTCAAAACCAAATTAACGAAAACCTAAGTAACGAAATTGAGCAACTAACTGAGCGAATAAATGATTTACAAAGATGTCAGCCCAAACGTGATTTGTGGGATCCCTAGTGTTTTTTAAAGTATTATGAAAAAAATGAAATAAATATAAATAACCAAATATAGTAAGAAGCTAAGAAAAAGACACAGATGATTATCCCAGTTAAATGCTTTACATGTGGTCAGGTTCTCGCCGACAAGTACCGTTATTACATTAGCAAGGTTAAAACCATCAAACAGAACAAGGGAATTTCGTCCCAAACCCAGTACCTTACCACTGACGTAAATACCAAAACCACTGAAGCTCAGGTATTAGATGAACTAGGACTTACAAGTCCATGCTGTCGATGTACAATGCTAACACACATAGATCTCTTGTAAATGATTATGTTTATTTATGTTTTTTATTTTAAAAAACACAATTAATCAATCATCATCATCAATTATCATAATAAATAACACAAAATCGATCACTTTATTTATTAAAGAACAAAAAAAACGAAAACAATTCTTACACTTTTGAGATTTTACACATTCAATTTGTTCATTCGCATTATTAATTTGTTCATCGTTTAAAATTATTTTCATTATTATATTGTTTATATGCAATCTTTAAGTTGTTTAAAATTATTTTCATAAAAAAGATCAATATTTGTAATTGTTAAATAACGCTATTGCGTCATCTTTAGTTTCGCAAATGGTAAATCCACGAGCCTTGTACTTTTCAATTCGCTCATTTTCACGCTTCACTCCTTCTTCCGACTCGGTTATATTGTAATTATTTAGTCGGTAGCCAATCTTCTGCTTAGTAAGCTCAGGCTCTAAACTGTAAAACTCGCTACCATTCCATGTGGTTGCACAAAAACTTAGGTCAAACGTGTTTAAAAGCGTATCTCTGTCTACATTGATGTAGATGACTTGAATCTTTATTTGGGGGATAGTCCTTCTAGTGTATGTGTGAATCCGATGAATATAGTTAGCAAAACGGTTATGCGTATCAATGTAGTCTTTATAGTCTTTATCTTCGGTTTCGATATTAACAAGCTTATGAAGCATTCCAAATCCCCTTCCATATCCTCCCCAGTCACTCATAAACTCTGTGTCAAAGTCTCTTTGAATAAACGACTGGCACCTAAACTTGTCAACAGACATATCCTGTATCCATTTTTTGTTTAACTTGTTCTTGTTAACATATTCCGAATTAGAATCGACAACATAGTCGGGATTCTTTATCCAAGTACACTTGTCGTCAGGATTAATGGGCACCCAAATATCCAAATCGCCAGGAACAATACTAGCATCGTTGACAAATGGCAAGGTACTGGCACTTCCCGCAATAAAGGCGTGATTATTTTGTAACAACTTGTTCAACGGTGGATTACTATGATGATCCTTTAGCGATGGATGGCTAGTCGCAAATCCCTGATATTGATTGCCAGTAAACTGGAAAATAAGATTTCTCATTTTACTGATGGATGACATGATGATTGATTGCTATTATTTTACTAAGTTGTCTTGAATCATAGTGAAAGTTTCTAAATCATTTTTTATATTAATAAAAAATAGATTCATTCAAGTCCGAGAAATAATACCTCAAATTCTGCAACCATGTCGGCTTCAAAGTTAATCTTGGGTTGCAAGGGCCATTCGCTATATGGCATTGCCTTGGACGTGCTTTGTTCTAACCCAAGCAATTTTTTCAATGCAATTAGTCGTCGATGCACACAACCAACTTTACCCACAGTAACTGTTTTACGGGTGATTTGCTTCCATCGCCACTCAAATTGTAGTGCTGACTGCCATGTGGGAAACTCTGAAATAAACATGACGCGTCGCCACTTGCCCACACCAAGTTTTGCATGTGTTGCTTTAGCCCCGCCAACAAGTTCGCCATTGTGTTGGCGTAAGCGATGGTCAACATCTACGCTTGCCCCAACATAAGTGTTTTTATTGTCGGCTGACAAAAGCAAATAAACAAAAAAAGGCATTTTGTTTATTTTATTATGTTTGTTTTATTTTTATGTTGTTTTATTATAGCCAGGATGAACATTTTAAGGAGTTGTGATTAAATTAATTAATCTAACAACAAAGCATCTTGAACATCCACAGGTGGAGCTTGAAGAAACTCAACTGTAGTTGAGTTTATTAATTGTTTAATCAAAACAAGAAACGGTTCTTGTAAATTATAATTCAGTTTTGCGGAAACCTTAATAATTTCATCATTCTCCCACTCTTTTAAAATGTCGTGATCACGACTGTGGAACTTTCCATTATATAAGTCACTTTTATTTAACACTCTTACTAAACAAGATGGTGATTCTGATGGATACACAAATTTACCACATCCGTCTGTCATTAAAATCGCACAATCCATTGTGCGATTCTCATAAGAGAATAATGTTCCTTCAAAAACTCGAAATCTAATAATACCTTGGGTTGTGTAAAAATCAATCGAAGTTCTAGTCAACATCATTGTTGGTACGTGCACTCTTTGATATTCGCCAGTGCTTAAACGTTTAATAAACGTGGTTTTTCCACATCCATCTAATCCAACAATTCTACAATTAAAAGTTTTAATAGATTGTTGCATATTTTATATTGATTTAACTTGTCTTGAATCATGGTTAATGTTCTAATCATTTTTTATTTTGTTTTATTTTTTATTTTATTATTAATATTTTTTAATATCAAGAATGGTCTTTTTTAAGGAGTTGCGATAATTATTGCGTTAGCCATTGGTACATTATCAAGATCCTCAGCCGATACTTCTTTAGCTTCAGGAATTATCAGTTCGGCTTCTTGCACCACAATTGGTTTTGCACTACGATTTAATAAACAAGTATCTGAAACATATGCAAACTCAGAAAACGATGTAGTTCGCACACGTGTTTTAACCGCATTTGCGTCCATTTTCTCGTAAAATTCTTTAACCACCGCATTAATGCGAATACGAGTCGGGTCAAACGCCGACAAAAATAATCCGTCCAAACTTTTAACACGAGACAATGCTACATATGTTTGACCACATTCAAAAATCCCACCTCCCGCATCAATCTCGGCCATCTCTAAAGTAGAACCCTGCGACTTGTGAATTGTTAAAGCCCACGCATGTATTAAAGGAATCTGCGAGACACCAATACCTGGAATAGTTTCACTTGCCCAAATATGATAATCCATGGTCATCTCGTAGTTGTTGCGATAATATAGTACTACAGGAGCATTTGTTACTCTATCAAACCTCACTACGATACCTTGACTTCCATTGCAAATCATGTCTCCGTTACCAAGTCGAATGTTCACCACACACATAACCTGTGTTCCAATTTTAATATGAACAATCGAGTCGCACAAAAGATTGCCCTGCATATACGTGAGTTCTTTGTCCATTTGCTCCTTGGTAAAACACATGTGTTGCCCTCGCTCTGTTTTAGTCATGGTAAGGTCATAACAAAGTTTGAATTTAAATTGTATTTCTTCTGTATCTAAATTACTCATTTCGGCAGAATTGACCATATTCACTAAATTTTTAGTAGGATACAATTTAGTTGGTTTAAAGTTAGTTCCCGCTAAAAGAGGAGGTTCTTTACCAACCTGATCCATGAGAATACGATAACTGGATTGCTTTAAACACCCCTTGCGAATCTGATTTAAAATTTTTTGATACACAAGGTCAGTTTGACGAAAAATCTTAACCAAAGAAATGTGATTTTCCCAACCAAATGTGTCAACCCACAGCGGACTTTGAAAACAAAAGTTACCTATGCTTGTATCCTCGTCTGGTCCGCCTTTATTTTTTGACACAGGAGGCAACTGGTAAAAGTCGCCTGTAAAAAGTAATTGAATACCACCAAATGGTCGCTGATTTTTGCAAACACTTTTACCAATTGCGTCTAAAGTCTCAAATATTTTTTGAGACATCATGCTTACCTCGTCCACCACTAAAATATCTGCAGACTTCCAAACCGCCTTGTAATATCGAGAGCGAGTTATTTTGGATACAATTTTTTCGCAGGTATCGGTGCACAAGCCAATGCCAGCCCACGAGTGAATTGTTTTTGCTTTACACTCGAGCATAAGTGCGGCACACCCAGTCATAGCACACACATGAATGTCTTTACCTTTGCGAAATGACTCTTCTTGAATATAACGAATAAACGCAGATTTTCCTGTTCCTCCTGGCCCAGTTAAAAACATGTTTTGACCAGACCTAAATATTTCATAAGCAACTTGTTGTTCTTCAGAAAATTGCATTACCTATCCTTTTATATAGAAACGTTCTTTCTAGTTCATTTTTTCGTTTATTGTGTATAAATTCATAATTTAATTCTTTTATTTTTAACTTAAACTAACAAAGTGCAATTTAATAAAAAATAAAAATATTAAATGGGTTTGTTAGTTTATTCTTATTTTATTGTAATTTTATAATGATTTATTTTTATTTACTTTATTTTAATCAGAATTTCACTCAAACCCATTAACCCTCCAATCTTTAAACTTGGGTATATTGCAAGGATGAAACCTATTCTTTATTAAGTCTTCTTTAAACAACATACAATTTTGTTTCATTTTTTTATAATCATAGTTAAATATGTGCGGATTTTGATACAAATATTTATATGTGTTTTTATATTTTTTTTTATTTGGATTTTTTTTAATTGGATATTTTTCTACTAACTGTATTGCACCTTTTGATGAATTTTCATACAAATGATACCAATTTATTTTATCTGGATATTTTTCTAGTAACTTTATGGCATATTCGGACGTATTACCAGACAAAACTAGCCAATTTATTTTATCTGGATATTTTTCTAGCAACTGTATGGCACTTTTAAATTTACTGGAAGACAAGTGATGCCCATTTATTCTATTTGGATTATTTTCTAGCAACCAAATAGCACGTTCTGACGGATTTTTAGACAATTCACTCCAATCTATTTTATCTTGATTTTTTTCAAGCAAGTGTATAGCTGACGGATTAGTAGACAACCGAGACCAATGTATTTTATCTTGATTTTTTTCTAGCAACTGCATGGCACCTTCTGACGGATTTCTAGACAACCAACCCCAATCTATTTTATTTGGATTCTTTTTTAGCAACTGCATGGCACCTTCTGACGGATTATCAGACAACCGAGACCAATCTATTTTATCTTGATTTTTTTCAAGCAAGTGCATAGCAAATGAATTATTAGACAACCGAGACCAATCTATTTTATCTTGATTATTTTCTAGCAACCGAATAGCACCTTCTGACGGGTTTTCAGACAACCAATCCCAATGTATTTTATCTTGATTTTTTGCTAGCAACTGCATAGCATGTTCTGACAGATTGCAAGACAACCAATGCCAATCCCAATGTATTTTATCTTGATTTTTTGCTAGCAACTGCATAGCATGTTCTGACAGATTGCAAGACAACCAATGCCAATCTATTTTATCTTGATTCTTTTCTAGCAACCACATAGCACCTTCTGACGGATTTTCACACAACCTGCTCCAATTTATTTTATTTTGATTCTTTTCTAGCAACTGTATAGCACCTTCTGACGGATTTTTACACAAATGATCCCAATGAATATTATCTAATTTAATCCATTCCAATAAACATGTTGGCAATTCAACATTCATGATTTATTTGATACTTTGAATGTTAAACTTTTTATTTCATTTTTTGTTTCATTTTACATGTAAAAAAATGAAATAAAAATATATTGCATTATATAATATTTATTTAAGTTACTAATTTAAATATGATAACCATTACCACTCATTGGCTTAACTTGGGTCATGGCAATAAGATCGACCGCAACTTAACAATTCAAGAGTTGTGTGAAGAAATTAAAGTTTTTCGAACTGTGTCTCAAGAACCATATTTATTTTTACAGCACGAAGAGAATCGCTTGTCTACAAATCGCAAAACTCTCGAAATCTACTACACAGCCTTAGACGCATTAAACAAAAACATTAATATGCTAGTAAAAAACCAAACATCACATTGTTATATGCAAATTTACGCTCTGTTAAAACTTATATCAAACACACTAGTTGTAAAGATTCCACCGATTCCTCAACTTGTGCGTCAGTATAATAGTCCAGGACCTAGCCCCAAACCTAAACATAAACATAAACTTAGACCTAGATTAAACACAGACCCCGACTTTGAACAAGAATTCACAGAAATAATGTAAAATCACAAAATAAACAAAATAAAACACAATAATAAGACCAATAACTAACAAATGGGTGCAAGTATTTTACCAATATGTATTCACAAAGGCAAGGTTTATTTTTTATTTGGCAAGGAACGTGACATTGACGAAAATCCTGGCTGGAGCGATTTTGGCGGCGGCAACGAGTCAGGGGAAAGTTATTTAGAAACAGCAGTTCGTGAAGGAAGTGAGGAAATGACAGGATTTTTGGGTGGTGTGGCAGATATTCGCAAACTCCTTAAAAAACACGGGACATTTGAACTTGAGTATCAGGCTGGCAAATACAAACCATATCGTGTGCACATGTTTCCCATGGAATACGATGCCAAGTTGGCCGAGTACTACAACAACAACCAGCGTTTTTTACAAAACAAGTTGAAACCCAGCATTATTTCCGACATGAAGATTTTTGAAAAGGCACAGATTCGATGGATTAGTATGGGTGAGCTGAAAAAAATGCGACCACAGTTTCGGTCGTTTTACAAAAATGTGGTGGACCTGATTCTGGCCAACAAAAAAAAAATATCCAAATTTGCACACAAGTGCTTTGGAAAGAAATGTAGGAACATAACAGCAAAGACCAAGACCAAAACCAAAACAAACAAAAAACACAGTAAAAGTAGAAAGCGTAAATAATTCCGTTGATTTTCACATTAATTAAGTTGAGTATAGACAAACACAAAGAGTCCCGTCAAGACAACTAGGTTTATTGTCGCATGATTCCCAAATTCAATGTTTGTCCACTCGTACTTTGTGCCAAAGATAATGTCATAAATATCTACTCCGTAATTCGTGCTTGCATTAACATGATGTTGTTGGTGTGTAATTGGTTTTACAAAAGAGTAGTTGATAATATGGTTGGTAGTATATATGAGTCCCCACATAAAAATAATACTATTGCTAACATTGGTTAAAATAACTTTTATGAGCCATAGTATCCCTGCTTGCATTGCAAGATTATTAAAAAATTCTTTTACCATGTTAACAAGCGAGTTATTGATATTGCTGTCATGGTGAGTTGTTGCATGAAAATCTACGATTTTACTAATTTGTATTAAAATTGCACGCACCACCGTGTTTCGCATAAGCATATTGTTATTATCATGACTTAATATCCATTTAGTCATTGACGGGATTTTATGGGCAAGCACGTGAATTAAATATCCAAATAAAGATGCAATAAAAAAAGAATAAATAACAACATAATACGAAATGGATTGTGTTTTAGATAAAATATAGGTGCAAGCAATACCAACTACAAAAACTAACCAGTTTTGTTTTAAATTTGTTAGTAATGCTTTGATCTGAATTCCTTCTGGAATATAAGATGTTTTTTTTTCTATAATTTTATTATAAGTTGTATGTATCACATTATTTTTATTTTTATTTTTTGTTTTAATTGATTTCTTTAACAAATTCATCCTTATAAATAACTTACAACTAACAAATATGTAAAATCACAAATAAAAACGATTGTATAAAATAAGTCCAACAATCATTGGATAAACCACCATAATTGAATACATGATTTCCATTCTTTTTGCATTTGTTAGTTCCATACCATAATATTCTAACATTGGGTCAAGAATATTAAAATCATCTTTGCGCAATCGCTTTTCGAGTGAACTCACAATACAACCATCAAATATAAAAAAACTAATAATACAAACTAAAACAAATAGCAAAATAATCCAAGATAACCAAACTGGACCATATGCTAACATATATAAAAAAACCAAAGGACTTGACATATGAAAGGCTCGTATTATTTCTCCGTTAGATTTATCCGAAATGTGTTTACTACATACAACATTTTTTAACCATGTTACTACATTTTGCTTTTGCTCTTTAGTTACCAACATGGTCTTGTTTTATTATATTATTTTTACTTTAATAACTAACCAATTATATTACAAATAAATAATAAAAATCATTATTACACAAATTAAAAATCTATTTTATCAACTATATGTTTTTCTTCAATAAGAGTCAAACTCAAATCCATTAACTCTCCAATTTTTAAACTTGGATATATTGCAAGGATGATACCGATTCTTCATCAAGTCTTCTTTAAACAACATACAGTTGTCTTTCATTTTATTATAATCATAGTTGAATATGTGCGAATTTTGAGACAAGCCTTCCCAATATATTTTATCTTGATTCTTTTCTAGCAACTGGATTGCACTTTTTAACTGATTTTGAGACAAGGCTTCCCAATATATTTTATCTTGATTCTTTTCTAGCAACTGGATTGCACCTTCTGACGGATTACCAGACAACCAATACCAATCTATTTTATCTGGATTTTTTTCTAGCAACTGCATGGCTGACGGATTACCAGACAACAATCTCCAATTTATTTTATCTTGATTTTTTTCTAGCAAGTGCATGGCTGACGGATTTCTAGACAACCAATTCCAATGTATTTTATCTGGATT